>JGI24890J29729_1000470_pt1 | contig 25272 bp, 7 predicted proteins | sample FreactcultureFD7_FD_29729 | JGI IMG/M metagenome (IMG submission 29729)
AACAGTCGAGTTGTGCCAGTTAACAATCCACCTGCACCACCGCCGCCCGATCCGCCACCTGCACCACCAGCAACAACTAGATATGTGGCGTCGTAGCCCACTGGGTTAGAAGAAGCAAGAACCGGAGTTCCCCATGTATTAGTTAGGTAAGTCGATGAGGGCTGCACAGCAGTAATGGTACTTGTTGTAGTACCATCAACTGGCTCAAAGTTTCCATCAACACCGCTTGTTGCGTTTTGATAAAGTACAGTAATTGTTATAACTGTAGCCGATCCTGCTGCTGCATCAGCTTTAATATTAATACTAACATAATCGGTTGTATAAAGATATGTTGAATCAAATTGTTTGAATACTTCTTGATTGCTGGTAGTTAAATCGTAAAATCCAGTTCCAGTTAAAAGAGTTGTCGGAGATCCAGATCCGCCAGTTTTAGTAGTACCTGTATAGCTTGTACCTGCAATGACTTGAGTACTAGTGCCAGTTGTTGTGTTTATTGTTCCGCATGCTGTTAATAATGCAGTCCAGCCTGTATTTTTAGAATTAGACGAACCACCTGAACGTGCACCTGACCAAGTAATAATACCGCCGGCATTAAAGAAATAACGTGCTGCGTTAGCACTAGCAAAAGTGATAGTATGTACACTAGTAAGCGAGTTTAACCAAGTATTTGAATACGTAGCTACACCACCAGAAGTAATAGTTGAACCTACAGCAGTAGCATTGTTACGGTTAGTAAAACAGCTTGACAAGTTAGTTGAGAAATTACTCTTAACGGCAATTGTATCGCCTGCTGTTGGATTGGTTATAGCGGTTACTGTTGTGTTAGTCTGACTGGCAATAGTAGTAAATCTTGAAAACAATGTTGACCACTGGGTCGCTGTAACAGTAGAGCCAGTTGACACAGTTGATACTGGGCTACTTTGTCCCCAACCTGCGTCAAGAGTTCCTGTTCCCCAGATAGTGTTAACGTTGGCAACAGCATCGTTTGGTGAGGCACCGCCTTGAACAAAAGTATTATAGTCTGTTGCTTGTATAACTTGGCCGGCTGTATAAGTCATGTGGTTATTTCCAAAAATTAATTAATTGTAACAATAGCTTCAATAACGCCAACGTCACTGCTTTCTTTGTTCTCTAGAGATCTTCCGATTACATTAAATGCAGTTGCTTCGCCTGCTTGTGCTGCACGAGCTAGGCCGTTACCTGCTGCAACTAATCGATCACCTTTCTTAATTGAACCTAAAACTCTAACTGGTACACGACCTGTCATTGCAATTGGTGGGTGAGTTGAATCAGAACCTGCTCCTGCGTTCATAAGATATGCTGCTCGAGTACTTATGACGCCAAACACGTTTTCACTTAATTCTTCAACGCAATTTGTGATTTCTGCGGTGCCGCCAAGTTCAACAACAGTTCCTGGCAACATTTCTATGTCCGAAGCAAATCGTTCTGCAACGTCGGCATATAGTGCTGTAGTTGCTGTGGCAAATACTGTATTGAAATAGCTGCTTGAGCTACCAATGTTACCAATTGCATTGCCGTTTAGGTTAGTAATACCAACAACACCAACTTGAGCGTTAGTACCATTGATATTAAGTGCAGTAGTCGCTGTACCAGCAACGTTTACACGCACTAACAAGTTGGCATTAGATGTTTGATTTTGAATTGTAACGTTGCCAGAGCTGACAGAAATCTTAGCATCTGAGTTAGCACCAACTGTTAGGCCTGTATCATTTAATACTCCTAATGTACCAGTTGTGCTGGTGTTGGTATCAGAACGCATAAACTCAGAACTTGTCAATCCGTTAAGCAATGTAGAATTAGATGCAGTTCCAACAAATGCAGCATTAGTAACTGTTGAGCTTAACTGAACACCAGGGCTAATTGTTGCAAATCCAGATATTGCAATTTGCGGAGTAAATGTAGGATCTTTTGATACAATAGCAACAATTACGTTATTAACGTACATTTTGATAACGATGTGACTAACGCTTACGTTGTCAACAACCGTATCAACAATTGCTCCGGATGTTCCCTGACCAGCAGTTGATGCTGGGCCAATTAGAACAAATGCAGAACCGTTCCAGGCTTTCAATTGCTGGTTAGTTGTATCCCACCACAGGTCGCCGGTTACGTTGCTGGTAGGAGCGGATGAACTTGCAGTAGCTGAACTAATGGTCTTAAATGTTGTACCATTATAAGCCTTCATAGTGTTACTAGAAGTATCCCACCATAGCTGACCTGTTAGAGGTGCTCCAGGTGGTGTGCTGTTAGCACCGTTTTCTAGCAAGTGAATAAAATTCTCGTCTAGAAATGCACCGTAGCCAGCATAGTTTTTACCTACCAATACCATGCTAGAACTAGTGTTGATGGTACCGTCTGCTACTGTAGCAAATATGGTGCCATTTGTTAAGTTAATTGTATATGCCATTTTCCCTTTACTCCATCCTGTTCGTATTTATGGTAGGATTTATAGTGATATTTATGCCGTGCTCAGATTGGTTAAAGTCTGTATACGCACGGTATAATCGATTTGGATTTGTCGATTTAAGCTCTTTTGCACTGGATGAAAGATGACATGAGTCAGCAACATTAAGTCGCTAGCTGATCCTTCCCATGCTTTAAGGCCTAATTCGTCGAATACGTAATCGCCGTTAAAATTAGTACTATTGTCAAATGCCTGCTGACCCGGCGGTTCGCCGTAATCTAATAGGCAAGTGACCAATATATCTGTATATGCTTGTCCGCTAGTATGCAAGACTGTAAGATTATTATTAGTAGGATCAGTGTCAGATGCAGAATACTGATCAACTACTTTAATATAAGTTTGGTTATACAGATCTGCATTTGCACCAGTTACATTAGGTGGCAAATAGGTAATAACACCTGTAGGGTCTACGCTGCTGCCACCGTTACCAAATGCCATTGCATAGATATAGCCAATGCTGTTATCAGCTAAACTTTGTGCTAACGCAATACTCATATTTTCATAATGAATAGCGTTCTTTTTGTCTACAAAAATTTCGCCGTTGTTGGGATCGTGAATTTTCAAAAATCCCTGGACTGAAATTGGGATCATTAAACTCATGCCCGCTTCTCCACAAATACTTCTTTGGTTACTGGATCAAAAATCTTTACATGTGCATCGACCTTAATTGAGCCAGATTCATTAGGCTTTTTAGGCACCGATGCTACCGGTATCGAGTCGTTCCTTGTATTATTAGATTTTACATTCATGTCATTATTTACCATGTCTAGCTACCACGAATAAACCTTGCTGCCAGTGTCGTTTGTTCTTGTAAAGGAACGCCGTCACTAGCGGTACCGCTGCCAGGGTTATACCAACTTAGTCCTTTTTCTACTAGGATTGTAACTTGATAATTTTCAGTAGGTGCTGTATCAAATGTAACAACTACAGGATCAGTAGCACTTACTGTATATCCAGAAGTTTGCAATGTTCCGCCAACGTATACCAAAACTGCGGTATCTGGCCCAGACGGAACAGTAACATTTGTAGTTGTAAACACTACGTCTGTGCCGTTGGCTAGGAAATTCTCAAAGTTTGCATAGTTTTGATACTCAACTGGCAATACATTACCAATGCCAATGTCGTAAATCTCGGAGCCTGTATCGTGCGAAGCAGCACCAGTTCCTGCAGTTCCTCGACGTAATCCGCTTACAGTATTATCAACTGTGTTTCTTTCTCTGTAGGCAATGCGTTCTCCGTTGATTGTTATCAATCCAAAGATACCGTGTACTAGATCTGGCTCGCTTAATGCATTCGCATCAGCCACATAGATGACATCATCAGTCGGTGACAGAGACTGAGTTAACGTTGTAGTAGTTGCAGGAGTCATGCGATATGTTGTTTGTGCTCCACGCATGTCTTGGAATATACGGAACTCCATTGCTTCAGGAACAACACTTTGAGTCATCACTGTAACAACAATGCATACAGCAGCGTCAATAATTGGTCCAAGAATGGTCAATGTAGATCCGCTGACTGTAAATCCTATGTCATTAAACAACGCAAGCCCGTCCATTGTTACTGATAGGCTTGATGGATTTATAATTTCACGGCCTAAGTCAAAGTTGTTTGATGTAATAACACCGCCGCCACCATAAGAAAAACTACCCAACTCGCCAGTTACGTTGCCTTCGTCAAAATTAGTATCGTCGTAACCTTGTGTAACTTCAACACCAGTTGTGGTTGGTCCAACAAATACTTCGGTTATTAAACGTTGCTCAGCAGTATCATTCCATGTTGTGACGGAAATAATATCGCCAATACCAGGATGTAAGGATCCACCGCTGTTCCATACTATTGTATCAGCTTCAATATAGTATTGAGCAGCAGTTCTGACAGAAATTAGTATACGTGCAGCAAGTGCAGGTGCAGTAGCAAATGTAATTGTTCTTGCGGCACTTACAGTATCCCATGCATCTAATGTAAAATCAACTCCGTAAATTAAAGCTTGGTTATCTATATAAACAGATACATCATTGTTAGAAACAAGAGCCGGGCTATAACCACCATTGGCAGGTAAGCTGTATACTGTAGTTACATCGTCACCTATGTACTCAATACCTTCGCTTGGTCTTGCACGTACACCGTTTTGTTCCACAATAATGTTAGCAGGATTGGTACCTTCTAAACTATTAGTTAATGTATATGTGTCGGAACCGTCATACACGATGTACTGTGTCAGTGGTAAGCTCCAAGAGTAAGTTGTTCCTGTTGCAGCATAGCCAAGTGCAGTAATTGCAATATAGTCGTTAATACCGTAGGTATCGCCAAATGTTATTTCAGACGTTGTAACACTTGCTGCAGAAAGATCAAAGTCAGTTGTTTGTGTACCATTAACAAATACCACCATCTCACTGATTAAGCTGTAGGCAATAGGTACTATTATGCTGTTACCAACATCCGCACCGTTGTAGCTATTAATGTACATTTGATTGCCGCCGCCTAGACCGTAAGCAGTAATAACCAGTACATCACTATTTGTTGCACCTGAATTTATAGTGATAGTCTGTGCTACCCAGTCAACTGAGTAGTGAACTATAGCATCTAATTGAACTCGATTAGTTTGGTTCCATACACGTACTGCAAATGGATGATCAATAACTCCTGCAAAACTGTAATCAGTTGTGCCCGAATTGTATGCGTACTTGATGCTTGACAACGGGAATCCATGTCCCAGGCCTTGCCAATCAGCACCAGGCGTAGTATACACTCGCATATCTAGTGTATCAAATATAGCACCAGGAACTAATTCTTCAGGTGCATGACTTGAATAGGTGTCAACAAACGCACCACCGTCAATATTAATAGCAGTTGGGCCTACACCCAAGTAAGGATCCAAGAAACTACTTTCGAAGATTGTATCTAATATAGCAGGATCGTATGTTACACTACCATCAGCATCGTAAGAAATATTATCAAACGGATTAATGTCATAGTTGCCCACGTCAAATCCTGTATTTTGATTAAAGCTTGGTGCTTGCACTTGTACACCAGGATAATCAATTCCGGAAATAAGCTGTGCAAGATCTAATCCAGGCTGATCCGGAGTAGGAGCATAGTATCCTTGTGTACGGTTTACACCAGACAATGTGCTGGCTGGTACAACGGTCCATTGATCAGTATCAAATGCTGTGCTATTGACATCAGTAATTGCACTCCATACTGTGTCTGCATAGCGAACTTGCGTTCCAGTTACGTAAGTTACATTAGCTTGCCATTCAACAATATTGCTTGAGTATTCGTAACGATCGTATTTGATAGTAGTCTTAAATTCACGTACCAGACCATTGCCCATTACAGCTACAGCAATAGCACCAGTACCATTGCCACCTTCAAATACAATTTGTGCTGTTGTACTATATCCTTCACCAGGATCATCAACAGTGATACGTATAACATTGCCAGCACTATTAACAATAGCAGTCATTACAGCTGGACGAATAGCAGTACCAACTACAGTAATAGTAGGAGCTACTGTGTATCCTTCACCGCCGCTGACAATACTAACTGAATTGATACTTAATAGATAATTTTGATACCATTGATTCCACGGCACAGTTTGCCAGACAGTACTGGTACTTGGTACACTACTTGTGGTACTTAATGTGCCAGTATCATCTAATACTGGGCTGATGTACATGCTTTCTGCCGAATCGTAGTAAGCAGGTAAGTCAAAATCAGTTAATGTGCCAAGATAGCTGTCAATGCCGTTGTATATCAAATTAAACTGACGGAATTGTACATGGTATGGTTTGACTTCGTTGATATAGTTAAGAACAAAGTCTTGATTATCCTTACGGTAAATTGGGTAAGGTAATAGTTGTCTAATAGTATGATCAACGTCAATTAGACTGGTCTTTGACAACCATGTTGGGGCCTGTTGCTCGCTTAGAATGTAATTAAACATCAAGATCAAATTGTTGTTACGCTCAATTAACAAGTCGCCAACAAACAATTCTTCGTTGATGGCTTGAATAATCTTTCTAGTTTCAGTGATTGGTGCTTGGTCGTAAAACTGTGCATCAAATACTTCGCTGTCAAATCCAAAGCTACCTACAGCATAATCCCACAGTACTTTAGAAAATTCGATAGTACCATTTTCTAATGCAACTCGAGTCCAGGCAGTTGTTGTACTGTTGTACTGATATAATTCCCAGAACCCTTTGCTGTTGGCAGAAACTTTAACCACAGTTGTGTTGGCAACAGACAAGGTAGCCAGAATCGAATAATCAGCTACAGTTTGTGCAACTGGAGTCGCCCGATTGTACCCAGGCTGGTACCAGTTAATGTAATTCCAGTACAGATGTGTGTCGTAACTTTGAACACGCATCAGTACCAGTTCTTTAGCACCTAATAGGTCCGCAGGCGATACTTGATATATTGTCCAAATACCATTGTAATTGCTGTCACTTAGAACCAGATAAGTGTATCCAAACGGGACACTGGCTAGATTTTGATAGCTTAGTTCTTCAATGTTAGCAACTTCTTTATCCCATGCACCAGAGCCTATAGACGGCACAGGTTCGCGGCTGTTTAACAAGTTAAACGAACGTGTTTCGCTAATAGGGAACTGTGCTAGTACAGTATTTGCTCGTACCAGATAATTCTGTAGTGCTGCAAATCTATTAACAAACATACTTTGGCGAGGACGGAACTCAACACCAAATTGTTCGCCAATATTTAAGTGAGGATCAGGAACTGAATTACCCAAAGGATCAGCACCACAGAAACTGTCTTGCAATTTCAAGTACAATTGATCAGTTAAGAATCCGTCGGGACGACCTTGCGGTACAAGTTGATATTCAACGTGTACGGCTCCGTCATTGGCAACCTGATTATATCCAACGTATAATATAGTGTCTTGTGCCGATACGTAATTAACACCGTTATAAATTGCCACTGTGCTAGCGTTAATTGGTGCAATATAACTAATTCCGCTGCTAACAGGCGACTCAATATACTGTGCAATTACTGTTGAGCTTAAAGTTTTTTGTGCATTTTGACTTACAGTATTAATTCCGATTACCCAGAAATAATATTCAAGACCAATAACACCTTGAAGATTCAAGCTGCTGGAAACTACATAACTTGTAGTGTCGTAAGGTGTGCCAGGGCCTGTGTATTGTGCAGGCGGTACACTACTGCTTACCCATTGATAAACGTCTACGGTACTGCCTGGGAACAATTGTCCCCAGCGGCGTAACGCATATTCTACGTCATTTTGATTTGGATCAACAAAACGTGCGTTTGATGTGTTCCACCAAATACGTCCTACATGATCAGCACGCCATGCATTGCCGTAATTGTTTCTATTACCTGTATTGTAAGCAGCAGGATCAACTGAACCAATATAGTCTATATTTTGTGCAACAATACCTAATAGTCGTCCCTGCAGAGGATCAAAGTAATCAAAGTAATCTCTTGCACCGCCTGTTACACGATTGTACATGTATACTGTGCTTAATAGACTGACATCAACTACTGGTGTTTGTTCACGTATAGTTGCCCAGGCTGGTAAATTTTGTGTATTACGATAACGAGTAACCCAACCATTTTGAATACTTGTTGGATCAACTATACCACGATCATCTGCTACTACTGTTTTATTTGGGCTACCAATTAATAATGTACCAGTTGTGAAATCAATTGCAGTACCCCAACCAGCTAGTGTCTCTGCTTGATCATCGTAAAGCTGTTGTCCAAACACAAATTGTGGAGGATTGTATATAGATGAATTAACTGAAGGCAATTGATCATATGTGTAAACAACACCACTTTGTGGCACAGTATCGTAAAATTTAATACTGTTAGCATCAAATGTAGTTGTGTTATGATCAAATGTCATAAACTCAATTGCAGTACCGTTTGGTGCACCAACTGACAGCGTAGTTGCATTAGTACTGATGTAAACTTCTTTACCAAAATTAGCAAAAGACTGCTCAACAGGGGAAACAACGACTTGCATTGACAAGTAAACAGTGATCCCAATGTCGTCAAATACGGTACCAACCGCAGGTAAGACTTGAATTTTATTATTGCGTAGTGCGGCAGATTGATTGATAACAGAAATCGTCAACTGTCCAGATACCACAGTGATAATGCTGTTGATCAACGGAGCAACGGTAAATGTAATTTGTTCCGTACTGTTATTGTACGTGTAGTCAACACTTAGAGTTTGTGTAATGCTGTCGACTAGAACCACTGGAGTGTAGGCACTAGCAGCAGAATAAATGCTGCCAATATCAAATATTCTAGTAGAACCGTCTGCGTACAATTCTAAGTCAGCTGTAACTGCGGCTTGTATATTAGGTAGGCCTGCTGCATTAATAGATGCAGCTAAATCGTTAACAGTAGTACCGCCGACTTGAACAAAGTATCCGCTGATGCTTAGATAATCGGTGGACGTCAGAGTTGGATTAGCTACAGTAGTAGTCAACAGACCAAATCCTCGGCCTTGGTTCATACAAAACTCAACTTGTCCAGACTGTATAATACTTGGATTTGTTGGGCTGTTTGCGTATGGTGCACCAATGTACAAGCTGCAATTTTGTGGACATTCGTCCACGTTCCATCCAAACTTAGCATTAGCAGCAGGTGTTTGTGCTCTGAGTTTTTGTACTTGGCTAAACGTGTTAGTTTCTACAGTAAGTGTATCACCTACTGTTAAAGTAACTGTTGAATTTAAAATGATAGTATTGGTATCAATTGAATAATTTCCGCCAATATTATTTTCAGTTGCTAATAGAACAACACCGTTTAACGTAACTTGGGTTGGTGCTACTAATGACTGTTCACATGTAAATTCAGTCTGTGTTGCATCAGTGATGAAGAAACTTTGATTTGACCGATTGAAAATATAAACTGATCCAGCTGAATATTTTACTTCTGACGTAACTGGATCGATGTAAGTTTCATTTGGGCAACCAATATAAATTTGTGAGCCATCAGTGGTCGATACTATGCTATGTCCAAATCTATCTGTTCCAGTTAGGCCAGATGCAGTTAATGTGTCAACTAATGTATAATAAGTTTCCGCACGTACTTGTATTAAAGTTTGATCAGCAGGTGCAGAGTCAAAAATCAAATTTTGGTTCTCGGAGTCGATTATGTAATCAATACCAGGACGTTGTAACGAATCGTTTATATACACTGCGGTATTGTATTCACTAGTGGCTGTGTAGATGTTTGACACATCAAATGTATCAGTTGAGCCGTCACCTACAAATAAGTCACTAGTGCGGCGTGCCACTGTGATAACAGTATCATGCAATGGTGGCGTATTAAATGATATATAATCGCCACTTACTTCGTAATCGACTCCGAGAACCAAAATAGTTTCGTTAGCAGCAACAACTAATTGTGTTCCGTTTGCCACAACAATTTGATCTGGATAGTAGCACAAGTTAGTTGTGCCATCATGCGGCCATACAAAATATTGAGCTTGGTAAGGAACTTTTCCGTAAACGTAAACAAGATTTGCACCTGGGGCACCTACAAATATCCATTGCTCATCCAAGCTAATTGATACTGCATAACCAAATTCATCAGTTGCTGTAATTCTATCCACAGAAGGAATGCATAATAATTGCCATTGCTGGAATGCATTACTTGCTTGATTACGATAAATTATTGACGCATATCCTGCATTGTTTTCGCTGGCACTAGCACCAGCCACTGCCCATTCGTATGATCCGATATGTATAGCATTACCGTAACCGGCTGCATCAGTTGTGCCCAGTTGTAATACAGAATTTTCTTTGTAAATGTCCTGCGATGTTTTAACATAAGTGAATACAGCACCAGGTGCTGTGCCTGCACTTTCGGAATTATAACCAGGTGCACCTATTAGGGCACTGAGATTATACAGACCTTGTCCTAATGCTGATCCAAATTTGGCATCAGGATACTGCTCCAGCGGGGCAAGGTCTTCAATTTCAGTAAATGGCTCTGTCTTTTCAATTACTTCCCAATTGCCGCTGCCATTATTATCAACCCAAACTTTTGCACCTGGAACCAATTGATTAGCAACCGGCAATAATGATACATTAGCAGCTTGTGATACACGAGTTGTTTTAAGTGTAAGTCCAAGTCCATTACCTGTCACAGTGGTTTGTAGTCCACTAAATGTGTACTTGATTAACAGGCTGGTAATACCTATTATTGTTTGCACAGTATAGATGCCATCAATGGTAGGGTCTAAGAATTTAATTACCAAGATGTCACCAACTGATAATCCATGCGGTTGACTAAACTGTACTAGACTCAATCCGTTGAGATTGTAAGTAACCTGTGTAATTTTGCCAGGTACTTGTTGGGCACGGTAAACACCCCAGTTGTAGTTGTTTACTTTCGCAACCCAAATAGTAGTACCAATTCCGATATCTTTAACCAGTGTAGCCGACGACTCGACGTCAGAAATAGTAAAGGCAGTCAGATCTACATCGTTAACGTTGACATAACCAGCAGACGGCAATCCTACACTGGCAGGAGGATTGTCAATGGTTGGCATGAAATCAGTGGTTACGTTGGGATCACTTACTCTCCAAAGATTTTCTAATAGAACAGGTTGATCTGCTGGACTACGCTCGCCGGGAGTAATAACCTGTACTGTACTAGGATTATTAGTTAATTGAGCTTGATTCAGTAGTACCTCAACGAAGCTTTGATTTGCAGTTGCACCGTATGTTCCGCGTAAGATTGCCCAGAATTCATAAATTTTATATTCAGCAACTTCTTTGTTGCTGATATTGGCCAAGCTGAATAACTGAGCAGCCTGACGTGTACCTATGTTCTTAAGGAACTGTTGGTATAAGTTAACTTGTGTTACGCTGTCCAGGTTTAACGAGCTCATGTAATCTCGTGGACGGAATCCAATCAGACCGTAACTAAACAAGTCCATTTGACTGTCTAAGTTAGCGTCATATACACTATATGATTGTGCTAGTTGTACGCTTTGATTTGATGCATTAGGACGTAGGCCAGTTTGTATTGCTCGATAATTGCTCTTGATCCATTGTGCAAAGTTAAAGGTTGCCGACGGCTGTATAATGTCATCTGCACTCCAGTATTCATTCTTGTACAGAACAATTTCGCCTTTGGTATATTGATAATTAGGAATCCATTCAGCAACGTTGTTTGAATTAATTACAAATCCAGGTGCATTAACTAATCCTGTCCAGTCTCCTGTGATATATCCGTTAACTAACAAACGACTTTGACGAGCACCGGTAGTGGGATCATAAATTAAATCGCTGAACACGCTTACATTATCAAATACAACAATATGTTCATATGCTGTATATTGCAAGTTTAGATAGTTAATGGTATTAGAAGTCAAACTCATTACTTCAAACGAATTACCTATACGATTAATTACCAAATCTGATTTGGGGAAAGGCTGACGATTCTGATTTAATATAATATTTTCAGGACCGTAGTCGTTTATGTTATCTACAATAGCCGTAGGGTTTGTTACAGAAATCTTAGTAGCACCAGGATTTAAATTGATAATTGATCCAACTTGCCAGCCTTGGTTATTCCAGTATAAGAATTCCTGAGCCATTTGCAGCCATGTTAGAACGTAACCATTTTCCATGGTATCAAATATTAGACCATTTTGCTCTAACAATACTCCATAACTGTATAAGAAATCACACACAGCAGATGCATTAGAAAATACATATCCGTAAGGAATACGTACAACAGTATCAGTATGATCTAAGCTTATCTGTACTTGTGTATTGCCAGCAGATATTGTAGTGTAGTTGCCGGTATTACGACTTGCTAAAATTTCAAAATAAGGGTGCTGTGTATTGTAACCAAATACAGACCATCCAGCTTCGGTATTTTGTACCACAACAGAACTAAATGTAATTTTCTTAAACGGCTGATTTTTGTACAGAACAATCTGATAGCTTTCATCTGGGATTGTCAATGTAGTATTCAAGCTGTCCGGAGTGCTGCGTTCTGACTGTATGGTCAAATAGCTTTGATCTGTGTAGCCACCAACACGCCAGCATAGACGGACGTCAACATTGTTCAATGTTACAGTTAAGTTGTCAGTTGAATTAATACCCAACTGGCGATTGTAATCAATAATCCAATTTAAGTAACTGGCTTTGCTTGTATCATTTCCGTATAAAGGAGTTAACTTATTAGCATCCAGACGATATCTTTCGTCCCATAGATACTGATCAAGCATGCTGTCGTATACATATCTATCGCGATCGGCAAACAGGCTAAAGAACTTGCCTGGTTTAGTCAGTGCTAATAGACGCATAATAGCAAACGGATACGAGCTGCTGGTCTTCCAAGTATTTTCTACTGGTGCACCGTCGCCAAATACCCAACTACGTTTGAAACTAGTGTAGATGTAATTGCCTACTGTTGCCAACAATGGATCTAAAAGTTCGCCTTCTGTTCCCACTGGTAATACTTGCAACAGACCCGGTCTTGCATATTTTGCTTCAACATAAATTCCATTGGGGTCGCGTACTAAGCCATTGGCTAAATCGTCCCATAGAACTGTGTTACCACTGGTATATGGTGCCGGTCCGTATTCAGCTGCCCACCATGTTGGCTGTTGACTGAATCCTAACATTTCCCACGGGCGTGTGTCAGGGTAGTAAGTATCGTAGAAGTAATTGTAAATTCCACGCCAGAAACCCTGTGAAATAGGTTGTCCTGTCAGGCGATCGCTACTTTGATTATAGTTGTAGGTAAATGGCTCGCTGTTAATGTAAGTCTGAGTAATATAATCCAGCTTGTTCCAGCCAACCCAGGTTAAGAAATCCTGACCTAAAATTTGATTGATGTCAGCAAGACTGTAATCTGTAGTTCTGAATTGTCCAGGAATTACATCTGCTGCAACCAATGGAATTGCTGATTGTATTTTAAGGTTGTTGAAAATACGTGTTTCAAATTCCAATAACACCTGGTCACGGTAGTCGCCAAATGCCAGTGTAATTGAACCGTCGTGTCCTCTTATTACTAACTTAGGCTCTAAATAAGTTGTGTCAAGATATATCTCAGGCTTAAAGGCCGGGTATAGGCCCATTTTTGTAGGAGTATTTGGAACGTAGTTGCCAAATGTTTCGGGATATTCGTTTATAACAATTACATCGCCTACTACTAACGGTGTCAGTATAGTAACTGTGGCTGCATCTGTTGCAACAGTATAATCATAATTGATAGTCAATAAACGATCATTCAGATATATCAGTAGGCCCTGATAGTTAGATTTAGTAAAATTATAAAACTGTACTGTGTTAAACGTAGGGGTGCTAATAGGTGTATAGGTGTAGCTATTGGAAATATATGTTGCGTTTGACGGCACCATATCGCTCCAATAGAATGGACTAATACTGCTATTACCTAAATTAATTTGTGCAATTACCGAATTCAATATTTCAGGAATAGTTGAATTTTGGTAATCACCTTCTGTTGCTAAGTTCATCATATAGGCTTTATAGTTGCTATATGATCGGCTATTAAACTCTAGTGAGTTAAACAGTTCAAATTGTTTTTCTCTTAGGAATACACCCGTCAATGTAAGAGGTGCAGAATTTTGTACAATAGTCTGCCCGTAGATTAAGATGTCACCTAAGTCGCGTGTGTTGTTGGCACCGACGATTGGGCCTTCGATAGTGCGTAGATTTTCGCCAATGCTTTGGTAATGTGTACGAATAGTACCCAGTGTAAATGTATCGCTGTTGTTGTTCAGCGGATTGTTCTCTAAATTCAACGGTACTTGATAAAATCCAACTGCACTGGTTTGTTCACTTAGTGCCAATACTTCAATTATAGTACCTGTTGTTACAGCTGGATCAATAATAGTAATAGTTGTTGAGTTAGTACCTACTTCGTAAACATACTTTGTCGGCTCAACAAAGATACCACCGATGAATATCTGCAACGGTGCAAGTACACTCAACGTGTTAATTGCAATGTCCAATATTAGCGGAGTGCCAACAACATAATCAAATCTAAATACCTGACGACTGCGATTCTCTACTACAGCAGTTTGCCATCCAATTAAATCACTGAAGTCAATGCGAGTTGCGTACTCACGAGCAAATCCTGTACTAATATTCAGTGTCTGACTTGTATTATTAACAACATAAATGAACGTGTCAGTGTACAGGTAATTTTGGAATACAATATCTCCAAGATTATCTATGCTGCGATATTTTAACGGAAATCCTAGTACTGTATCATTTGACCCTTGTGCATTAAATGCGTAACCAAACAATCGGCTGCCGCGGAATGTGCTGCTTGGATATGCAATACGATCGCCAAAACCTATGCCTTTGCTATCGTAAACATCAAATAAAGGTGCTTGGTTAACATGTTCTTTTTGTTGTGCTTCTATCCAAATAGATCCATCGTACCAGAAACTTATGCCTTGTAATGTGTTACCGTCGAGACATACAACAGTCTGGTCTGTCAGAACTGTTGAATCAATTGCCGGTATAAGATCAATGATTAGCGTGCCAGAATTGTCTGGATCGATGAATTGTACCACGTAGATGTGATTACGCACAGCTGGATCTGTGTCCGCTGCAAATATAATTCGCGAGCCATTGATTAAATTATAGCCATCAAGGCTGTAACCTAACTGACCGTTAATTTGATTAAATGCATCTGTCACAGTAAAGTCAATTATGTTAACAGGGTTTTTACCTTGTGTACCAAAATCAAATAACTTTATATCAGCACGGAATTCAATAATAGGACGGTTAGCACGTAAATTATTATTTAAATTTAAGACCTGATTGTTATAGACAGCAGTGGCTTTTATAACGTCAGTATGGAACCAACGATTACTACGTGTCCAAGCATTACGGTCTTGGCTAGCACGATTAATTGTAATATAGTCAGGCACACGTGGTGCATTTAAACTGGCATCGTACGGTTGGCTATCATAGCTGGTACTGTCGTAGGGAATAGTACTGCTGACAGTATAAGTTTCTGGAGTGACAAAATCACTGACAGGTAACAATCTAATACCAGTGCCAAATGTTGCTCCAAAGAAACCTTGTTCTGGTAGTGGATAACCTTCTGGGGCACCGGCACCGGGATTGGCCAAGCTTTCTGCCACAGTGGCATATATGTACTGTTGGAAAGTAGTTGTTGAATGTACAGCACCGGTCAGCAAACGCCCTGCATACCAGTGACTTGGTCCAAAGTATGCTACGCCATCAACAAATCCTACACGTAGATCAGTGCCTAACCCCGTGCCCACGCCTTCAACGTAGTATTCTAAATCTTGAAACTCTGGTGGATTTACCAGTCCACGGAATTGAACTTTAAGTCCATTGGTAAACACTACTCCATTTGGACTGATATAGTTTTTTGCACCAATGATATCATTGACGTTAATCGGAACAGACTGGCCGTCATCGACTAACTGTATCTGACCAAAAATTCCAGGGTTAACACTATCTTGATACCACAGATTATCCATAACAGCAGTCAGCAGTGGCACTTCTTCAAAATATCCAGAAGCATCTTTATACCATGTGGTGCTGGCCCATTGTGTACCAAAATTAATGTTAAATTTACTTAGATTGGCAATCTGACGAATGCTGCTCAATCTCATGTAAGGATTGCCACTTTCATCATTGATATATTGAATTTGCCACACGCTGTAGCGTTGCTGCGGATCAGTTATATCTGTTGTTTGATCATACAGTAGTGTGTCGAAGCTGCCGTATAGTCCGTTATCTGCGTCAAGACGCGGCAGCGGATCAAACTGAGATGTAATCTGCCAACCACCGTCTTGTGCATCAGCAATAGTATTGGTAAAAATTACTGTGCGATTATTAAGATTAGTAATACCGTCAATGCCAGTGGGGTTTGCCGCAAAGAATTGATCAACGTAAACATTGTTTAACTGTGTAAATTGCAAATCAGTTATTAAATCAACTGTGCCAGCATTGGCCAATTGATAGTAGAAATTCTGTGCACCTTTAAGTGGCACGTTAAAAGTTACTGTACCTTGATCTTCACCATTGTTATCAACACCTAATACAGTACGACTACTGATGTTAGGGGTATTAGGCATAGTACCGGATATTCCCGGGCTAGCTTGAATCCAAAAATTATATCCAACTTGATTTACATTAAACTGGTAGCTACCACCACGTACCAAAGTAATAGTTGGATTGTTACCAGCTACATCACTGAATTGATACGCTATGTCAGTACGAGTTACGTCCCATGAGTCAGTCTCTGGCACAGGGCTTCCAAAAACATTAACTGGTGCAGGACCGTTTGCTAACCAGTAGTACTGGCTGTAGTTTGTAAACTTATCTAGATCACAAAATGGATCCCATGTGTAATATTGGCTTTCAAATAATACATCTTCTTTAGTGGTAACTGCACCTTTAAGATTCAATGCATCCAACATGCCTGGATATGTAATAGCGTCATTGACTCTATTTGTGTCAGGATTCTGAAAAGTAACACCAGGCTCAAGTTGATAATCGCTGCGTGTTGCAGTAGGTGCTGCCAAATAACCATCAGCAGGATTAACACCAGGGCCAGCACGACGGCCAATATAACCGTATGCACGATTAAAAACGGGCTCTTGAGTTAACTGGTCTAATGTTGCACTAAGAAATTGCTTGTTAGTGTCTGTCTGAAATATTTCAGGTAGTAGATCAATCGAACGTGGTATTGCCATTAGTATTCACCTGTTTGACTCAAACTACTGCCAAGGCTGCTGATAGGGTATAGACCCTGCACAACACTTTGACTACGTAGTGTACTTTGTGTTAATGCATTTACAACTTCAATGTCATTGACTGTAGCAGCACTTACAAAAATTTCATTTGGGGCTGAACGAATTTCGTATAGATCACCAAACGTCTGTAATGGATTAATTGGGACCAGCACAATTGAGCTGATAATACTACCTAAGTTTTGGTGCAGGTATCCTGCCAATTCACTGAAGAAGAATGTAGCACCAAAGTCCCACTTGTCAATGGTAAAATATTCGTTAATAAACGAAATTACCTGGCTACGAATTTCGCTGTCGCTTGCCACTGTGTTTACAGCACGTATGACTTTAATTGTGCCACGAAGTGCTGGATCTGCTTTGGCACCAAACAACGGCTTGAATAATACACTATTGAATACCAAGTTGTCTGATATCATTTTGTAATCGTCGAGGCTTGAATAAGCAGCAGACAATTCTGCAATGGTTGGCTGTGCAGGTTGTGGCACAGTACCGGTGGTATCTTTAATGTAATTCTGATAAGCAGTATAGTATTCCTGATTAACCAGATACAAGTCAATAATATTAGTAATACCTGGATCAATTACATTAGTCAGGGGACTGTTATGACGATATTGGAAATACAGTCCTTGTCGCCCAGTACGGCTAATAAAGCCCGTGGCAGGTACTACAGTTGATTGTATTACTCCGTTAACAACAGTCGTTAACAATTGATAAAACAACTGATCTTGATAAGCATAGAAATATTGTCCGCTAATGTACTGTGCCTGTACAGTTTCGATTGCTGATAGTGTAGGATAATCGCTGTTGACTACTCCTTTGGCCACTGGCAAGTATTGCTCAATGTTGTCAAAGTCTGTGGTTAACTGCAGGAACACTAACTTGTGATTTTGATTAACAGTAGGATCTACAATCTCGTTAAAGAAATCTGGGTTATCTGCAACGCCGTCTGAATTAGTATCAGTATAGCTTACTTCGACTAAGAAGTCGTTTACATACCCGTCTGACTGAACAGGTTGATTAATAATCTGCATTGGAATATTAACACTCAACGGAAAGCTGGTGTCTGGTTCAGAATTAGTACGCAGCACTTTAATAAAGTCGCTGATAACTGTACCAGTCTGGCTGTCGTAAACACGTTGATTACCATCAAAGTAAAAACGTGTTTCAATTAAACTAGCAAATAGATAATTTAATCCGCGACTGGTAACAGCATATTGAATACCATCAAATACAAATTCAATCATCCAACTTGCGTCCAGGCTCAGGCCCTGAGTGTTTTGTGCATTGGCTTGGCTAAACGGAGCGTTCACTGCCAAGTTGCTGCTGGTAATCAAGTACCATGTCTGTGTCAGATTATTAAATCCAATACCAAAGTTGCGATTTAATTGAATCTGCTGAACCATTTGTTGCTGCAAACTAGTTGGCAACTCTGTTACAAAAGTAGGAATAACTTGCTGTGCAATTGCACCAGTAGGCACAAATACATTTAAGATAACAGGACCAGTACCGTCAGGCAGATTACCTAGTCCAGAATTTGTACCATCTAATACTAACGCACTAATTGTGGCCCATATTACTAGTTTTTCATCTGCGGCTGTTGGTTGTCCGGCAATTAATCTATTGTTTGCATCAAAGAAATATCCAGCAGGAGGAATAAATTTAATCAAGGACCCTTGCGTAATATATCGAGTATTATTACTACTATATGTCCCAATAGGTTGTGGTGCTAAATTTACAAAATTATAAAAGTAACCAGTGGTTTCAGTTAATACAGTTGTGCTTTGATTCCAGGCCAAATTCAATGGAACTAAACTTGGACGAGTAAAGTTTTGATAATAAAATTGTATAACACTACGGCTGGCTACCAACGGCTCAACGCTATTGGTAATAACAGATGTAATGTCATTTATATTTGCCCATAGGAAATCAAAAGTAGGTAATACATTTTCTCTGTAAAGAATGCCGTCTGACGCAAAAATATTAGTCGAGCTGTACTTGCCAGTTACGTCTGTTAAGTCAAGAAAACGGCTACTGCCAACTGTGCTACGTGCTACAGCTTTGCTCTTGATAATATTATTGTATTTGGTAAATGGGAAGTTTGTGTAATCCTCACCGTTGACCATACGATTTTGTGAGTAATAAGCTGCCGGAGCACGTTGCTTAATCTCGTCAATAGTTTCTCTTGTTTGTGCGTTACTAACAGGAAGTGTTAGGCCACATGTAAAAGTAATTGTTTCGTTGCGGCCAGTACGACTAATGTAGTTGATTGGTATAACAACCGCTTGCATTTCCTGAGGATTGATAATATACTGCAGGCCGTTGCTGGCACGAACATAATTTCTAAAGAATCCAACAGGGATCTCTGAGAATACGCCGTCCCCAAATGTCAAAGTAATCTGATCATTGGCTCGGCTAGCAATACTGTAAATTGCACGTTGATTCAAGGGTGTTTGTTCGGCAGCAGCCGAATATACGTTAGTTGTATATAACCATTGCGAAGTAATATTACCTAGGTCGTCAAGTTGATACAACCAGTAGTCCTGATTGTTAATCCCATCAATGTTGATGTTTACGCCGCGATTAGGAATGGCTTCTGCCAGGTTAAAGTCTTGATTTTGCAGGACACCTTGCTTGAAGAAGAAAAAGAATCCAGTGTTATTAGATCCAAACCCTAGTTCGTCGTTGCGATATAAAATATTAAACTGTCCGCTGGGTTGTGGTGGTGGTTCATACACATAACTCTTGCCTTGTGTTGTAGCACTTACCGCTTCGAAGGGCATGTTAACGCCGTCAACAACGCTGTTGAATGGTACAATAGGCAAGTAACCTGGTATAAGATTAATTGTATATTCGCTAGTTTGAATGCCCAGTATGTCTTGCGAGTTTCCAGGACGGCCAAATTTTTGACTATCAATGAACGCAGAATTCATTATGTAGGTAAACTGCTCTAACCAATTTGGGTTAGTGGCATCATTCCAGTTTACAGTTACATTTGATAAGCTGACACCGTTGTAGTCTACAACATCTTCAGAAGTCTGTACAGCAAAAATCTTCAAGTATCCAGATGCAGCTTGATTACGTTTAGGAGTGTAGCTGACTAAATTGGCAAGTCGTACAACAGAATCACGACGTTCTGCTGTATCCATGAAATTTTCACGGGTGTTCATGTCATTACGGAAGGCCAATGACTGCCCCATAAATGCCATTAGATCCAGAATAGCAATGAACTCGCTTGACTCAATATAATCGTTAAACGTTTCTGGGTAATACAGACGTAGATAGTCTACAAAGCTTTTGCGTAGAGTTTCAAAGTCGTAGCTTTGAAAGTCTGCTTCTCTGTATGTCTGATAGAATCTCTTCCAATCTTCTATACCAAATATTGCGGTTTGTCGAGCTGTTTGTGCCATGGTATCTCTTTATTAGAGTATTTATCGATGATAAAAACCACGTACTTTTAGATGTAGCTGGCTCTGCGGGTTTCTTCGTCGAACATCACTGATAGTAATTCAACTGTGCTACTGTTTACCACTTGTACAGATAATTCTATCAGCATGCCATTCTCCTGCGGATATGTCACAGCATCAAGTATGTAAAGTCTGGGATCACCACCTGCGACACGTTGCAGTTCTGTTAAGATTGCCTGCTGTGTGCCTGGCATTTGTGGTTCAAATACGTAACTCCACAATGTGGTACCATAGTCGGGTCGCCCTGGCATTGACCCTTGCTGTATGCTTAGAGCATTTAAGAAATCTCGTTTAATCAAATCGTAGTCTACCAAAGTAAACTTTTTATATTGATCAATAGTGCTGAATCCAATGAATGTAACCATATTAATATTTATCGTTAGAAGTAACCTGGGTTTTGCACTGGTCGGAACACAAACGGTGATACCTTGGGATTGCCAATTATGGCTGTTACTGCTGCATTAATACCTGTTCGATTTACCGTGTTAATGGAACCTGTAATTACTGCACCTACTCCGCCGAGCGATAATCCAAATGCATTGGCTACCAAGCTAACACTAGCCTGTGCATTTTTAGAAATAACATTAATTTTTGCAGTTAGGGCAGCACCTGCTTGCCCACCTACCCAACTTACAACAGCAGCAGGACCAAATTTAGCAGCAGATTGCACAAGTGCAGCCGCTTGCAATGCAGTTTCTGTTCCTTTAAGGACACCTGAAATCTGCAACTGTTTTAGTCCAGTTTGCATTAGACCTTGTTGTATTCTAGTTTGTAAGTTAGCACTTGCTAGTAATCCACCAATGTTATTGACGTTAAATCGTCCAGTCCATACAGCAGGATTGTTTAATACTGTACCGGCAATAGATAAGCCAGCACCAAACTGTGCCACTGTTCCGGGCTTTAACAATCCCGATTGCTCTAATTGTAATGGGCTAAATCCAAATTGGCCCACTCCTGCGGCACCAGAATAAGAATTAAATGGTTGCCCAGTGCTTAACGCAGCAGAACTCATCATGCCGGTTACTTGCGGCTGTGTTAGCGGTCCAATACTTGCAGTGGCAGGAGTTTGTGTTAGCACATTAGCAGGAGTAACTGCTTGTGTTACTGGTTGCGTATCTAACTGTGCAACTGCCGCAGTAGACGGGGCAGGCACTGGACTTGCTGCTGCAACAGGACTTGCAGATGACGACCCTTCATTACTGGGTTGCGATAGATCAACCGTGGTCTTAACACCTTTATTATGATAAGGGTACGGTTCATGTGTTGGTGCCCGGGTAACAATACTGGTAATTGCACCTTCTTTAACTTCCCAACCTTTACCTTCAACAAATGCAGTACCAGGTAACTGTACGTCTGCTACTATCTTGGGCTTAGGACCCGCAGCAGAACCGCCGCTGCCGTTTAGATTAATAGTGCTGCCTTTGAGATTCAACGACGAACCTCCGTCGATTGCAGTTGATTGACCTTTGACAGAAATTGATCCGTCTGAAGTCACTCCTAATTCTCCTTGACTGTACACAGACAGTGTGGATACTGCTGCCAGTTCTAATTCTGCAGAGCTGTTGACTTTAACTGACTTGCCTTTGAGATTTAAATTGCCACCGGCATACATGTTAATATCTTGATCAGAGTGCAAGTTTAACGTGCCTTCTGTTCTGATGTTAACTGAGTTAGTGGCATAGACGTCTACTGTGCCTTCTGAACCCAATTCAATCCATGTTTGACCGTTTGCGTGTACAATATAAAAGAAGTCGCCGTTGTCACTCATTGTGATTTGATGGCCTTTGCTCGTACGTATACGTACTAAGTTGTCGTTGCCAGCAAGATCGCCGTCGTCCATTACAATGCTATGTCCACCCTTACGTGCAATAACTGTAATATCCTGCGGTTTTACATTGCCGCCATCAAGTTTGGCTTTGATATCTGCATCCGACAGCCCGCCCTGATAAACAGGACGTCCCGGAGTGCTTATACCGTAGGTAGAACTAGGGCTTTCTCTTTGGCTGCTGCTGGTTATTGGGCCACGGTCTGGATCGTTAATAAGTCCTTGCTGTAGCATAGCAGCAGTAACAACTGAATGAACTGGCTTAGACTTATTGTAAAACTTAGGATCGTCAGTTATTGCAGTATTGTCATTGTTGATTTCTGTAACTGGCAGTTGTTTGGCATCTGCCAAATAACTTTTTTGTTCTGAATTTTGTAAGTCAAAGTTTTTGCTGGCACCAATAGCTGGGATCATGTGACTAATGCCGGTATCTGGTATACAACCCAGATAAAAACCTTGATCTGGGTCACCACCAATAAAGAAACAAATGACCAGTGTGTCAATGTCAGGCGGAGTAAACCACATGCCATAGCTTTGTTGATTACCAACAAATGTTCCAGTACCTTGATTAGTACCTGACTGCGGAACTGTTCCATAGAAAGGAGGACAGTAGCTAACAGTACGCCACAAGCTTTGATCATCCGGGTTGTCGCCGCCGAACTGTTCGATGTACACTTGCAAGCGGCCGGAACGCACCGCATCAATATTATTCTTAACTGCTCCGATAAACGGACCAAATTCAGCAGGAGTGCCGCCACGATCAAATTTGTAGCCTTGTCCACGTCCACGACTTCGTTGTATATTATCGCCCATTAGAACTCTTTATTAAAAATTTGTGGTGTTGTATTTACAGCAGGATCATTAGTAACAGTAGTTGGTGTCCCGGCTCCGGCTGCTATGATTGCAGGTCCAAACTTCTTCTGTGCAAGAATATCTGCTTGCTGCTGAGAATATACTTGTGCAGCGGTTGCAATATTATTTCTTTCTGCCTGTTCAACACGTCCGCCTGGATTATTTCTTCTGGCTTGTGCTATTAACTGTTCTTCTTTTGTAGCATAAATTGCTTGCTGTGATTGATTCTTGTATGTGTTATAGGCTTGATATCCGGCTGGATCTTTTTGTGCAAATACACCGGGATTAAATGTAGCAGGGGTGGTTGATGTTCCTGCATTGGCGTTTCCAACTGCTTGCCCATTTGATGTAGGTGCTGCTGCAGGAGGTATAGGTAAAGGCACGCCATGATTTTGTTGATCGACAACATTGCGAGAACCAGTCACAGGTTCTAATTTAGTTCGGCGACTATTAAGTCCGGTATTAATATCTCCCGGTACTGCATTTGGATCAGCTACTCTGCCTTTGGGTTTTCTGGTAACGCTAAATGCTGTATTAGCAGATGGTGTTCCTGGTGGCCCAGTAATGATAGTGCCGTTGTTGGTCCTAGTCTCAACAACTCTATCTGGTTTAATCTGATTTACAGGGAAGGTAACTAGTACACCTTGCAGATCTTGCGTGAATTTGCCTTTGGAGAACATACTGCTAATATTAATAGCTCTAAAAATATTACTCTGAGTAGGCTTGTTTGGATCTGGAGCTGTTTTATTAGTTGGGTCACTTTGATTTGCTGCTGATACAACAGCGTTGGCACGATCAACCTTCTGATAAGGAGTTTGTATACCGGTATTCAAGTCATAGTCAGCCGGCTTGTTCCAACCTATTTCAAACATAGGCTCTCCTGCTTCACCATTGATAGTTCCATCTGGCAGGAAAGGGTCGTAGCTAAATGTTGTTCCAGCAACTCCAGACCACACTTCGCCCTGTGCTATCCAAGCAGGGTCACCTAAAATTGTCAATTTGACTCGGCTCAAATCAGTAGGGCTGTACAGTTCAGTTGCCGCGTTAGCCGAAGGTTCGTTTACTTTACCATCTGACCCTTGGTCACCTTCATTGCTGCGTGTTTGGAAAGAACGTTTTTCAACTTCTCTGAAGTCGCTGGGATTTTGTTGCAGCATTTGTTCGCTGTTGACAATGTTATAGTACAATGCATTGAAGTCTTGATCGTAGTTTAATATTTGTGTATTTGCACCTGTGAACCAATAGAAGTACTGTTTGTGTGTTCCGCGAAATTTGCCACGAGGGAAATAAGGACTTTTTAAATCAGCAACAAGAAACGGACTTATCTGATACGTAATCTTGTATGCATAGTCATTGCGTTTGAAATCGTATCCCTTGGGTTCTACCTGTATACCAATTCTATACCAACCTACTACTCCCAAGGGATTGGCCTGTGGCACCATTTTATCAGAACTAGGATCGTATATTTGAGTTTGCTGATCGTAGATGTATGTACTAGAACGAATTGTTTTATCTAGAAACTGCAATAATGTTGTGCCAGCAGTGGCACTGATCTTTTTAGAATTAGTGCCCATACTGCCTTTGTTGGGATTTTTGGCAGCAGCAGCATTAGATGGTGTTGGATTAGAAGTTTTAGCTTTGTCAATTGACCCTGGCGGTACAGTAGATGCGTCACCAAGTACAGGATCACTAAATTGAACATCGTATTCATTGGCTATTTCAAAGATGCCGTCCTCGACATGCTCTTTTTCGTATTTGTTAATGGCATCAACAAGACCATTGGTAATTGTAGTGCTCGGGGCAGATCCTGCCTTGGGTGGAGCAGAGCCAGAACCTGAGGTTGTGGTTGTGGATGAACTGGCTT
>JGI24890J29729_1000471_pt1 | contig 25225 bp, 22 predicted proteins | sample FreactcultureFD7_FD_29729 | JGI IMG/M metagenome (IMG submission 29729)
TGCCGGCATCGGCGCGTGCCGTGACGGCGGGGACCGCGCCGGCCAGCGCGGCAGACGTCGCCGGGGCTGCGCTGACCGCTGCAGGCGCGGCCGCCGGGGCCGCGTGGGCGTTGACTTGCGAGAGCAGGCGCACGCCGAGCCCGGCCCACAGGCCGGCGACCACGATGCCGCCTATCCAGTAAAGAGTCTTCATATCATGGCTTCCAGATCAGAGTCTTGGTGTCAGGCCGTCCGACAGGCTCAGGCGATACGCGCGCCAGGCCGGCAACAGGCTGGCCACCAGTCCGGCCAGCACGGTCCAGAGCAGCAATTGTAATTCGCCTGCCGCCGGCCAGGCGGGATGCAGGGCAATGCCGAACTGGTCAGCCAGCATCGGTCCCAGCACCCAGATCAGTCCGCTCAGCAGCAACAGCCCCGCCAGCACGCCGCACAGCATCACGCCCAATCCCTCCACGCACAGCAGCCACAGCACATCCAGCGGACGCGCCCCGACCGAGCGCAGAATGGCCAGCTCGCGCCGCCGCTCGCCCAGGCTGGCCAGGATCGCCGCCACCAGCCCGGCCAGGCCGACCACCACCACCATGCCCGAGACCACCAGCAAGGCGTTCTCGCCGATGCCGACCACGTCCCATAACTGGTCCAGCGCCACGCCCGGCAGCACGGCCATCAAGGGCTCCTTGAAGCCATCGCCATCGGCAATGGCGCGCTGCACGGCGAACACGCGGGCGCGGCTCTTCAGGCCCACCAGGACGGCGGTGATGCTGGTCGGCGTCAGGTTGAATTTCTTCACGAATTCGGCCGGGATATGCACCCCAGGCAAGGGCGCACCGCCTTCCCAGTCAAGGTGGATGGCCTGCATGCCATCCAGGCCGATATGTACCGTGCGGTCCACCGGGGTGCCGGTGCGGGCCAGGATGCCGACCACCTTGAAGGGTTTGTCGGCGTGCTGGGTCAGCCCGAGACCACCCATGCCGTGGGCCAGCACGATGACGTCACCGAGATGATAGTGAAGCTTGTCGGCCACGTCCGCCCCCAGCACGGCGTCGAAGACGCCGGCGAAGGGCTGGCCTTGGGCCAGCTTGAGCGACTGGCCGCTGCCATAGCGGAAATGGGTGAAGTAATCGCCATTGGTTGCCAGCACCGGGAAGCCGCGATGTGAATCGCCCAGCGAGATCGGGATGGTCCAGGCCACCGCCGGATTGCGCGCCAGGGTCTGGGCACTGTCCCAGCCCATGTTGTTGGTGGCCCCGCCGATGCGGAAGATGGCGTACAGCATCAGCTGGATCGGACTGGTCCGCGCACCGACCACCAGGTCCGTGCCGGACACCGATTGCGAGAACCCCGCCCGCACTTCATGGCGTACCCGTTCGATGCCCAGCAGCATGGTGGTGGAGAGGGCAATGGCCAGCAGCATCAGGCCCAGCGTGAAGCGGCGGTTCCAGGCGCTGCGCGCGGCCAGTCGCAGGAGCAGCTTCATGCGGCCTCCTCGGGACGGGCGGCCTGGTTCAGCTGTTCCAGCGCGATGCGGCGGTTGAAGCGTTCGGCCAGGCGCTGGTCGTGGCTGACGAAGACCAGTGCCGCGCCGCTCTGCGCGCATTCGCGCTGCAGCAGGTTGAGGAAGGCTTGCTGGCGGTCGCTGTCGAGGGCCGAGGTAGGTTCATCGGCGACGATGATTTCCGGACGGCCGATCAGCGAGCGCGCAGCGGCCACGCGTTGCTGCTGGCCGATGGAGAGTTGGGTCACGGGGCGCGTCCACAGGCCCGGTGCCAGATCCAGCGCCGCCAGCAGGGATTGCGCCACGCTCTTGAGATCGGCCCCTTGCTGGGCGGCGCGCTCCCTGCGGTAGGACGAGAACTGGCAGGGCAGCAGCACGTTGTCAAGAATGGACAGATAAGGCAGCAGATTGAACTGCTGGAAGATGAAACCGATGTGATCCACCCGGAAGCGGTCCCGCCGCGCCGCCGAGAGACTGTGCAAGGGCTGGCCCAGGACTTCCACGGTGCCGGCCTGCGGCACGATGATGCCGCCGATGGCGGCCAGCAGGGTGCTCTTGCCGCTGCCGCTGGGGCCGCTGACGAAGACATGTTCACCAGCCGCGACCTGGAAATGCGGCAAGGCCAGCGCCGGGTGCGTCTGGCCGGGCCAAGTGAAGCGCAGATCGCGCATGGCGATGGCGGCGGCAGGGGAGGGGCGTTCAGGGAGAGTCATGACAACATGAAGGAAAAGCGCAGGAGCGCCGAGGCAGAGGGGGAGGGCCGATCATAGCGCCGGTGCCTGTCATTGGGCTGACTGGTTGCCGGGGCAGGTGGCCCCGGCGGGTCGGCGCATCAGTTCAGGGGGATCAGGGCGCTGCCCGGCACCAGTTGCACCGCACCTTGCTTCTTGGGCGTGGCCAGTTGCACGTCGATGCGCTGGAAGCCGGGGAAGGCGGCAAACAGGCCGCTCACATCCACCGTATTGAGTGCGCCGGGGGTGGCGCAGACCAGGGTGAAATCGCCATCGAGGTCGGCATGGCCATCGCTGGGGGCGGGCTCGCTGCTGGCGGGCGTCTTCTCACCCAGGAGGGCCGGTGTCAGCACGGCCGACTCCAGCTGCACTTCGGCCGGCTTGCACTGGGCGGCGGCATCGGTGGCGAACATGCGGTTGACCTCGCGCAGGTTCTTGACGGCGGCGCGCACGGTGTCCTTGTCCTTGCCGCTGCTGGCGGCGTGTTCGAAGCCGACCAGGTTGATCAGCGGGCTGTCCAGGTGCAGGGTCAGGGTGTTGCCTTCCAGGGCCACGTCCAGCTTGCCCACGCCGTGCACGTGCGCGGGATGGTTGCCATGATGGTCATGGCCTTCATCGGCGGCCAGCGCAGGCAGGCTGGCCAGGGACAGCAGGACGAGAGGAATCAGGCGCAACGATGGACGGGATCGGAACATGGGCGGCTTCTTTCTTGTGCTTGTTGTAAAGGGAATTTAAGGGGGGGCGGCAAACCGGCAACGCAAGGAAACAGACTGCAAACCAGGGCAGAAGATCCGCCCTCAGAGCGGCATTGTGCCCCGGACCACGGGCAGATTTGCAGCGTTGTTACATTCTGCAACAGGGTTGCATTATAATGCCTGCTTTTCCTGTTTCTGCAACTCGGTTGCGCCAACGGGCAAGTGTGCTCTTCCCGGCCTTGCTGGCCGCCTTGTCCGGTGCCCGTGTTGCTTCTTCTCAGATTGCCTGCCGTGTCGTTTCTCTCTCGATTCCTGTTGAAGCAAGGCGTGCTCGCCAGCCCCTGGTGGGAGCGTGTGCTGGCCGTTGTGCCCGTAGTCCTGCTGCTGTGGCTGGGCGTGCACTGGGCCTTGGGGGAGGGCTGACATGGACGCTGCCATCTCGCTGGACAACCTCACCGTCAGCTATCGCCGCCACCCGGCCTTGCACCATGTCAACGGGGCCTTTGCGCGCGGTTCGCTCACCGCCATCGTCGGTCCCAACGGGGCCGGCAAGAGCACTCTGCTCAAGACCATGCTGGGGCTGGTGCGCTGCAATGACGGACGCGTGCATACCCATGTCGATGCACGCCGCATCGCCTACCTGCCGCAGCAGGCCGAAATCGACCGCAGCTTCCCCATCACGGTGATCGACTGCGTGCAACTGGGTTACTGGCAGGCCAAGGGCAACTGGGGCGGCATCGACGCCGCCATGCGCCAGCGTGCGGTGCAGGCGCTGGCGGCGGTCGGCCTGGACGGGTTTGCCGGTCGTCCGGTCTCCAGCCTGTCGGTCGGGCAGTTCCAGCGCGTGCTGTTTGCCCGCATCCTGCTGCAGGATGCCGAGGTGATCCTGCTGGACGAACCCTTCAATGCCATCGACGCCCGCACCACCGGCGACCTGCTGCGCATCATCTCGGCCTGGCATGCCGAACGCCGTACCGTCATTGCGGTGCTGCACGACCATGACCAGGTACGCCGCGCCTTCCCGCAGACCTTGCTGCTGGCGCGCAATGTGGTGGCCTGGGGCGAGACGGCCGAGGTCATGTGTGAAGAAAACCTGCAGCGCGCCCGCGCCATGGCCGAGGCGGTCGATGAGCATGCCGGCGTCTGCGAGGTCAGCGAGGCGGAAGTGCTGGCCTTGTCGCGCGTGCATGACCATGCGCATGAACATTCACATGGGCATCCCCACGCGCACCATGCCGCCAGCCCGGGAGGCCAGGCATGAGCGTACTTTCGACGTTGCAAACGCTGGCCATTGCCCCGTTCCTGGAATTTTCCTTCATGCGCCGCGCTTTGGTGGCTGCCTTTGCCCTGGCGCTGGGCAGCGCCCCGCTGGGCGTGCTGCTGACCCTGCGCCGCATGAGTCTGTTCGGCGAGGCCTTGAGCCACGCCGTGCTGCCGGGTGTGGCGGTGGGTTTCATCTTCTTCGGCCTGTCGTTGCCGGCGCTGTCCATCGGCGGGTTTGCCGCCGGGGTGCTGGTGGTGGCCTTGGCCGGCTTGATCAGCCGCCATACCGAACTGAAGGAAGACGCCAGCCTGGCCGCCATCTACGTGGTGGCCCTGGCACTGGGCGTGATCCTGATTTCTCGCCACGGCACCCAGCTCGATCTGCTGCACATCCTCTTCGGCAACGTGCTGGGCGTGGACAGCGAGGGCCTGGTACTCATTGCCGGTGTGGCCAGCGCCAGCGTGCTGGGCATCGCCGCGCTCTATCGCGGGCTGCTGCTGGAGAGTTTTGATCCCTCGTATATGGCCGTGGGCGGCGGACGCAGCGGCGGCGCGATCTACCAGCAGGTATTCCTGATGCTGGTGGTGATGAACCTGGTGGCCTCCTTCCAGACCCTGGGCACCTTGATGGCGGTCGGCCTGATGATGTTGCCGGCGGTCTCGGCGCGGCTGTGGCACGACACCTTGCCTGCGCAGCTGTGCAACAGCGTGCTGCAGGCGGCGCTGGCCGGGTATGCGGGGCTGCTGATCTCGTATTACGCCTCGGTGCCGTCCGGCCCCGTCATCATCGTCTGCGCGGGCGTGCTGTATGCCGCTTCGCTGCTGTTGGCCCCGCGCGGCTGGCTGCCGCGCCTGTTGCGGCGACCGCACCTGCAGGCTTGAGACTTCACTTTCTACTGTCTATTGCTGATTTCTTCTGCTTCTCTTTTTCCGGAGTATTCATGAAACTGTTTCGTCCTCTCTCTGCGCTGCTGGCGGCCCTGGCCGTGGCGGCGAGCCTGCCGGCGGCCGCTGCCGAGCGCATTCCGGTGCTGGCCAGCTTCAGCATCCTGGGCGACGTGGTCGCCAATGTCGGCGGCGAGCGCATCGCCGTCTCCACCCTGGTCGGTCCGGATGAAGATGCGCACGTCTTCCAGCCCGCGCCGGATGACATCAAGGCGGTCTCGCGTGCCAAACTGATCGTGGTCAATGGCCTCGGTTTCGAAGGCTGGATGGAGCGCCTGGCGCAGTCGGCCAATTACCGTGGCCCCATCGTGGTGGCTTCGGCCGGCATCAAGCCGCGCGAACGCGTGGGGGAGGACGAAGATGATCACGCCCACGGTGCCGGACATGAACATCACGGCAAGGACGACCCGCACGCCTGGCAGGATCCGCAGAACGTGATCGTCTACACCCGCAACATCGTCACCGCCCTGGCCAAGCTGGACCCGGCCGGTGCCGAGGTCTACCGCAAGAATGGCGAGGCCTATGTCGCCAAGCTGCAGGACCTGGATGCCTGGGCCGCGCGCCAGTTCAGCCAGATCCCGGATGCCAAGCGCAAGGTCATCACCTCGCATGACGCCTTTGAATACTTCGGTGCGCGCTACAAGGTGCGCTTCCTGGCTGCGCAGGGCGTGTCGACCGACAGCGAACCCAGCGCCCGCGAGGTGGCTTCGCTGATCCGCCAGATCCGCAGCGAGAAGATCAAGGCCCTGTTCTTCGAGAACATGAGCAACCCCAAGCTGCTGCAGCAGATCGCCCGCGAAGCCGGTACGGCACCGGGCGGCAAGCTGTATGCCGATGCGCTGTCCAAGGCGGATGGTCCGGCACCGGACTACCTCTCGCTGATGCGCTACAACATCACGCAATTGCTGGAAAAGATCCGTCTCAACTGAGGCGCGACAAATCGCGTATGCTGGTGCCCCCGCGCCGTCGCCCTGGCGGCGCCTGTCACCTTGCATAGGAGAATTCCCGCATGAGTACCGTTACCGTCGTCGCCATCATCACCGCCAAGCCCGGCCAGCGCGAAGCGCTGCTGGCCATTGCCCGTGCCAACCTGGCCGCCGTGCGTGCCGAGGAAGGTTGCATCGAATATGGACTGGTGGTGGATGTGGATGGCTTCGGCCCGAACCAGGCGCCGCTGGGGCCGGATACCTTTGCCTTCGTCGAGAAGTGGAAAGACGAAGAAGCGCTGAAACTGCACTTCACCCTGCCGCACATGACCGACTATCGCGAGAAGTCCAAGGACCTGATCGCGGATCGCAAGGTGCATGTGCTCAAGTCGGCGGACTGATCCTCGCCGCGTTTGTCCCCGCGCCCGGCGCGGGGGCGGACTCCCTCAGTATTCGCCAGGAAAATCCGCCGGCCAGGTCTGCTGCGGATCGAACGAGGATGCCTGGCCCATCTGCTTCAACCACGTGATGAAAGTCTTCAGCGCCGGATTGGTGTCGGCGCTGCTGCGATAAAGCATGTGGTAACCCTCCCCGTGCAGCACGATCTCCGGAAACAGCCGCACCAGCCGGCCTGCGGCCAGATCGTCATCCACCAGCGCCAGCGTGCCCATGCCCACCCCCTGATCAGTAGCAGCCGCCTGCAGGCTCAGGAAGGAATGTTCATACACCGTCCCCGGCATCTTGCGCCGCACCGCCACCCCGGCTTTGCCCAGCCACTGCGACCAGGCCGCTGAACGGCTGGAGAGGTGGATCAGCGGCACCTCCACGAAATCGCGCGGGACCCGGATCGGGTGCGTCTCCAGGAAGTGCGGCGAGGCCAGCGGCACCGACACGTCATCCAGGAAGCGCACGCAGTCGTAGCCGCTGCGCTCCAGCGGGCTGCGCCAGATGATGACGTCGAAAGGATCCTTCACATCCTCGAAATACTCTGACATGGTGGTGGTGACCCGTACCTCGATACGCGGGTTGTCAATCTGGAATTGCGACAGGCGCGGAATCAGCCAGCGCATGGCCACCGAGGGCGCGGCGATCAGGCGCACCACGCGGCTCTTGCCGGCCAGGGACAATTGTTCGGCCGCCAGCGCAATGCGGTCCAGGCTGGCTTTGACCTCGGCATAGAAGGCCAGGGCCGCTTCTGTGGGTTCCACGCCACGCGACTGGCGTAAAAACAACGGTTGTTCGAAATACTCTTCCAGCGTTTTGATCTGCTGGCTGACCGCGCTATGGGTGATGAAAAGTTCATGGGCCGCCAGCGTCAGACTCCGCGTCCGGACTGCCGCTTCGAACACCTTGAGGGCCTTGAGCGGGGGTAAGGATGAAGACATGCTGTAAGAAAAACTTATAGTGGTGACGGAAAATGTTGCTTTGCAAAAGCCGGGGGCGACCTTATTCTTCAATCACCCAAACGTCAAACAGAAGGAATTCATCGTGAACAACGTCAGTATATTGGCAAAAGATGCCGGTTTTTCTAACAATTTGCGCTCCCTGGTCGAGCTGGTGAAGTTTGCTGTCCAGCAAGTCATCGCCGCCCACGCCCTGAAGCCCGTGCGCAACGATGCTACCGACCTGCATGACGCCGCCTACTTCGAAGGCGTGACCGACCACTTCGAGATGGAAGTGCGCCTGCGCCAGCTGGATCACAGCCACCTGCACGCCGTCTGGAAGCTGCAATCGCAGATCTGAATGCCGATGCGGCCAGCTTGATGGCAGCACCCGCAGCAATGAAGTACCGCAGTACCCGGCAGGACCAGGCCCGATGCGCCTGAAGAACGACGAAGAAGAGACCGGCTCCGCATGCCCGGAGCCGCAGCAGGCAGCCAGCAGTCGCCCACAGAGGCAGACCCTGTCCGACGCATCTCCGTAGTACCCGTATTGCCCGCAACGGTGGCCTGATGGCCGACAGCACCCCCAACATGGCCAGGTGCACGCTGCGTTGAACACCCCCGATCCCCGCTGCTGCGGGGATTTGTCGTTTACGCGTGTGTTTCCTGAAAAGCCATGCCGTCTTGTCCGGTCCGGACACTTTCCTCTTAACAAAAATGACATCGCGCGGTAGTGGAGCACTGCTATATTTGTCGCGGGGAAAAGAAATATGTTGCTGTTCATGCAGGTTCCGCTTCATTGCTTCTTACAGGGGAGTTCGCCATGTTGTCTTCACTTCGTGCCCGGCTGATCGTCATTTGCGTACTGATCGTGGCGGTGGCCATGATCGTTCTCAGTGGTGCCAACATCTACACCGTCCGCAGCGATACGCTGGAGGGCATTTCCACCCAGACCCGCCAGCTCACCGAAAGCTACGCCGCCAACATCACCGAGTGGGTGCGCAGCAAGCGCATCATCACCGGGGCCATGAAGCAGGCCCTGAAGCAAAGCGATGTCCTGCCCATCGTCGCGGCGGCCCAGGAGGCAGGTTCCTTTGACGACGCCTACATCGGCTATCCCGACAAGCGCATGCTGGCCCTGCACCCGATGCCGGCCGGCTACGATCCGACCGCGCGGCCCTGGTACAAGCAGGCGGTCGATGCCGGCAAGCCGGTACTCACTGCCCCCTACGTGGACGCCACCACCGGCAAGCTGGTCGTGACCTTCGCCGAGCCGGTCAGCGACAAGGGGGCCCTGCAGGCCGTGCTGGGCTCGGACGTGCAACTCGACAACGTGGTGCGCACCGTGGCCGGCATCAAGCCCACGCCATCCAGCTTCGCCTTCATCGTCGGCAAGGATGGCCTCATCATCACCCACCCCAACAAGGAACTGGCCCTGAAGCCGGTGTCGGCGCTGGACCAGAATCTCTCCGCCGCCTCGCTGGCGGGGATGAAGCAGGGCGGCAGTGCCACCATCGGCGGGGTGTCGTATCTGCTCTTCACGCAACCCATCGACAACACCGACTGGTCGCTGGTGGTGGCGCTGGATTATCGCGAGGCCACGCATGCGGTTGGTGCGCTCATGGCGCTGGCCGTCATCCTGGCCGTGGTGGCCATCGTCGCGGCGGCATTGCTGCTGAGCTACACCATCACGCGCCTGCTGCGCCGCCTGGGCGTGGTGCGCAATGCGATGGAAGAAATCGCGTCAGGTGACGGCGATCTTACGCGCCGGCTCGATACCAGCGGCAAGGATGAACTGGCGCAAATTTCCCGCGCCTTCAATCACTTTGCCGACAAGATCTCGCGCACCTTGCTCGATATCCGGCGCGCCAGCGAGTCTGTGAAGGTTTCTTCCAGCGAAATCGCCAGCGGCAACATGGACCTGTCCGCCCGCACCGAGCAGCAGGCAGGTTCGCTGGAAGAGACCGCATCGGCGATGGAAGAACTCACCTCCACCGTGAAGCAAAACGCCGATAACGCCCGCCAGGCCAACCAGCTGGCGGTGTCGGCCTCGGATGTGGCGGTGCATGGCGGCACCGTGGTGGGCCAGGTGGTCAGCACCATGAGTTCCATCAATGAGTCTTCCCGCAAGATCGTCGACATCATCAGCGTGATCGATGGCATCGCCTTCCAGACCAATATCCTGGCCTTGAATGCCGCCGTGGAGGCGGCGCGGGCTGGTGAGCAGGGGCGCGGGTTTGCGGTGGTGGCATCTGAGGTGCGATCCCTGGCGCAGCGCTCGGCTACGGCCGCCAAGGAGATCAAGCAGTTGATCGATGATTCGGTGCAGAAGGTGGAAGCGGGCAGCCAGCTGGTGGCCCAGGCCGGTTCGACCATGGATGAAGTGGTCTCCAGCGTGCGCCGCGTGACTGACATCGTGGGTGAGATCAGTTCAGCCAGCCAGGAGCAAAGCGCAGGCATCACCGAAGTCGGCAATGCCGTGACCTTGATGGATGAGGCGACCCAGCAGAACGCGGCGCTGGTGGAGGAAGCAGCGGCAGCGGCCAAATCCCTGCAGGAACAGGCAGCTCACCTGGCCGCCGTGGTGGCGGGCTTCAAGCTCGATGAAAGCGGTGGCGCCGCTCCGATCACGCCGCCGCCGGTCCATCATGCTGCCCCGCCGCCGCCGGCTGCTGCAGCCCGTCCGGCACCGGTCAACATCACGCCCAAGCCGACACCGCTGAAGGCCAAGCCCGCCAGCAAGCCTGCGCTGCCGGCGGAACCGGCTGCGCCTGCCGCGCCCAAAGCCGCACCGAAAGCACCGCCCAAGAGCGGTGGTGGCGACGACTGGGAAGAGTTCTGAGCGAGGAAATTGAAGCGGGCCGCCTCAGGCCCGCTTCTTCAGCAGCTGCATGGGCGCAAACAATTGCTGCATGCCGCTGTGTTCGATGAAGCTGAGGTTGTAGGGATGCTCGGCCACCGCGCGCGGGAATTGCGCTACCAGCGGCAGGCCGCTCAGCTGCTCGGCGATCTTCCCCCACAACACCAGCGTGGGCAGGGTTTTTCCCTGTGCCTGGCCATGCTCGGCCAGGGCGCGCAATACCGTCTCAAAGAAGGGCTTCCAGCCCTTGGCATCCTTGACCGGGGCGACGTGGCTGCGGAACACCAGACTGGCATTGAGCAGCAGGAAGCCTTGCGCAGTGAGGTTGTCCTGCAGGTCGGCCAGGGTCTGGATGCTGCCTTTCACATCGGCTTGGGCTTGTGCCGCAATGCCGGACAGCGCATCGCCACTGGTCTGGCCCGCCTGCAGCGCGCCTTCGGCTACCAGCAGCATCTTCATGAAATTGCGCAGCGAGGTCGCCCGATTGACCTGCTTGGACAAGCCCTTTTCCGACCACAGCGAACCCACTGCGCCATCCATGAAGCACACGCCGGTGGCACTGGCCGCGCGCGGATAGGGGCCTTCGCCCACCAGCACGTAGCGCACCTGGTCCATGGGCTGCGTGAAGGCCGCGAACAGTCGGCCTTCGGTGGGCAGGTAATCGTCCTGCGCCAAGGTGGGCAGATAGGCGGGATCGGCTTGCTGGATCGCCTCCAGGCCGGCGCGCAGGGCGGCATGCCAGGAGGGGTGGGCGGTTTGGATCAGGTCCGACAGGGGGGCAGGGAGGGCGGAAACGGAAGACATGGGAAATGAAGGGGAGGCACGGCCGTATGAATGAAGTGGCGGCATTGTATACCGCCCGGCCGGCCTCCCTGCAGGATCAGGCCACTGCCGAATCGCTGCCCGATGCGCCGAAGAGCTGCTGCTTGAGCAGCTGCAGCTGGTCGCGCGCTGCGGCGGCCTTTTCGAACTCCAGGTTCTTGGCGTGTTCCTGCATCTGCTTCTCCAGGCGCTTGATCTCCTTGCTGATCTGCTTCTCGCTCATGGATTCGTAGTTGCGCTTCTCCTCGGCCACCATCATCTCGGTGCGCGCCTGGGCCGGGTTGAAGATGCCGTCGATCAGTTCGCGGATTTCCTTCTTGATGCCGGTCGGCACGATGCCATTGGCGGCGTTGAAGGCCAGCTGCTTGGCGCGGCGGCGCTCGGTTTCGCCGATGGCCTTGTGCATGGAATCGGTCACCACGTCGCCATACAGGATGGCCATGCCGTTGAGGTTGCGTGCCGCGCGGCCGATGGTCTGGATCAGGCTGCGCTCGGAACGCAGGAAGCCTTCCTTGTCCGCATCCAGGATCGCCACCAGCGAGACTTCGGGAATGTCCAGGCCCTCGCGCAGCAGGTTGATGCCGACCACCACATCGAAGGTACCCAAGCGCAGGTCGCGGATGATTTCCACCCGTTCGACCGTATCGATGTCGCTGTGCAGGTAGCGTACCTTGATGCCGTTGTCGGAGAGGAATTCGGTCAGCTGCTCGGCCATGCGCTTGGTCAGCGTAGTCACCAGCACGCGCTCGTCCTTGGCGATGCGGTCGTTGATCTCCTGCATCAGGTCATCCACCTGCGTGGTGGCCGGACGCACGGCGATGATGGGGTCCACCAGACCCGTCGGGCGCACCACCTGTTCCACTACCTGGTCGGCGTGGGTGTTTTCATAGTCCGCAGGTGTGGCCGAGACGAAGATGGTCTGGCGCATCTTCTTCTCGAATTCGTCGAACTTCAGCGGCCGGTTGTCCAGTGCCGAGGGCAAGCGGAAACCGTAGTCCACCAGGTTCACCTTGCGCGCACGGTCGCCGTTGTACATGCCGTTCAACTGGCCGATCAGCACGTGTGACTCGTCCAGGAACATGACGGCGTCCTTGGGCAGGTAATCCACCAGCGTCGGCGGCGGGTCGCCCGGCTTGGCCCCGGACAGATGGCGCGAGTAGTTCTCGATGCCCTTGGTGAAACCGATCTCGGTCATCATCTCGATGTCGAAGCGGGTGCGCTGTTCCAGTCGCTGTTCTTCGATGAGCTTGTTTTCCTTGCGGAAGAATTCCAGGCGCTCGGCCAGTTCTTCCTTGATGGTCTCGATGGCGCGCAGCACGGTCGAGCGCGGCGTCACGTAGTGCGAACCGGGATAGATGGTGAAGCGCGGGATTTTCTGGCGCACCCGGCCGGTCAGCGGGTCGAACAGTTGCAGGCTGTCGATCTCGTCGTCGAAGGTTTCGATGCGCACGGCCAGCTCGGCGTGTTCGGCCGGGAAGACATCGATGGTGTCGCCGCGCACGCGGAAGGTGCCGCGGCCGAAATCGACTTCGTTGCGGGTGTACTGCATCTGGATCAGGCGCGCGATGACGTCGCGCTGCGAGACCTTGTCCTTGGCGCGCAGGGTCAGGATCATCTGGTGGTATTCGTTCGGGTTACCGATACCATAGATGGCCGAAACGGTCGCCACGATCACCACGTCGCGCCGTTCCATCAGCGACTTGGTGCAGGACAGGCGCATCTGCTCGATGTGCTCGTTGATCGAGGAATCCTTCTCGATGAACAGGTCGCGCTGGGGGACGTAGGCTTCCGGCTGGTAGTAGTCGTAGTAGCTGACGAAGTATTCCACCGCATTGTGCGGGAAGAATTCGCGGAATTCGCTGTAGAGCTGCGCCGCCAGCGTCTTGTTGGGGGCGAACACGATGGCAGGGCGGCCCAGGCGGGCAATCGTGTTGGCCATGGTGTAGGTCTTGCCCGAGCCGGTCACGCCCAGCAGGGTCTGGTAGAACAGGCCGTCATGCACGCCTTCGACCAGCTTGTCGATGGCCGCCGGCTGGTCGCCCGCCGGGGGGAACACCTGATAGAGCTTGAAGGGCGAGTCGGGGAAGGTGACGAACTTGCTCTCGTCCAGCTCGGTATTGATGGGGGTCAGTTCAGCCATGGTCTGGGTTGCCTTTGTCGCGCGGGTTCCGGTGTGCCGCCACGGTGCAGGAAGAACCGGCAACGCCCGCAAGCGGGGCATTGCACACAGGCAAGGTGGAGGCGTGAATATTCATCAAATGCTGCCGGGATGCTGAAGTTCAAGACACAATCTGCGCCTCCGCAGCCGGCAAAACCGGACGCAAAGCCGCGTCAGGAGCCAGCTCATCCACTGGGCCGGACGGCCTGGCGCGGGGTGGGTGCAGATTGGGGTTATGTCGATAGAACATGGTGTCATGCAGATTCAGCAGGCAATTGGGCCTGTCTGTGTCTGTGATTGGCCATCCACATTTGTTAGAATGCAGTGTTGCAAAAAGGTGCACATCCGAATCTCTCCCTGTGCACCCATTTCCTTCTGCAGCGCTTTGTTGCAGCTAACTTTTCATGTTATCACGATGAACGCACCTGTCTCCGCCTCCCTGTTTTCCGCCATCGAAATGGCGCCGCGCGACCCCATCCTGGGCGTGACCGAAGCCTACAACGCCGACCAGAACCCGGCCAAGACCAATCTGGGCGTGGGCGTGTACTACGACGACAACGGCAAGGTCCCTCTGCTGGAATGCGTGAAGAAAGCCGAGGCGGAACTGGCGGCCAAGTTGGCCCCGCGCACCTACCTGCCCATCGACGGCCTGGCCACCTATGACCGCGCCGTGCAGGAGCTGGTCTTCGGTGCCGGCAGTGCCGTGGTGACCGAGAAGCGTGCGATCACCGTGCAAGCCCTGGGCGGCACCGGTGCCCTGAAGCTGGGTGCCGACTTCCTGAAGCACTTCTCGCCGGCCGGTACCGAAGTCTGGATCAGCGATCCGAGCTGGGAAAACCACCGCGCCCTGTTCGAGATGGCCGGCTTCAAGGTCAACGCCTATCCGTACTACGATCCGTCCACCCGTGGCGTGAACTTCGCCGGCATGCTGGACGCCTTGAAGACCATGAGCGCCGGCTCGGTCGTGTTGCTGCACGCCTGCTGCCACAACCCGACCGGTGCCGACCTGACCGACGACCAGTGGACCCAAGTCATTGAAGTGGTGACCTCGCGCGGCCTGATCCCCTTCCTGGACATGGCTTACCAAGGCTTCGGCGACGGCATCGCCGAAGACGGCCAGGTGGTGCGCCGCTTCGCTGAAGCGGGCGGCCCGCTGTTCGTGTCGAACTCCTTCTCCAAGTCCTTCTCGCTGTATGGCGAACGCGTCGGCGCACTGTCGATCGCTGCCGCCAGCGCCGAAGAAGCGGCGCGCGTGCTGTCGCAACTGAAGCGCGTGGTGCGTACCAACTACTCCAACCCGCCGATCCACGGTGGCCAGGTGGTCGCGACCGCCCTGGCATCGCCCGAACTGCGCAAGCTGTGGGAAGACGAACTGGCCGAGATGCGCGTGCGCATCCGCGAAATGCGCCAGCTGCTGGTGGCCAAGCTGAAGGAAAAGGCGCCCGGCCATGACTTCGACTTCGTCATCAAGCAGCGCGGCATGTTCTCCTACTCGGGTCTGACCAAGGCCCAGGTGGATCGCCTGCGCAACGAGTTCTCCATCTACGCCGTCGACACCGGCCGCATCTGCGTGGCTGCGCTCAACACCAAGAACATCGACGTGGTGGTCGACGCCATCGCCAAGGTGCTGTAATTGGCAGGCGCGGCCCCGTCTTCGGAGGGGGCCGCGCAGGGCGTTTTCTCCTATGAAAAAATGCGCCTTTCCCTGAAAAAAGTTTTGACATGAAGTAAAAATCGCGTCATAATCTTTTTCTCAGCTGTTCCCTGATAGCTCAGTCGGTAGAGCGACGGACTGTTAATCCGCAGGTCCCTGGTTCGAGTCCAGGTCGGGGAGCCAAAGAATGCGAAGGCCTCGCAAGCAATTGCGGGGCCTTTTCAATTAGTGTGAGGCTGGTGTTTTGGTCTCGCACGAAGGGCGGCAGGGCTATGCCGCCACGATGCAGAACGATGTAAAAAATTTTCGTTTTACACTCTGGTAAATCTGAAAAAAATCGTTCATAATCGCGCCCTCAATTGATCCCTGATAGCTCAGTCGGTAGAGCGACGGACTGTTAATCCGCAGGTCCCTGGTTCGAGTCCAGGTCGGGGAGCCACCTATCACCACTGTGAACCACGGTCGAAAGACCGTGGTTCATTAGTTTCTGGGGCTGGTATTTGATCACCAGCGCCTCGCCCTCCACCACAATCTTGTCCACGAAGCTCGCGAAGAAGTGACGCACGATGATCGGGTCGTCGCACTCGATGATGATCGCACGCAGGGCGTCCGTGGCCTGGGCCAGCATATCCTCGCTGATGGTCAGCTCCGGGCTGTCGGCGCTCTCCAGATCCTGCAGGGCCTTGGTAGCGCCCTCGATCTCCGCCTTGATCTCGCGCAGCCGCACTGTGATGTCGCCGAGGTTGGGCGCATCGATGCCCTGCAGCTCCAGGATGTTGAACAAGTTCTTCTGCCGGCGCTCGGCCTCGCGCAGGGCGACGGTCAGGTGCTCGCGCCGCTCCGAACGATCCTTCCACCAGGTTTCCGTTGCCGCTTTGATATCGCGGATGATGGTGGCCACTCGGTCTGGCGTGAGGATCTCGTCCAAGATCGAGCGCGATACGAATTCATCCATCTCCGGAGCGCTCACCCGCTTCTTGTTTTCGCATAGCCCGGCCTTGGCCTGGCCGCAGCGGTAGTAGTGGTAGGTGGTGCCGTTTCGCCCCGTGCCGCTTTCCGTGTGCATGGCGCCACCGCACACGTGGCACTGGAACAAGCCGGCCAGAAGGTGATGGCTTCTCGGCGTGCCGCCGGCGAGCATGGGCGCGCGGTCCTCGATGCAGCCCTGTACCTCTGCAAACAGCTTGTCATCGATGATGGCCTCGTGGCTCTTCGTCCGGATCCACGCCTCTTCTGGCTGCGGTACGCGGCCTTTCCGACGGCCGAAGATGGTCATGCCGGTGTAGACCTCATTTTTCAGCATGAAGTTGATGCTGGACCGGCTCCACCGCTTGCCGCGCTGCAGGCGGCCGACGCTGTTCAGCTTGTGCGCGATGGATGTGGCGCCGACCCCTTGGAGACACATCTGGAACATGTCCCTCACCACGGTGGCCTCGCCCGGATTGATCACCAGCTTCTTCCGCTCGCCATGCGCCACTGTTTCGTATCCGAAGGGCACGTTGCCGCCGTTGTAGAAGCCATCCTCGGCATTCTTGATCATGCTGCGCTTCGTGTCCTTGGATATGCGGCGACTTGTGTTCTCGTCCATCACCTCCAGCAGGGCCTCCATGAACCAGCCCTCATCGGTGGAAGAGTCCAGGTCGACCGAGACATAAACCACGTCGGTACCGAGGGCGCGCAAGTCGCGCTTGTGCATGGCGGCATCGATACGGTTCCGAGCGAAGCGCGCGGTGTCCCAGGCAATGAAGAAGTCAGGCTTGTACTGCTCGCAGAAGGCGATAGCAGCCTGGAAGTCCTGACGGCGATCAGTTCGGCCGGAGATGCCGCTATCGGTGAAGGTGGCGATGACGTTCGCATTCAGGTCCTCGGCCTTCTTTTTCGCGAATTTCAGCTGGCTCTCGATGGGGAGCTCTTTTTTCGCCTGCTGAACTGAGCTGACGCGCAGGTAGATGATGGCTGTTTTCATGGCGGGTCCGTTCCTATGTTGAAAAACGGCCCAGCCTCGATTGTCGGGGCTGGGCCGCGTGCGCCCGGCAGCGGCGGCGCAATGGTTTCAACTGCCGTGCGTGGTGAGATCAAAAAGGTTGCTGTCGCACTGCTCCAGTGCGGTCGTGACGTAGCGCAGCATCATCCCCGCGCCGTGCTCCACATCGTCCTCGCTGCGGCACAGCAGGGCGGCCAGGCCGGCCAGCGCCAGGTGCGCCCCAGCGATCTGGTCGCGGAGCTCGAGGAGCTGTACGGTGGGAAGGGAAATGGTATCGGGGATGACGCGCTTGGGCGCTGATTTGCCAGTATGGGTACCAATCATGGCGAGACTCCGTTCGTTCGGTTTGAGAACCGCCTTCCCGACGCCAATCGGGGTGGGCGGACACGTGCAGGTTGGCGTACCGGACGAACGGAACCGGCGGGCCTTTCGGCCCCCTGCACGGCCGCCCATAGTGGGCACCATGCTGCGCGCATGACAAAATAAAAAGCCGCGTGAAAGGGCTTCAGGCGGCTGCGCGCCGTTCGATTCCGGGACGCCAATCCCGTCCCCCAGTTTTTTGCTGGAGACGACGCGAGTATAGGTCTCGGAAATCGGGCTGGCAAGCAGGGCGGCGGTCTTCATGCGCGTATCTTATGCTTCCGCGCCAAGCGACCAATATTAGAAATCGTCATATTTTCCTTAAGGTCTCTCTTGACAATCGCCTGAATTTCCTTGGGCGAGTGGCCATCGGCCACCAGCGTGGCCACGTAGCGGTTCTTCTGGAAGCGCTCGAAGTTGGCGTAGGGCCGCAACATCAGCGCCATGGCGCCGGAGCGCTTGCCCTTTGGGATGCTGGCCTCGATGGAGTCCAGCAGGCGCCACATGCCCAGGAACTTGTCCATGCCGAGATAATCGGCCACCACCAGCCAGTAGCCCTGCATCCCCATGGTGTAGAGCTCCGCGACGCGCGGGTCGGCGAATTTTTTTTGCCCGCCCGCGATTTCAAAAATATTGCAGATATTTTGGTACCCACCCCCCCCGCTGGGGGAGGGCGGCCTTCTACGCCGAGCCCCCACCCCCTGCAGTTTCTTCGGGGCAGCAGGGGCAGGGGACAGCATCTGCTGCACCATGTGTGCAATTCCGCTGCTTGAGCTTCGCTTTTCCATTGGAGCAGGCACGGTGTCATCCGGGAACAGCGATAGCTGAGCTTCGCTTTTTGTCAGAATGCGAAACTCACGGGGGGCAGGGGATCGGGATCTAGTTTTCTTCGGCATCATGATTTTGCCCGTTCTGGGGTGTAGTTTCGAGCGCTGCGGAAACACCGCGCAACATCGCATAAACACTGCTTTCCTATGTCTTGGCAGGCGGCGGCAACATACGTTTCGTTCGCCGTCTGGTTTGCTCGGGGTCGCATGGCAGATCCTGCAAAAAAATCTGGGGCTCGTCAGGAGCGGCGCAGCTTCGCCAGCAGCTCGTTGACTGGAGTCTTGATCTTGGCCAAGGGGCTGGACTTGTCGATCGCGGCAAACTTCTTCCTGGTGGCCAGGTGGGTGTAGATCTTCGTCGAGTCGGCCTTGGCATGCCCCAGCAATTCCTGGCGCACCAGCAGGTCGATGTCGTCCTCGGCCAGTTCGGTGCCAAACAGGTGGCGCAGGGCATGCGGGTGGAGCTGCTTCTCATCGATGCCAGCCTTCCGGCCATGCTTCTTCACGATCTCCCACACCGCCTTCGGCGCGAGCCGCCTGCGCTCCCCGATGTACAGGTGCTCCGGCACCATCATGTTCATGAACGAGATGAACAGCACCCGGTCCCCGTTCGGCAGGTTGCGGTCGATGGCCTGGAGGTCGGGATGCTCCAGGTACAGTCGCAGCAGCATGTCGGCCTCTCTCGGCACGGGCACCAGGCGCTCCTTCTCGCCCTTTTCGAAGGTGCGGAGCATGTAACGCGCCTGGCCGTCATATTCGGTGGCCATGAGCGCCGACTCGTTGAGGCCGGCCACGCCATCGCGGCGCAAGCCGCAGCCCGCCATGAGAGCCAAGATCGCTGCATCGCGCACGCCCTGAAGCGTGCTGAAGTCCGGTGCCCACATCAGCTTCTCGGCATTGGCCAGGGTCATCATCGAGGGGAGGCGCTTCCCGGCCTTGGGATAGTGCAGGGCCTCCGCCGGATCCTGGGTGATCACCTTGTGGTGCTTCGCCCATTCGTAGAAGGCCTTGATCGCTGCGACGTACGGCCGCCGGCTATTGGCCTGGACGCCCTGCTTGTGGAGCCATGCGCCGGTGAACATTTCCAGCTGCTCCTCGGTTGCCGCCAGCAAGCCGTCCTGGCCGAGAAACTGTTCCAGGCGCGCCAGGTGGCGGCAGTACATATCGACGGTCTTGGCACCGCGCCCCTTGTTGAACCGGATGAAGCGCCGGAAGCGGGCAATGTACTCGCTCTCGGCCTTCTCCTCAGGGGTACCAGGGGCAGCGCAACTTGTGGAGCTGTGGATCGCTTGATTCATGATCTAACCAATTGATTTTAAAGTGTTTTATTTTCTATTCAATCCACAGGTTAGGGGTATTCGCACCCTTTAACCTGTGGAACTATTTTTTAGGCAACCGCGTGACCTGTGGATTTTTGGCCTCAACCTGTGGATCTCTCGCTCTGCGTTTCCTACCCTCTCTTCTCTCTTCTTCTCCTTTTTAATCAAAGAGATAGAGAGAGATAAAAGAAGGGAGAAGGGTAAATAGCTGATTTTCTGACTTGTGGAAAAACAGGGCTAACCTGTGGAAAAACGGCATGAACTTGTGGACGTAGTTCTCTACAAAATCAAAGACTTAGCGAGTTTTCCACAGGAATCCACAGGTTTTTTGCGCTGCCCCCATATCCCCCGTCATAGAAATTGGCTATTGCGCCTCCCTGGCTTTCCTCGCCGAGGTTTTCCCCCGGCCCGGCTCCTTGCTGAGGGGGAACGGGGGAACAGGCGAGGCGAACGGGTCCGGGCGGCCGATATCCTGATCAGCGGCCTGCGGCCGAGGGAGTCCTGGCCAGGCTGGAAGATGGGGCGACACGCGCTGCAGGATCAGCTCCTCGGCGACATCGAAGAGGCCGAGCTTGCCGGGCATGGGGATGAACGGGAACGACGCAGGCCTGGCCAGCACGAAGCCATGCGGGCCGAAGAACCAGGGCGAGTTGCTGTCATCTACGCAGTCCACCATCTCCACGACGCCCACGAGGCCGCCTCGGCCGATCAGGTCCTCCGTAGGGATCACGTGTACCAGATCGGGGCGCGCCTCCAGGATCGCCCTGTGGCCCTCATGATCGTACTGGCCAGCAGCATGGATCAGCAGCGGCCCCCGATGCTTGGCACGCCAGGTCCGGTTCTCGATGCGCTTCGGCTGTTCGTAGTGTTCGGCGTTCAGGATGAGCCAAGCCCACGGCTGACGGATGGATAAAGCCTTCATATGCGTCCTATAGTTGGGTGAGGAAATGCCCGACCAGCTGGCCGGGCGAGATACGGTCATGCGGGCTCGATGCGAGGGGCTCCGTGCAGGCCATAGCGCAGCAGTCTTTCCAGCGGGAGCACTTGAAGGTTGGATACCCGGCGGCCGTGGATCGTCCGCTCTGCCGAGCCATCGATGATGCCGGCGTTCTCCATCTGCTTCTTGAAGACGCGATCGCTTTTGACAGGCAGCCCGTTCCATTTTTCGCGCAATGCCGGGCTTGTAGATAGGTGGTCCATGATGTGGCTTGTCCGGACCAAAAGGGCTCCCCCTTCTTGATGATCACGATCCCAATAATGCGGGTATGAAAAGCGGCCCGCCGCGATCTCGGACAGAGCTGTCTCCATGATCCAGACCCAAGGCTCCCGGTCGGCGCTGGTCTCGCCGATGTGGCTGTTCATCTCGGTCAACAGATCGCTATCGAATTCGCCCTGGGCCGTGTCAATCCCTGCAAAGTCGCACAGGTAGATCCAGGCGAGGTACAGCGCGGCATAGTTGCCCGACATGCGGAGGGCGCCGCTGTCCGATCCGCTGGCGATCGATGCGTCCAGGAAGGTCGCGCGGACCTCGCGGTACTTATCGAGCACCACCTTCTTCGGCAGCCGGGTGATGTATTCCAGCCATGCACGCACAGGGAAGCGAGGCAGATCGTCAGGCAGCAGCGGCCCTTTCTTCCCGGTGAGATCCGTGCGGATGATCTTGCCCAGCAGCGAGCGGACCGGGACATCCTCGCCGGCGAGCAGCACAGGTGCCGAGAGAAGGTATTCCGTCATTTCCGCGCCGCGGCGCGTCACTGTGTACTGATAGTTCTCCTGCAGCATGCCCACGGCCTTGTCGATGACCTCCTGACGGCGGGCGGACAGCTCCTCCCAGCCGATGGGGTGTGAGGTATGGCTGATCGAGGTCAGCAGGCGGAACTCGGTGGTCAGCGACTGGCCCGACAGCATCGTCATGCCGATGGCGCGCTCCAGGCGCTTGATCAGGGTCGATTTCCCGCTGCCCTTGTCCGACTGGATCATCATGTGAGGCCAGAAGCCCAGCAGAACCTTCAGGTGCGCGCCAAGGCCCCAGACCAAGGGGAAGAGGGCGGCGTTGTGCTTGAACGTCTCCTGGAAGGCCCCAATGACCTGGCGGGCTTCGCGGTCACCGCCGGTCGGAAAGGTGAGGTTGTGATAGGGACACTGCTTTTCCGGCTCAGTGAAATAGCAGTCCGGCCCCTCATTGACGATCAGCTGGCCATCGCGCCAGGCGACCCCAACGAAGTTCGCCGCTTGGCGTGCGCCAAGATCCGCGGTGCGCTCCAAGATGTTGACCATGCGGGAGAATGCACCGCTGTTCCAGACCGGGCCGAACTTCTTCCAGCCGTCGACATTGTGGAGCTGCTCGTCCAGCATGACGCGCCGCTGCAGCACCGGACCATGCCGTGGCGTTTGTACCGACACAGCGAAGTAGACCTGGGGCTGCTGGTCGGGATCTCCGGTCATGGTTGCGGTGGCGCTGGCCACAGAGACGCGGGAGATAGAGGCCACGCGGAAGCCTGCCAGATCCACCATGATCGGCGTCTTGATCACGCCATCTTCGCCTTCCTTCTCCTCCATCTTGGCGATGTAGCTGGTGAAATCCTTCCGGACACGGAATTTCCAGTACTGCGCAAAATCGTGCGCGGGCAGGTAGACGCGTTTGATGCCGGGCGTCCCGACCTCGCCCGACAGCCCAGGGATCAGCCAGTATTCGTGCTTATCGAGGGCCGCCCGCAGCTTGTCCGCGCCGAGCTCCTGCAGCATGTCGTTAACATCGTTGATCGGCTCATCGTCCTCATCCTTCCAGTCGGCCTGGTCAACCAGCATCACGCCGATATTCAGGGCCACCAAACGCTCCACAAGGCGCCACGCTGCCTCCGGCCCCTGTCGATGTCCAGCGAGCTTGTGGGGCGGTTCAAACGGCTGATCGTTGTCCAGGCAGAGCACCACCTGCTTACCGCGCAGGAAAGTCCAGTCCGCGTGGTCGACGTTGCCCAGACCGCGAAGCGCGATGGCGAAGGCATGCTCGTCGGCAGTCTCGATCGACAGGCAGTTGATCGCAGACTCGACGATGAAGACATTCCGGGCGTGCTTCAGGCGGCGCCAGTCGCTGCACCACAAGACGCCATCCTTCTCACCCTGGGACTGCGTCTTCACGCCGCCATTGATGTCGGGATCCAGGTAACGTAGGTCGACGGCACGTACCTGATCTGTGTGCTGGTCGCGGATGATGAAGGCTGCAGCAGGGCCGCCGTGGCCAACCTCTCCAGAGGGCCTCGAAGGAGAGACGTAGTTGTTGAAGCCCAGAGTCTTGCGGCTGATGGCCTTGTCTATCACCTTGTCGGCAATGCCGCGGCTGGTGAGGTATTCACGCACCTGAGCTGCCTCGGCGACGCACTTATCAGCGATGTGCTCCACGAGGCTTTTCTCGCGCGCCTCCTGGGTGTTCTGGACTCGGCGCTCGGTCGGGATCCCATATTGGTCATGAAGCCACCGCATGGCCTCGCTGACTTCAGTGATGCCGAGGACCCACATGACCAGGTCGACGCAGGAGCCGCGTGCGTGCGGCTGGCCTTCCGCACTGTAATCGCGGAAGCTCCGGCCATCCTTCGCAATGCCGATGGATGGTGATTTGTCCTCATGGTGCGGGCTGTGGTAGTTCGCGTTGCCGCCTTTCCATCGCTTCAGGCCCAGCCTTTCGGCCAGGTCGTGGAGGTCAATGCGGTTCCGAAGTTCTTCGATTGATGCCATCTTTTTTATCTATATCCGTTGATGCGGGCCCAGACGTCGGGAGAGAGGTGCCCCTCCATGTCTGGATCCTCTTGCATGTCATCCAGGGCTGCGTTCACTGCGGCCAGCAGCGTTTCCCCCTCGCCCCAGGCCTGCGGCTCCGCCGCGTCACAGTAGATCGCCACTTCCCAGCCGGCCCCAAAGGATGGAACGACACTGACGCGTAGCTCCTCCATGAGGGAGCGCAGGTTCAGGGAGGTGGCGATCATTTGGTGTTTCCCTCTGGCCATTTGTACCTATCATCGAAGCCGCGATAGTCTGGATCCCCGGGCCACTCGGCGCCGTAGTACAGCCGTGACGTTTGGAGCTTCCCCTCCCGCGCGATGCGATGGAGCACGTGCCCCAACCAAGAATGGATCTTGTGCTTGTCGATCAGCTCTCGGAAATCGCTATAGGACAGCCACTCTTCAGGTCGGGAGGCAAAAACCGCGAGAATTTCCTTCTCGACCTCGATCGAGAAGGCTTTCTCTCTTGCGATATCGCGGCTGTCGCGCGCAGGAGGCCGTTGGAACAGTTCAAGCTGCGCAACCATGATCTCCACCCTGGGCGACGTTCATGGCCACGGCCACCGGCCGAACCCAGATCGGTGCCGCACTGAGCTGGAAGGTCTCGCCAGACCAGGCCAGCAGGAGAGTCCGCCCCATCTCGGAGGCGATGGCCTCGGCCGCTGCCGGCGGCACGGCATTGCCGATGCGCTCGCGCCAGGCTTGATCAGACAAGCCGTCCAGCTCCAGCATTTCTTCCGGGTCCACCAGTGACTGCAGTGCAGCCAGCTCCAGGGTCGTGAAGGGGCGGTGCCAGGTGCCGTCCAGCGCGCGGATGACGCAGACCAGCTTGTCGGCCGCCGCCGGCATGCGCGGATCAGCCACCGACCAGCGGCCGTTGTCGTAGCTGGCCGCCGAGGCCACGGCACCCGAGTGCGCGCTCATGGGTAGCACGCCATAGTGCCCGCCGGTCAGGTAGTGGTCTCCCTTCTGCGGGATGCCTGCCGGGCGCGGGTCGGCGATCGCGTACGCGCCGGTGTCATCGCCGCCGATCACGGTACCGCTTGAACCATCCCACTGCGCCACCGGATACTTGCTGAACAGCTTCCCCTCGCGCGCAGCACGCGGATCGGCAACGGCGAAGGCGCCCTGGCCGGTGGTGCTGCCGCTGATCACGGTGCCCGCCGGATCCTGCCAAGGCGTGACGCCATACTTCCCATACGACTCGCCCGCGCGCCGAGGATCCGCGACAGCTTGGCCAGTGCCGTGGGCGCTGGTCACCGCGCACGATGCGCGGTCCCATTCAACGATCCGGAACTCATTGGAGTGCTTGGCCGGGCCGCCATGACGCGGGTCGGCCACCGAGAAGGTGCCCTGGCCAGGCGACTTGACACCGATCACCGCACCGGACGTCTCTCGCCAGTCCAGCACGCCATACTGCTGGTACTCAGCGGCACCCGCAGCGGCGCGCGGATCGGCGACCGAGAATGTTCCGTTGCTGGGATTGGAACGGCCGGCCACGGTGCCGGTGGGCTCTTCCCAGCTGCGTACACCCATGAAGCCGTTGTGATACTCGGGCACGATCAGGTAATCCCGCAGGTGGCCATCCTCGATCGCCAGGCGGTTGAGGCTGCGCCAGTCTTTACCGGCTTCCACGAACGCCAGGCGCACCCAGGTCTTCCACTGCAGCGACGGGATGCGATGCATCGGTCCGCCGACCGGATCACCCGGCAGCGGCATGCGGCCCAGGATATCGCCCACCGCCAACAGATTGCGTTTCGGCGGTTCGTAGAGGAAGTTCGGCACCTTGGCCATGTGGCGGCCGACCAGCAGGAAGCGCTTGCGGCTCTGGGCCAGGCCGCCTATCTCGCCGCAGTCGTGCGTGGTCTCAGCGGTCGCGTAGCCATACTGGCGCAGCAGGGCAACGATCTGGTCAAGCAGGTGCCGACCGCGCGTGGCGATGCGCGGCACGTTCTCGAAGATGATCAGCTCAGGGGGATCGTCGGCCCAGGCCTCCAGCATCAGCCAGACGCCGCGCAGGGTCAGGCG
>JGI24890J29729_1000472_pt1 | contig 25193 bp, 30 predicted proteins | sample FreactcultureFD7_FD_29729 | JGI IMG/M metagenome (IMG submission 29729)
CTCATTTTCCATCGACTTGCTATTAACGGACTTCATGGAGGTATGCAGCCCTTTCAGGACGGCGACAAGTACCTGATAGCGAATGCAGAGATTTATAACCACCTTGAGCTTGGAGGAATTGAGGGAGATTCTGACTGCAAGGTGATCCTTCCAACTATTGAAAAACACGGTATTATCAATGCATGTCAGATGTTCAGTGGGGACTTTGCTTTTGTTGTGACGGATGGACACACTATATGGGCAGCCCGTGATCAGGTAGGTGTTCGACCCCTCTTCTTCTGTCGTCACCCCAAGGGGATCGCCTTTGCCTCAGAGGCGAAGGGTCTTCTTCAATTTAAAACCAAAATTGATATATTCCCGCCAGGTCACTTTTATNATTCTAAGATTGACTCTTTCATATGCTGGAGACCAAACTACTGGGACTGTCCGCGCCGTGATCACGATATCGATTTTATTCGATCCCAGATATTTCACTTAATGTCTGAAGCTGTTGAGAAGCGTGTCAGGACCAGTGAGCGTCCGGTGGGGTTTTTCCTTAGTGGAGGACTTGACTCATCCATCGTAGCAGCTCTAGGTAAGAAGTTTCTCGGAAAGATCAAGACCTTCGCTATAGGTCTCGAGGGTGCCCCAGACCTCTTGGCAGCCAGGGAGATGGCTGAGTTTCTGGACTCTGATCATACCGAGGTCATATTCACACTCGAGGAGGGACTACAGGCAGTCTCGAATGTCATCTGGCATCTCGAAACCTTTGACACGACCACTATACGGGCATCTATTCCAATGTTCTTATTGAGCAAATATATCAAGGAGAATACTGACATACGAGTGGTGCTGAGCGGTGAAGGGTCAGATGAGCTCTTTGGCGGCTACCTCTACTTTCACGCGGCACCAAATGTCGCAGAGTTCATCTCGGAAACTGGGAGACTCGTGAAGGATGTTCATATGTTCGATGTCCTGCGAGCCGATCGAACAACCTCGGCTCACGGTATAGAACTACGTGTTCCATTTTTCGACAGGGACGTGATAGACTATGTGATGGATGGGTTCGATGCGGAACTCAAGATGCCGTACGGAGGCATAGAAAAGCACCTTTTGCGAGAGACATTTGAGGATATCCTCCCGGAGGAGATTGCATGGAGGCAGAAGAATGGGATGAGTGACGCAGTTGGCTATGCCTGGGCGGAAGCTCTTCGGAAGTTTGGTGAAAACAAATACAAAAATATTTTCAACAAATTTTTTGGGTCCAATGACCACCTCGTCCCTTATAAGTGGATGCCCAAGTGGGTAGAGGCTTCAGACCCGAGTGGAGCCTCCCTCTCTTTTTTCAAGAAGGACTAAGCTCCTGATCAAAAATTTTATAAGCACATTCGAGTTGCGGGTCAGCNTCCATAGCTCTCCGCTCGTTCCCATACACCTTGATNAGNTCCGGTAACTCTGGTCCAGGTGTATCGCATAAACTCTGCATAGACTTGGGAGGATCCCAGCCATTCGTATGTGAGTGACGATACGGTCCCTCCTCTGAATTTAGGGTATAAATTGTTTTCTTAATTTCTTCAGGTGTCATGTGCTTTTGAAGAACCACTTGAGCCGAACAATCCTGAGTCAAGTAATTTGGATCTGGAATTTTTTGAGTATCCACACCCTTACTTCGAATATCACTTATATAGTCCTCAACCTTTTCAAAATTATTCACCCGGTCAAACTCATCTCTCCATTTTGAAACAAAATTGCCATTTGGTACAGAGGCAAAAAACCAGTTAGCAACTACAGGATAGTCAGGGTGTGTCTGATCTCTGGGATTGTCATACGAAAAGAACTCAAATCCCTTTGACTGTTGCTCATGGATAATCCAGTTATGTGACCTAGTCGCAATCACAGAGGCGTCTGACCAGATACCTCCATACTTGGCTATCAAGTGAACCCTCACAAAGTCTGCTGTCCTCTGAATAAAATCATTCTTCTTGCTTGAAAAATCAACATCTGGGAGATAGTCTGGGAGTGTCTTGGGTGTTACCAAATTTATAGTAAAATCTGGACTGAACTTTCTCCAACTATCTATTGACTTTTGAACAAATGGAGGAGGGGTGTCCGAGTCCCAAAATGTCCATATGGTTCTTGGAATTTCTTTATTAGTAAACTCACTGCTCCTGGGAAACAGCAAGACCACAAAGACCACCAAAACAATTAACAGCAGCAACAAACGCCACATCTATTATTACACGCGAAAAGAAAAGTTGGGCAAAATACTTGGAACTGCGCACTTGTAAGCAAACGCCACCTTCTCAAGGGTGGCATTGTAATGATCACGAATACCTATGAGAGAGATGTAAAGTTCATCCGTGTTACGGGTGGAAGCACACGCCTGGAAGAGGTCAGTGATGATAGTCATATACATCTCAACAACTTGGNGAATGTCCCTCTTCCGCTGATTCGCCTTCTCACGCTGCTGAATTTTCTTCTTAAATTCATCATCTTGAATGTCACCAATCATCAACTTGACCCGAAGGTCTCGGTTTTCTGTCACTAGGTTCACCTCTTGATATCGAGGCATGATGGAGTACTGTGCGTGACCATGTGAGCGATACGCATTTACTATATCATTGTATCTGTTCTGACCGTAATATTGAGCTATCATTCGATTCAATGTGTGCCACTCTGGCATACCTCCACAAGGCACGTCACCCGGCTGACGCGCAAGAGTACCGTGTGTTCNCTGATACTCGTAATAGTGAGGGTTGTGCACCGTGTGCGTCTCGATGCGACCGGTTCGCCAACTGAAGGCGGTGTGGCACTGTGTGCACCACATCTGATCACACCCGTTAATCTTGAAAATCATAGCAGCACAGTTCGGGCAGCCGCGGGAGTCACGAGCGAGGAGTTCAGCAGTTGCCACGTTGTTGGGGTCGCACGTGTGAGGGGTGTCCCGGTCCTGACCCTTGACCTCGTGACAGGTAGGGCAGCTCCAGTTGTCGCAGAGACTACACTTCCAGGCAGTGCTCAGGAAACCCTTGCAGTCAGCATGAGGGCAAGAGCGTACAAAGGCGCGCTTCTCCATATCGACTGCTCGCCCATTAATACGCTCAACGAGTTGATTCTGCTCCCATTCGAGACCCTGTATATCAATCTGAATATTTGAATAAATTTTACGATGCTGCTGAGAAATTGTGTGACGGTACATGAGAGCCTCAAATTCAGTCTTGAANCCCTGTGCAACTGCAAGAGGTCCAAGCTGTTGATGTGTTACCTTTGTCCATTCACAATTGGCAACCCCAAGTTTGGTGCGCATAGCAGTAATTTCTGTGCCCAATTTTCGAATCTTCTTCTCAAACTCTACATACACCTGAGTTGCAGGCATCAGACTCTTCTCCCGCTCAAGCAGGAGATTTTCGCGGCGCGTTTTATAATCTTTTGTTACGAATTTTGCTGTAAAATTAAGCATGAGAGTCTCACGGGTCCATCCCTTGCGACACGACATACAGTGAGCATCCTGGGTGGTTTCAAGGAGGTAACGCTCATTGCACAAGGTGCAAGACTTGAAATCGCAAAAAGCACAATTTACGAGAGAATGATTCGATTTGTTGAAGACCTCGTCGCACACCTCACATCTATGAGTCATTCTTACTCTTTGTAGGTTCTGAGCTTTTATCTGGACGTTGACGCGGAGGGACATACTTCTTCACCTTAATACCGTGTTTCGATATTACAACTGGAATTTCTAATTTTTTGAGGTCTTCCTCATCCTCAATGTCCGCCCAGCTCATCTTTGGAGGTTCTGACATTTACTATTTAAACCATCTTCTTTTTAACAGGTTTAAGAACCTTGGTCTTGGGTGTCTTGGATACTGCTTTGGTCTTGGTCTTGTTATACTTGCCGAAGATGTCATCAATCTGCTTTTGTCGCTTCTCCGAGGTTTCCTCCATCTTCTGGTCCCACTTTTCGTGCTTCTCGATGAGCGCTTCGGGCATACCAGCTCTTTGAAACACCGCGAGTCTATCATCTATCGAAGGCATACTCGTCTTTCCTTGCCAGAACTTGGCAATCATCTCATGATTGTACTCCACAGGAGGAGACTTTGTCATCTCCTTAGGAGGATTTGCATCAAACCACTCTTTGCACTTTGCAATGTAGGACTCACGCTCATTTTCAGGAATCATGAGCCGGGCATAAAACTCGTATTCATACAGAGGAGTCCATACTGGTTTCACCGCAGATGATACCCCTCTATTCATAGAATCCATAATCTCACCCACTCGCCCAGGGGTACCACTGGGCACTGGAGTCCATCTCTGGTCAGGAACCCACTGAGACACTTGAGCTCCATTGACCCAATGAGTAGCAAACACCTGTTGAACACTGTATGGTGGGCGAATCGTGGGACGAATGAACGTAGCCATTGAGATTGCTTGTGATTTTCAGGAACCCTCTGAACTCAAGCGACGACAGGACACGAAAGTTTTTTGTGTGCCCATCTTAGATGTTGAAACTTATCATTCAACTTATACATATTTTGGTTAGGATATTTCTAATAGTCACACCCTTCTTGGGGGATGAATATCTCCTCTCCATGCATGCAGTAACAATTCCATTTGTGATGCTCCACTGGTATACCAATCAGACGGTATGTGCTTTGACAGAAATGGAAAAGTTAGTTTCAGGGAACAAAGAAGAGGATACTTTTTTTGGTCAAATTTTTGTACCTATTTATAAAAACGAATCATTTGTGGGGACTATTCTAAAACCTATATACACGGTACGAGACAAGGACGAAGAAAAGAGACTCGTTTGGGTTGGTTTATCAATGCTATGGTTCATTACACTCTACAGATTGTCACGTTCAGATTTCAAGTATCTCCGTGCTGAAATTCTCAATGTTCTTACTCCTCGTCCTCATACTCCGAGCCAATAGACTCATCGTCCGAGGCAGCCGCCTTCACCTCGGGCTCGTCACCCTCCTCATACTCAGACTCAGAGTCCTCCTCCTCAAGCATTGCAGCCAGCCGCAGAGCCGCAGACTTAGGAATAATCTCGGCAGGACGCAGCTGCTCCTTCTGGGAGGGCATTACCAGCTCGAAATCCTCCGAGGTATTGGTCAGAGGGTTTCCGTGCGAAGAGCACAGGTTGCAGTCAGTCGCAACCGTGTCCAGAGAATGGTTGTGAAGAGGCTGCTCCTGCTTCTTCACAATCTCCTTCTTCTGCTTCTTGGGAGCCGGTTCACCGCTCTTCTCCTCATCGTTCTGGCGCTGGTGACGCTTGCAGAAGCAGCCACCCTTGAGGGCGCTAAACTTGCAAGCCTCCTTTTTGGAAGTTTGCGCCTCGCAAGTCTTCTTCTCCTTAGAGTCCGCCTTGACAGGAACCTGGACCTTCTCACCATCCTCATTGGTAATCTCCACCATCTTAGGCTCGCGCTTCTTGTAGGCGCGCTTCACCTTGACTGCCGCCTCAGCAACAGCCAGGTACTTTGCCTGCAGCTCCTCATAAGGCAGGCTGTAATCCTCCGCAATCTTCTGCAGGAAAGCATTGTCGCGATCGCGGACCAGCTTGTCAACAGCCAGAGCGAAGGTGGTGGTAGCCATTTGGATTCTCGTCTTGGTTGGAAGACGAACGAGGTGTTTATCTGAAATTTGGAGGGCTCTGTTTGACTTTGGAAAGTCAAAGGGGGACCTTTTGTTTGCTTGTGCTTCCTAGGGGATCACCAAACCCTAACCTCGACAGGACACGAAAACTTCCGTCACTTAAATTCCGATTCTCTAACCCAGGCGTTACACACATATTTTGTGCCAGACGAAATTGGAAGTCCCGCATGGAGGGCATTTGGGTGGCACTTATCTTCTGAACCCAAAGGTTTGAAAAATATGGCTGAACCCGGGGGAGCTTTCATCTTCACATTAAGATTTGGAAAATGAGTCTCACCATCTGTGAATTCTTCATTTAAATATAAGAGGAGAGTTCCAACCCGCTGACCTCCTTTGTTTTCAAAATCTGTGCACGCCTGAGAATCCTCACAGCAAGCGTCGTGATGTTCTTTGTAATACGTCCCTGGCTGATATCGAACAATCTGGAGGTCTTCTGTGTGCTCCATAGGTTTTCCAGTCATCGCACACGCTCGTTCAAGCACCTTGCGAGCCACTGGATCATCCTTTTTTAGCCAAGCAGTCTCACTCGTTCGAGATTGGTCTGCTCCATTTTTTCCAACAACCGTGCTTCGTATAAAGGAGCTCTGTGCCTTGTTTATTATATAGTCACATTCATCTGATGTAAGAATTCCATGAACCATCTGTGGTCCTTCCCATGCAGTCTCTTTAGACTCAAACCCTCTCCCACGAGCACGAATAATCCATACAACAAATAGACCAATCAAAAAGGACACGAGTGCCATCACCACTACGAATCTCTTCATCTGAGATTATCCAACAATTTTTTAGTCGTCTTGCGAACCTTGGCAATATTTCGAATAATTCCACGAGCCTTTGTGAGGGCAAGTTTCTTGTTCTTTGCTCGAATAGCCTTGAGGAACTCAGACGTCTTGATCGTCTTGGGGGAGGATACCTTGAGCTTCTGGAGAGCAGCAACTCGTGCAGTGTTGCGGAGACCCTTCTCTGGCTTGTTCTTTCCTAAAGGATTTCGTGGCAAAATCTTTTTGTAAATAAAGGAACCTGCAAGAACCACGAGAACATCTTTGTACATGTATTTGAGCTTCTTCATTGGGAGACCAAATTTTGAGGAAAGAGGGGTGTTGATATTCGTTCTGGAAGTTCCTGGGATGTATGCGAGTGTGCAATCCACAAAGTCTTCACCCTTGCTGTCCTTGAACTGAATGACGTGATAGGTCCTCTTCCCGGACGCTGGGATGTAACTCTTACGAGCGTAACTCTTGATGCTGAGCTTGTCTGGGCGAATAAACCCCTTCATAAAGTTGTACATGACGTGATACATTTCCATGGAGCACTTCTCAACTCCAGCCTCGGTCAATGGGCGATTGACCGCAAAGGTGAAATCAAAATCTGTAGTGCTTGCCACCTTCTTGGGGAGAGGATCAACCCCACGGGACTTGAGATAGAGCTTGACCGCCATACCACCCCCGAGAGAGATGACGAAATGCTTGTTCGGTTTCAGGAGCGTCTTGTGAGTTTTACAATATTTCAAAAACTTCTCACTGCTCATTATAATATTGTGAGAGATATTAATGGCGGCGAACCGTTATGTTGGGATGCTCATGAACTCGCGCGAGCAGACGCACGCTTTTCACTTGACCACAAACTCATATGCCTCTCACAAGGCTCTTCAGGCGTACTATGAGGGGATTGTCCCTCTGCTTGACACGTGGTCTGAAGCCTACATGGGGAAGTATGGTCGCCTCAAGCGCATCACTATGAACAAGCGATACATGTCAGACCCCAAAAAGGCGCGACAGTATTTCAAAAGTCTACTTGCCCGTATTCGTCTTTTAAAACTCCCAAAGGATTCATACCTGAAGAATATTCAAGATGAGATTACAGGTCTTATTCGCCAGACAATGTATCAACTTACTTTAAGATAAGCTGTGTATATTGAAAAATGACTCGAGTCGTTGTCACGACGACAACCATTCCAACTCGTGAAAACTCAGTCATCAAGATGATCGAGTCCCTCAAGTCTGGAAGTTTACAGCCCGATGCTATATATGTTAACCTTCCAGACTGGTACCCAAGGTTCAAGTGTGGACCGGATACTAATTTAGAACTAAAATTGAAAATTCATGGAGTGACTGTGAACCACTGCAAGGACTATGGGGTGTTGACCAAGCTCTTGCCTACTCTTGAAATCGAGAAAAACCCGGAGACTCTCTTGGTTATCCTGGACGATGATATGATATATCAACCCCGATTCCTCGAGGGATTGGTCAAGGGGTACGAGGAGTTCAAGTGTCCAGTGGGATACTCAGGACTTGCTTACCCAGAGACGACCATGCGCATGTGGGGACACCTCGGATACTGTCTCTTCCAAGGGCATGGGCGAGAGACTGAGATGCTTGAGTGTGCCTTTGGGATGCTCATTCCTCGNAAGGATATGGATGGCTTTCCTCACATCGAGCCACTCACAGAGACTTCTGAAAAATATGTGTACCTTTCTGACGATTATCTGTACACAAAGCACCTCGAGCACAAGGGTATCGCAAAGAAGGTGGTGTGTTACCCCTGGGCAGGACGTAGGGGAGACGACTGGTCAACCATATGGGTTCAGGAACCAGAATCTCAAACTCACGCACTTTCGAGAGATGATAATAACTTGCACAACTTTTTGATGGCTGGCTTAAGGGTAAAATTTATATAATTATAAATGTTTCAAGTGTGGAATGTGAACGTGCCAAAGACTCGTGTAGGACCAAACAAAGATGGGGGATATGTTATGCTTGATTCTTTGTTTGGGGCTAGCTGTATGATTGGGTATGGGGTCAACGAAGATGTGCATTTTGATAATGAGTTTGTGAACAAGTACAACGTACCCGCATATATTTTTGATCATACTGTGAATGAACCAGAGAATTTAGATCCTAAAATAACTTTCACAAAGGAGGGTATTGCAGACAAAAATGAGGCTCCTCTTTTTACCTTGCAAACTCACGTCAAGCGCCATGTGCCAGATGGTGAGCAGTTTCTGCTCAAGATGGATATTGAGGGAGCTGAGTGGGACGTCTTCAGGACTGCTGACTTGTCCCGAGTGACTCAGCTGATTGCAGAGATTCACGATCTAGACAAGGCACCCATTGAGGTTCTAGAGCTCATCAATGAGAAGTTTTATTTGGTTCATATTCACGGAAACAATCACCCAAAGCAGCCATATGTCCAAATTGATCGCGTTCGCAAGATGCCCACAGTCCTCGAGTGTACTTGGGTGCGCAAGGATCTTGTGACAAATGCTACTCCGAGCGATGAGTCCTATCCAACTGAGTTGGATTTCAAGAACGACATAGAGTCCCCAGAACTGGAACTTAATTTTTGGAAAAAGGTGGATTTCCCTATCACTTTTGTTGCGCCAGACCCTGAACAGAAGGCGTTCCTCGAAAAAATCAAGACACCCGGTGACCAGATTGTAGATGATATTCGGGATGCAGAGTACTCACGTATTTTTATTCTACGAAATGGTGACTGCGTTCCATATGAGATTATCATGGGTCTTCATAATATCCAAGAGGGTTCTTTCGTATTTTCAATTGTTAAAAATGGGATAGTTTCACAGGATGTACGATTTATGAATGGTCCAGGACCGACCATGATGGTTCAAATGCCTATTTTTAACGTCAAACCTTTTTTCAAAGTTTAAAGAGTAATTTAGTGAAGTAATTAATGGTTCGGGTATACATTATGCACTGTCCAGTTTATTGCCCGGAACGTAAACCTATAATAGAAGAAAATCTAAAAAGCAGGGGATTTACAGACATAGTTTGGAGTACAAAGTACTCCACAAGTCACCCGATGGTCCCGTGGTTGCACAAGCGGCTCGGGGGACATCTCACATATGGAGGAATCTCAGGTCTTTTGAAGTATATGGAAGCTTTGAGAATGTTTGTAGAGGATCCAACTTCACCGGATGGAGCTATATTTTGCGACGATGATACAGTCTTTGTGAAAAATTGGAAAGATGCCATCGACCAGATACCTCCGAATTGTCCATATGTTAATTTATCTGTCGGTGTCAATTTTCACTTTTTGCCAGACGCCAAACCGCGCATTATCGACATGAACAATGGTGGAAATGAGGCTCATTGGAAGTCGAAGGAGTTTTGTAAGTTTATACTTGCAAACACAGATGGACGTGCAGGTATGGATCACGTTCATCTGGGTATGATGAATTATTTGAGGCTTCGAACTCTTTGTATACCAGTTGCTCAACAGACATCTCTTTTGTGTGGAAAGGCGTCGACTTCACACGATCATGAATTTACAATATATCAACCTTGGTACATATTTGTTCAACAGTTTAAGCCAACAGGACTATCTTATGAAGAGTTGTGGAATGAGAGTGGCATTACTCGGAAAGACTCTTGAGGTTCCAAACACTCTTCCTCCAAACCCTGAAAGCGTACCAGAACTCATGTCCCTCAAGGAACTCTTAGAGGAGGAGTTCTTCACCTATTTTGATCTAAAAATAAAAATAACAAACTGGGAGTACATTATGAATAGAGCGTCGGCTCATCTAGTCTGAAAGACCGCAGTCTTCCCGCCAGGTTGGCCAATCAGCCATATCCGCAGGTTCTATTCTACGCTCCTTCCTAATTTCATAAAGTTTACGCATTTTGTCTGACACATGTTGACCAGGTGCAGGAAAGTAGATGGCGTGGTGTCTTGGGTTTGCAAGAGACTCTTGTGTAGGCTCAGTCAAATAATAAACACCAATCGCCTTGCGATAGANTCCCTCTGGACACTTGATAGGTTCAGGAAATCCGTGGTAAGTATCACCATTCGTCTTGAAAATAACAGCAGTGTTCCATAATCCATGTTGAATAGCAGTGCACTTGGTCAGTTTTGAATCCCAAATTTTAAGCTGTCCTCCCCATTCTGATTTCCATTCCTTTGCCATGTAAATCAGTATGCTGACACGCCTCTCCTTTCCAGAAATTGGATGAATATTGTAATCAAGGTGAACACCTGATATTCCGTTTCGGGGATATGCATGCAGTCCCCCTGCATTCAGATGAGGGTCTATTTCAAGATTTGTAATCTTAGATATGGTACTCATAGCACTCACACATTCTGGTGAATAAAGAGCATCGATAGTACCTTTCAAAAAGTCACCATCTTTAAACTTGTTGAAGAGGTACTTGCCCTCAAAGGGGTTGTCATATTTGAACCACGTGTCATCTGGGTCGTGAAAGTGTTTTGCAATCTCTTCGGCGTACTCTTCTGTGAAAAAGTTTGGAATGGCTAAATGTTCATAAGGCTTTGCATTCGTGTAATCATTTGAGAGGCTCTCCAAATTGTTTATCCATGAACCGAACATATTTTGAATATACATTTTATTTTTAACTGATCCACGAAGGATGGGCGAGCGTCCAATGTACAAATTCTTTTATCCTTTCTTCAAACGGTTTTTTTGATCTCCACCCAAGGGAGTACACAAGAGACGGGGGGGCATCAATCTTGTGAATTCTCCCCTTAATATTCTCAGAAACAGTTTCGTAATCAAAAACTGTATTCATCTCCTTTGCTATGAGTTTGAGGAATTCAAGATTTGATACGGACTTTACCCCAGTTATATTATACGTCTTTCCTGGAGGTTGACGTATTATAAATAGTATCATATCTGCAGCGTCTTCAGAGTGGACCCAACTTTTGGAAGATATGTCCCCATGTTCACAGTGAATACTGAATTTTTCATGTGCAAGAAGCTTGCGAATGCACAATGTTGGAAAGCGCTCCTTCTGCGACCGAGGACCAAATACATCTCCAAGACGAGCAACAGAACATGGAACTTTGTAAGAATGAAAATATGCCAAACACATCTGTTCCCCCGAAATTTTCGAAGCTGCATACATATTTCTAGACGTACCTAGGCTATTTTCATCTCCGTTCCCATCTCCATAAACTCCAGTAGAACTTATGAAAATAAAGTGTTCAAGCTTTTGTGTCCGAGCAAATTCAAGTATTTTAAAAGTTTCAATAATATTTGATTGGATAGCCTCCTCAGGAGTATTGATACACTCCAGTGTACTTGGATTGGCAGCAGCGTGTATGATTATGTCTATGTTTTCAGAAGTGCTCGAAATGACCCTANCTTTTTGTTCAATTTCACAGAGACGATCTTGAGGTTTAGGACCTCTCACAGGACACACAACAACCCAGTCGGTTGTATCGAGTATATGTTCTACGAGCGCGTGTCCAAAAAAACCACGCCCTCCAGTGATCAAACAATACTTCATTATTTAAAGAATGAGCTATTACTTTAATAAATGTCGTATACATTCACCCAGAATTGGTTTCACACGTGCGAGCTTAACTATGCAGTTATGAATGGTCTCTTTGATAAGACAAAGGTGATTAAGATTCTCGAGATTGGGAGTCTCGAGGGTTCTTCAACGGTATATTTTTCAGATCACATTATGGACCACCCAGACTCGAAGATGGTCTGCATCGATCCATTTGACGGTGGCAACCCCACGACGCCTATGGATGAGAACAAGACCAAGGAGCTCTTCCTGTCCAACATCGCAAAGAGCAAGAATGGGCAGAAGATCTCCCTCAAGGAGATGTACTCGGGTGAGTTTTACAAGACGAATGACGAGACATTCACTTTCATTTATATCGATGGGAGCCACCTCGTCGAGGACATCAAGGTTGATTTTGTCAACTGTGTAAAGATCCTCGAGAAGGGTGGTGTTATGTGGATGGATGACTACCTGTGGGGTGACGGCACTTCCATCCGGGACGCTGTCAACCAGCTGTATGAGGACCACAAGGATCAGCTTACAATTATTCACAAGCAGTATCAGATTGGGTTCCGTAAGATTTAATTCCAACCTTTAGGGATATTTGGCTGAACTGGAGAAATAATCATAAATTTGTGCAATTCGTTACGAAATGGTGTCATATTCTCAAGTGAGTTTCCAAACTCGAGCTTTGGGAAGATTTTCTGTGTTGAAACAATTGGAACATCAAAAAGAATAGGTTTATCGTTTGAAATCGGGGTGACATCTGTTCGCTTCGCCTCGATTCCATACGCCTCTGCAATCTTTACGAAATCAAGACCGTCTGCGTCTCCAAAAACATCTTTCGCGCTCGTCGCTGTGTAACGTGAAGAAAAGTAAGAGTCTTGAAATTGTCTCATAATACCGTACCCAGTATTGTTGAGAACAAGAATGGTGACGGGCAACTGAAGAGACTTGATAGTTGCAAGTTCCTGAATGTTCATCTGGATACCCCCGTCGCCTTCTATACACACGATAGGAACCTTACTTCCTGTAGCGATGGCTGCCCCGATAGATGCAGCAATCGACCATCCCATCGACGAGTTTCCGAGGTTTGTGAAGAGCCGCTGCTTTCCTTTGAGCTTCAGAGACTGCATAGTCCATATGAGATTGCCACCCTGGTCAGGAATAATGATACACTCGTCTGGGAGTTGAATACTCTCGAGATATTTGTACACATTACCCTCTCGTGTAATTTCAGTTCCAAATTCACTCTTCCATGTGTTCAAAGTGTTGAACCATACAGGACGACCATCAAGCTTTACCTGTTCCACAAATGAAGAAACGGGTGCTACGATGCCAACATCTATACGAAGACCGCGCTCATTGCACTTTTCAATCTCATCTGGGTCAATATCCACCATAATTCGGTTGGATTCACGGGAAAAGAGAGAGTTGTTTCCTCCAACCTGGCGGGCATCGAGGCGCGATCCAAGAATAATAAGAAGGTCTGCGTTCTGAATTGCATAGTTGGCAACGCGGTCTCCATAGACTCCGTGGCATCCCACGCGCATTGGGTGATCGTGAGGTACAATGTCAAAGGCTGCCCAAGTTGTTACAAATGGGACAGTGAGCCACTCGGGGTCGATGGGACGCGCGCCAGCTCCAAGTACAAGCAGAGGACGCTTCGAAGACTGAATCAACTCACGGGTTGCGTCCGTAATAATAGTTGGGAGAGGAATGTTTTTCGTAATTTTAATAGAGTCNTCCGGAGACTGCTCCATCTGAATGTTTACTGGGAAGTCGATGAGTCCAGGACCGGGGCGATCAGAAACCATAGCAGAAAGAACAGTTGAAAACTGCGCAAAGACAGTCTGGGCATTTTCAATTTTAGTTGAAAATTTAGTGCAGTCTGCAACCATCGATACAATTGGCATCTCTTGGAAACCAATCTGACGCGGCTTTGACTTTATGGAATCAAGAGACTCCTTTGCATTCACCTGCCCGGTTATGAACAGAACAGGAATAGAGTCAAACCAGCACCCACATAGACCATTGATGATATTTTGAGCGCCAGGACCGCTCGTAGTCATAACAACTGCAATCTTCCCGCCAGCCCGATAGTAGCCCTCTGCAGCCATAGCAGCAGCTTGCTCATGATGAAAACAATAATACTTGGCACGAGTAGAACGACCAACTGCATCCACAAAAGGTGCTATAGCGCCACCAGTCACGAGAAAGTACGTATCTATGTCGAGGTCCGCGAGAGAGTCCACGAGCCTCTCTACAATTGTAACCACCATTAAAGAATAAAAGACTTTATCCTTTAATGAAGCGTACTATACTCAACCTGTGTAAAAACAAAACACTCGGGGTGAAGAGTGTGGGCATCACATCATATGATTATCCATTTTCGCGAATTATAAATTCTATTGATTCAGTTGATTTTATAGTTGTTGGTGACACTGTCGGCTCTACGGTTCACGGAGAGCCCGACCTTAACAAGGTTACAATGGATACTATGATTACCCACTGCACTGCGGTATCAAAAGGAGCCCCGAGACCCTTTCTCATCGGTGATATGCCATTCATGTCTTATCAGCCATCTATAGAAACAGCTATCGTAAATGCAGGACGTTTTGTTCAGTCGGGCATGGATGCAGTCAAACTCGAGGGATATTACCCAGATACCATAAAAGCTATAAATAACTCTGGTATAATCACCATGGCTCACCTTGGGCTGACTCCACAGACACGGGCAAAGTTTGGAGGGTACAAAATTCAAGCCAAGACAAATGAAGAAATTGACAAGCTCGTAAAGCAGAGCATAGGAGTTCAGGAGGCTGGAGCCGCTCTCCTTCTCCTTGAAGCTGTTCCTGACGAGGTTGGCGAGATTATAACAAAGGAACTCAAAATTCCAGTCATTGGTATAGGAGCTGGAAGCAAGGTGGATGGTCAAGTGGTGATTATTCACGATATGCTTGGTATGTTTTGGGATTTTAAACCAAAATTCATTAAACGGTACGCCAACTGTGAGTCTGTCATAGCTACAGCCATAGAAGCATACGCCAAGGACGTTCAGACAAAACAGTTCCCAAGTGAGGAATATTCATATAATATCAAGTACTCTGAGATTGACAAATACCTCTCGAATAAGACTTGGAAATATGATTCACCCACTTAAAAGTTTTTATTATAATTTATATATGAAGGTTGTTATCAGTTTGACCAGTATCCCTTCCCGGTTCATAAGTCTCCCTATTGTTATCGATCGTTTGACCCATCAAACCTGTCATGAAATTTGGCTCAATATTCCCAAATCCTATAACCGATTTCCAGAGTGGGACAAGAGCTTCCCTTTAGATTTTTTTAATTTTGATTCAAAATTGAAAATTAATTTTGAGTGTGAGGATCTTGGACCTGGTACCAAGGTTATTGCTCCCGCTCAACACCTAGATCCCGAGGATATTATAGTCTACTTGGATGATGACACCAATTATGATCCAAAATTAGTTATGAANCTTCTCAAGTGGTTCAAGACGGATGAGAAATCCGCCTGGGGTCTTTCAGGATTTACATTTGATAACTATTTTCAAAAGAGGTACCCTCGACAACATGGACTTCCTATGGATGTGCTTGAGGGGTACGGGGCAGTCATAGTCAAGGCGGGATGGATCCAGAAATTGACGGAGGAGTTCAAGGAGCTGAGGGAGGAGGCTCGAGCGGCGGATGATGTCATCCTGAGCAACCTCCTGACCAAGCAGGGGGTGACCCTCAGGACTGTGTACACAGCCGAGTGCCACATCGGTCACATCCAGCAGCTCCCGTACGGGTTTGGACCGGACGCACTTCACCATCAATTTCAGGGAGGACATCACGAAAATTACCTCAATGTACTGAAATCTCTGGAAGTTAAGGGAAAGAGTTATTTTAAGTATAGATGCTCGTAGATGGGTTCATGTTCTATAATGAGCTCGACATACTCGAGCTCCGCCTTGAAGTACTCGATAGTTATGTTGATCAGTTCATTCTGGTTGAAGCTGAAGTCAATCACGTCGGAGGTCCAAAGGANCTATTTTTCGAAAAGAACAAGCAGCGATACGCAAAGTGGCTNCACAAGATTCGTCACATTGTGATGACTGCAGAGGAGGCGCCAAAGGAGGAGAATCCCTGGTGCCGCGAAAAGTACCAGCGCGACTGTATCCTCAAGGGGCTCGAGGAGTGCAAGACTGCCGATGGAACGTGTCAGACTGAGGTGCCGAATCAATCACTCGTTATGATTAGTGACGTGGATGAGATCCCAGACTTGAAAATAGTTCCTTTTGAGAAGCTACCTCACCTAGTCAATTCTGTCCACATGTGGATGTTTGAGTATTCTTTGGATTACCTCTTTACGGGTGAGCCGTGGATAGGCACAGTCATCACCAATTGTGAGCTCCTCAAGCGACAGGGACCGAATTACTTTCGGGACAATCGCTGGAAGTTCCCAGTTGTACAATACGCTGGGTGGCACCTCAGCAGTTTTGGAACGCCCCAACACGTCTGGAACAAGATGCAAACCTTCGCTCACGCCAAGGATGGTCACCACGCTTCGCAGACTCCAGANCTGTTCGAGGAGTACATTACACAAGGTCTTCACACCGATGGGAAGACTATACTAATTCCGCGCCCTCAGCAGGTCCCTCTACCAGCACCCACTGAAGTTCTGAAAAGGCTGCATCTCGGTCGCTTCCAGTAAAGCGCGCCTTGAGTTTCACGAGTTCAATAATTTGATCCTTAAAAAGCCACTTGAAAAAACTTAATTTTTGATCCTTATTTTCATACGGACCATTCTTGTCCCAAAGACTCTGGCAGACCGGCCAAGTCACCTCCCTGAGTGAGTTCAATTCCATTTCTAAATTGGTGATTCTCTCAAGCACGTGTTTATGAAATGGATCCATCTTACTTTAGTCACACACAAAAGGTTTAATTACACTTGTAATTTATGCAAACTGCTGCGCCAACTGCCATCAAAACACCGAGCCATTGAATCCAATGAGTAAACTCTTCCCCCAAAAATATATAGGCTGTCGCGGCACCACCAACAACAATCATAGCTTCCCACATGATGCACGTCCACATCATGCTGGATTCTTTCAGTGTCTTGATCAAGAAGAAGAGAACAAGCGCCCAGGCTACAATACCAAGCCCGAGGTGATGATGTTTCCCATTGTCAGCGTACCACTTCAAATGCATATTACCAAATAATTCAGCACNTGTCATAGCCACAACATTAAGTAAGCTCATCTAAAGTTTATATACATTTTCTTTTCAATGAGCCTTGCCTATTGGGCATCGTGGGCATCCTTGATTTTTGTGAGGTGTCCACTCAGCCGAGTGGGCAGAGAAGTTATTTTTTCAATTTTAATTCAAAATCCAATAGAGTTTCGTATTGCCTTTTTAAATTATCAGATAAAACAGTTAATGGTTAAACTATTCAAATGAAGGCGGCACTGATTACGGGGGTGACGGGACAGGACGGGTCGTACTTGGCTGAGTTGCTTCTCACCAAGGATTACACAGTGTATGGACTCGCACGGTACTGTTCAGAGAAGAAGCATGAGCGCATCGAGCACCTCAAGACCAACCCAGAGTTTCACCTGGTCGAGGGGGACTTGACAGACACTGCTCGGGTCAATTCAATCATAAATTCATTCGAGCAGTATGACCTCATTGAGATCTATAATCTTGGAGCCCAATCTCACGTCAAGGTGTCCTTCANTCAGCCAGAGTACACTGCAAATGTGGATGCCCTGGGAACCCTAAGAATCTTGGAGGCGATCCATCAGACTAATTTTAGTTCAAAATTCAAATTTTATCAGGCGGGTACTTCTGAAATGTTTGGGAAGATTCAGGATCCTATCCAGAGTGAGACAACTCCATTTTATCCCAGGAGTCCATATGGGGTTTCAAAGCTTTTTGGGTACTGGATGACTAAGAACTATCGAGAGTCTTATGATATTTTTGCTTGTACTGGTATTCTTTTCAACCACGAGTCTGAGCGCCGTGGCTCAGAATTTGTGACTCGCAAGATTACTCTTGGGATTAACGAGTGGCTGAAGACTGGTGTACCTATCGAACTTGGGAACCTAGATGCCAAACGAGACTGGGGACACGCTCAGGACTATGTGGAGGCGATGTGGCTCATGCTGCAACAGACAGAGCCCCAGGACTTTGTAATTGGTACAGGAGAGACACACACCATTCGCACATTTATTCAGATTGCTCTGAGAACTTTGGGCTACCTCGTGTACTGGGAAGGAAGTGGGGAGGATGAGGTGTGCAAAGAGGTCAAGACTGGTAAAGTTATTGTAAAGGTGAACCCAGAGTTTTACAGACCAGCAGAGGTTGATATTCTTGTGGCTGACCCGACAAAGGCTCGAGAGGTTCTGGGATGGACTCCTAAGATTTCATTTGAGGAGCTAGTTAAACGGATGATCCTTCATGATGTTAAATGAAAGTCATCTTCATAGGACCCAGACTCCTCGCAGGCATCGGACAAGTGACGAATCGGTACGCAGAACTCCTAAGGTCCCAGGGTCACGAGACGGAGTACTGTGAGATTGGACACCCACCAAAAAAACATAAATATGATGCAGGTTTTGCCTTTGTGTTACCTATTCAGCAACAGCTTGATATGATAGATCAGTACGCGAGTCTGTGTAGCAAAATGACCTATATGACTATCTGTGAGACGGAAACTGTGAATCAAGTGTATGGAATACTGAGCAAGTATAAGACGCTCTACGTCGCCTCTGATTTTTGCAAGACTGTTTTCGANCGTCAGTTTCCAGATGTGGAGTGGAGGGTTCTTCGACTCTTTGCGTATGAGAAACCGCGGGCGGAACCTGGACCCCAGGTTCCTTACACATTCTATAGCATCGGTAATATGGCTGACCCTCGCAAGAATATACGAGGTCTCCTTGAGGCTTTTAAAATGTGTAATTTCGGAGACAAGGCGCGGCTGGTTCTCAAGGCGACCTGCATGCAAAATTATGACCCTGGCTATCCGGGGGTGCTTGTTATAAATGGGCTNTTGTCTGACGAGGCAATGGACAGGATTCACGGAAGCTGTCACTGCTATATCAACTGCTCACACTCCGAGGGGGTCGGAATGGGAGCTGTGGAGGCTGCCCTCATGTCCAAACCCGTCATTATAACTGATTACGGGGGACTGAAGGAGTATGTCAAGACGCCGTGGGTTGTGCCATGCACAAAAGGTCCAATTGGCTTTGACGATTTTCTATTCACAAAGGAGCTCGAGTGGGGACATCCTTCAACTGAGGTACTTGCTCAGCACATGCGCGACTGCTTCGAAAAGCGAGTGAATCATTGGGATCATTCGCACACAAAGATGCTCATGACAGACTTGTGTTCATCTGTTTCACAGCATTTGCTGTGTGCTTCAGAGCCTCTGCCAGCTTTGCCTGCTTCACCTTGTTTGCCGCATTCTTCAAGTTAGAAGCCACCTGATTCAGACCCAGGTTCTTTGCCTGATTTGCGGCAGTGTTCAGCTGCTGGTTTGCAGTTGCNAGGTTACCAGCGGCAGCATTTGCCATGCGGTTGGCATTTCCTGGCTGGACATTTGNGGCAGCCACATGAGCAGCATTAATCTGCTGGTTCGCTTTGACAATATTATTCACGGCAGCAGTCGTATTCTTAAACATTTACTTTAATTCAATATTAAAAATCAGCTGCAGGTGAGTGTCCTCCCTCACCCCCAGAAGACTCTACCCAATAATTCGCACCATAAATAACTCCTGCAAGGACTATGGATGAGGCAAGCAAAAATCCCTTCTGGGAGTTGAGGTACAAAACACAGTCATCAATGATCTGGATTCCTGTGGGCTTTTTTATGATACGGGGGACGAGGTAGACGAGGAGAAAGTTTATGACAAGAGCTGCCCAGATAACATTCATATCCATTACAAGTACATTAGATTTTTCTCTAGTTCTTGAGAGTGTGCTTCGTGCAAAAGTCGCCATTCTTGCACTTGAACTCGCACTGCTTACCATCCATCTTGGTTGCCCTGCACCGGAGAGCCGGTGGAGGGACTGTTCGCCCTCCCTTCTTGGCGGCTGGAGCTACTGCCTCGCATTGCTTTGGCACCTTGTCAATCTTCTGAATAAGATGCCGAGCCTTCTCAATTTCCAGAGACCTTTCTCTTGCTCGCAGAAGAGAGTCCGCCATAAGCTCAGGACTCGGGTGCTTTGATTTTAGGGCATTATTGTAGAATTTTTGCCAGAGCTCACCACCCTTTCCCTTTGGAGGTTCGCGAGTAGTCTGGGGCTTGGGAGCAGGTGGAGGACGAATCCGAGCTTGAGCATCCTCACAAGAAGTTCGCTGAACGACAGGGACCTTCTCAGAAGAGAGTGCTTTGAGCTGTTCTTTGACCAGAGTCTTGTAGTTTGTGCTGAGATGGAGAGGCATTTGCTTCCCTAGGGGTCCAAACCCTAAGTGGCGACAGGACACGAAAACTTTCAACTTAAAAGATACAAGCGTATACTAAGTAGAAATGCAGATTTTCGTAAAGACTCTGACTGGCAAGACGATCACACTCGAGATTGAGTCGAGTGACACAATTGCAAATGTAAAGGCGAAGATTCAGGACAAAGAGGGAATTCCTCCTGACCAGCAGCGACTCATCTTTGCAGGAAAACAGCTTGAGGATGAGCGCACAATGGCTGACTACAATATTCAGAAGGAATCGACTATTCACCTTGTTTTGCGTTTGCGAGGTGGAAACTAAATTCTTAACATAAATTAATGGGACTGTGTCCAAAGAGCTTCGGACCCTATTTCTGGGGCGCTTTTCACATTGCATGTCTTGCTGCGGTCGATAAAGAGGCTCTCAAGACATTCATCGAAACCTACCAGATGGTTCTTCCGTGTTTCTGGTGTCGCCTCCATTTTTCTCAGGTCCTGGCTGAGAATCCCATACCAGACACCGATCAATTCAGGTGGTCAGTCACTGTTCACAACATTGTCAACGAGAAGCTTGGCAAGCCTGTCATGACCTACGAGGAAGCTTTGGAGCACTGGATGTCAGGCTGTGAGCTCGAGGTGGAGACTCCTCTCCCCGAACCATTCTGGGACGCAAACACAATCCTCCTCGCGGTCCTCCTTATTTCTCTCATTTTTGCAATTTTGCTTAAAAATTATCGTAAGTAAAGTTATATGAGTGCTGCTGAAGGCTCAGGCTCTACTATGCCCCAAAGTCCGGCTCCGGCTCCGGCTCAGGCTCCCGTCGCGGAAGCTCCCGTCGCGGAAGCTCACACCGCTGAATCTCACGGTGAGAACCTTAAGATAGCTATAGGACTCCCAATATCAGCATGTATGCTCTTAGTTTTTAGTGTGTTGGTCAACTCAAAACTTCAGAATAAACCAATTACTGAACTCCAGACAAAGGCTGCTCATTGGTTTGAAAACCTTGTTATTGGTGGTAAGGGTGGTTTAATTTTGGCACTAATTATTTTGGCTGTAGTGAATGGTCATTCATCGTATGTGCAGGAACACCCAAAACAGTTTATGCAGGATAGTCTCGCAATCGGAGGGTTTGGAGCCATTTCTGCAGTATGGCTTGCATTCACACGCGGTCGTCCAGACTTGTGGGAAAGTCACTTAGTATTTTCATTGTTGCTCTTTTTTCTGTATAATGTGTGCCGTGAATTTGCTGGATATTTCACTGTCTTCGGAACTGATAAAATGACGGACCAGGAAAAGCAGCAGCAAGGAATTTTAGGGATACCAATTCTTATTGTAGGAGGTATTGCCGCTATAGCTGCATTTGGTTTGGCTGTAGTTGCGCACATATCACCAGATTATTCAACTGGAATTCTAAGCAGTTTAGGTCCATCAAGTGCTTTTGTAATTGAAGCCATTGTATTCGTCTTCATCATTACTTTGGGCGAATTAGTTGTTGCACGTAATAAGAAAGAACCCATGGCAACAGCAGTTGGTGTGAGTGTGGCTACTTTTACACTGGCACATTTAGTTCTTCAAGGTGGTGGGTTCTATGAGCATTTATATTCAGCACCTCCCCCCTGTATTAGCTAAAGAGACAAATCGTATTTCTAAAAAGGAGATGCAGTATGAACGCCTCAGCCATGTTCAGCACGTGCTTAAACGCCCCGACACTTATGTCGGGTCACTCCCTCCCGAATCCTCCCCATATTGGATTCGAGACGGAGATGTCTTCAAGGTTTCTAACCTTTCTGTTTCACCTGGTCTGGTTAAAATTTTTGACGAGGTTCTGGTGAATGCAATCGACCAATACTCTCTCCACCCCAAGAAGGTTGGTCTGATTTCAGTCACTGCGTCTACGAAAGGAATTTTGATCCAAAATTCAGGAGTATGCGTCCCTATCAAAAAACATGAGACTGAAAAGAATTCGGATGGATCATCCATCTGGATTCCAGAACTCATCTTTGGTCATCTCTTGACCAGTTCAAACTATAACGATAATGAGCAGAGAGTCACGGGAGGTCGCAACGGGTACGGAGCCAAGCTTGCCAACATCTTTTCGAAGAAGTTTTGGGTAATAATATCCGACGGGAAGAAGGTGTACAAGCAGACGTGGCACGACAACATGAGCCGGTGTGAGACTCCTCTGATTAGCACAAGTTCTGAACTTGGTACGCAAGTCACGATAGGTTTCGAGCCTGACTGGGACCGTTTCGGTGGTGGTGGTGACTTTCTCAAGATGTTTGAGAAGCGAACCTGGGATGCAGCAATGTGGTGTTCAAAAGCAAATGTGTATTTTAATACAAAATTGCTAGAGGTCAAGTCTCTGGATGAGTATGCTCAGATGCACGGTCTTGACTCTTTTGGAAAGTTTCATAGTGACTCTTTCGATATTGTCATGGGTCATTCGAACAGCGGAGGGTTCCAGCAGTGCTCGTGGGTCAACGGTATTTCAACAACCAAAGGAGGCTCTCACGTGGACAAGGTGGTGAGCACGCTTGTGAGTGATCTAGTCAAGGACAAGCGCTTCACGACCCTCAAGCCTGCCCAGGTCAAGGCGAGTCTTTTCGTCTTTGCGAGAGCCGTGATTGTGAATCCAATATTCAGCAGTCAAACCAAGGCGGAATGCACTTCAAAAATTACCGAAACCATTGATTTTAAACCAAAATTCATCAAGGATGTCTTGGCTTCTGGTGTCCTGGATGATTTGATGTCCAAGGGGAGCGCCCTGGTCGACAAGGAGCTCAAAAAGACTGATGGGTCCAAAAAGGCGCGCATCTCTGGGATCCCAAAGCTTGATGATGCCAACTGGGCTGGAACGCATAGGAGCCAAGACTGTACCCTTATTATTACCGAGGGTGACTCTGCGAAAGCCCTTGCCATTGCCGGCTTGAGTGTTGTAGGACGAAACGCGTTCGGCGTGTTTCCACTCCGGGGAAAGCCTCGCAACGTCCGCGATGCGACGGTAAAACAGGTGACTGAAAATGAGGAATTCAGTAATTTGAAAAAGATCCTGGGACTTCAGCATGGCAAGGTTTATAATTCACTCAGAGAATTGCGCTACGGGCGTTTGATGATTATGACTGATGCTGATCTCGACGGGTCGCACATCAAGGGGCTGGTGCTCAATATGTTCCACGTGTACTGGCCAAAGCTGATCGAACTGGGCTTTGTGGTGTCTATGGTTACCCCAGTCATCAAGGCGGGCAAGACGTGGTTCTTCACAGAGGAGGCGTTTAGGGAGGCTGGGCAGGTGAGTGGCACAGTAAAGTTTTACAAGGGGCTGGGCACTTCAACCAGTGCAGAAGCAAAGGAGTATTTNAAGCAGATTGATCGACTCACAGTTGCATTTAGTGCGGATGAGCACCTGGATGAGTCAATGCGTCTTGCGTTTGCCAAGGCACTGGCTGATGACCGTAAGGAGTGGCTGACGAATCATATGGCATCCCCACCCAAGGGTATTCCCTATGGGTCAGTCAAGACCCTGAGCGTGAGTGATTTCGTACACAGAGACTTGTCCAACTTTAGCGCCGAGGATATCAAACGGTCAATCCCGCACGTTTCAGACGGTCTCAAGCCTTCTCAGCGCAAGGTGATTTACGCGTGCCTCAAGAAGAACCTGACACAGGACATGAAGGTGGCACAACTTGCAGGCTATGTTGCGGAGCACACAGCATACCACCACGGAGAGGCGAGCCTCCAAGGAACAATTGTGAACCTTGCCCAAAACTTTGTGGGTGCGAATAACCTGAACCTCCTCGAACCCTCTGGTCAGTTTGGAACCCGTCTGGCGGGTGGGAAGGATGCTGCCAGCTCCAGGTACATCTTCACTCGACTTGCTCCTCACACGAAAACCATCTTTGATACTTCAGACAATTTTGTTCTAAAATATGTTGTCGATGACGGAGAGAAGGTTGAGCCCGAGTTTTACTCGCCCATCATTCCTATGATTCTTGTGAATGGCGCAGAGGGTATCGGAACGGGATTCAGTTGCTACGTTCCCCCGTTCGACACTGAGGCTGTCAAGCACAACATCCTGTGCGGTCTGGACCAGGTTCCCATGATTGCTATGAAGCCTTACTTCAAGGGATTCAAGGGGAAGATTACCAAGATCAAGGATCACACCTGGGTCATGGAGGGTATCGTGGAGAAGGAGGGGAGCCAGCTGCACGTGACAGAGCTCCCACCAGGCAAGTGGATCCAGGACTTCAAGGAGCACCTTGATGACCTTTTGGAAAAGGGAACCATTCAGAAATACGAGAACCATTCAACGGAGACGACGCCCAGCTTTCGAATCTGGGGCTTTGGTGGTGATGACCCTCTCCGGGAATTGGGTATGACCAAGACGATACACACGAGCAACATGTATCTGATTGGTCCGAATGGAGCTGTGAAAAAGTATGCAAGCCCAGAGGAGATTCTTTTGGACTATATGGAGATTAGGATTGGGGTATACAAGAAACGCAAGGCGCATCTGCTCAAGCAGCTGGACACGGAGGTTCAGTGGTTAAGCGAAAAAGCTCGCTTCATAGGATTCGTGATCAACAAGAGGATCCAGGTGCTCAACATTCCACTTGATGAGATTAAGAATCAACTTCGAACTGAAAACTTCAAGGAGGAAATTTGGTCAAAGCTCCTTGACATCAAGACGTATCAGTACACTCGTGAGGAGGTTCTCAAGCTCAAGGACTTGTGTGAGCAACGGGTCCGGGAGCGCGAGCAACTCAAGGCGACGAGTGTGGTTCAAATGTGGAAGAATAATCTGCGTGAGTTGTAGAGAGGATGGAAAACGTTCTCAAGTTGGAACG
>JGI24890J29729_1000473_pt1 | contig 25161 bp, 36 predicted proteins | sample FreactcultureFD7_FD_29729 | JGI IMG/M metagenome (IMG submission 29729)
TAAAGTTTCCGGTATTGGCCGCTGTTCCACCAATGGCCGGTGGCGATGCCAGATAGTTAGTAAAGCCCGTTCCTGATACAGTGCTTGTAACGGCAATCGCGCCAAAAGTTTGTGTTCCAGACCAAGTATTTGCGTGGGCTAAATTTATGCTGCCTACGACTGCTCCGATAGTGGGGGAAAAAGTTATTGTGCCATCAGAATTTGATACTGAAATGACATTTGCGGAAGACGTGTTGCAGGTTGGACAAGAGATTACATTTGATGTACTTAAAACGATCGGGGATGTTGCTGTTTGCGGTTGGTTATATGCAAGCGCAGGGACAGCACAGGATGCAACAGCAAGTAAAAAGCTAAGAACTAGTTTTTTCATTTTACACTCCCGTAGCTAAGCGACCGCAATCCACTGTGTTCCGTCATAGGCCACAGTGATCGCGCCGAGGCTGAAATTAATAACGTAACTTGCCGCGCCGTCGATGTTGATGCCGCCGCCTTGAATGGTGATGTTGTTGGTGCCGGCGTTGCCGATTGCGTCTTTGATGGTGTGCGTCTCGTTGACGTAGGGAAGCAGGGGAAGGTTGTACGTGATCGGCGCAGACTGATAGCTCGAAGCAATGCGCACGTCAGGAGTTAAATTGACCGGGCCTGAAGTGTATGTCTGCAGGTTGATCGTGGTGTTTTCATAAAAGAATAAACAAAGCGCCATAGCTGATTGATGAAGCCGACGAGGACATTCAAACTGTCAACGCCGCCGCCTTCGACTACTGTAAATAATGGTAGCTGCGGTATTGCCATGTCGCCCTCGAAAAGAAAAAGTTGCCGGCGCGGTTACCTTGCCCGCGCCGGCAACATTCTGCATTAGGACTGCGTACCAGTGCCGACGGCCTGTAAGGTCGCCGTCGCTGACCCCACCGAAGTAATGGTCACAATGAAATCGCGGAAGGTGTTCTGTGCGATCGTCATGGTGCCGGTGAGCGTCCACCCCGTATTCGTTGTCACAGTCCACGCAAACGCGCCGGCGGAACTATTAATAACGCGGAGTTTGTATGTCGAGCCTACCTGAGCCTGTGGCAACTGTTGAAGCAGAGTGGCCACGGTCGGCAGGGTAGCAGCGCCACCAGCCGCCAGTGTGCCCGTCAGGTTAAGCGTCAGATCAATGACACCGTTTTGCGCCACATTGGTATTAAGCAGCGTGGTCGATGCGGTCGCCGAGTTGGTCTGGTAGCTGTCGACTGCGCCCTGAGCTTGCTGGAAATTCGCATTGACCAAGTTGATGATGTTATTCAACTCGTTCAGCAAATCGAAGCCGGGAACAGGCGTCGTGTAGATGGGAATTAAAGCCATGAGAGTACTCCGTTGTTAGGTGTGACCTTGCAAGATGCACCCTTTCTACTTTACACGGCTTTTATCTTGAATGGAAGCACCTCTTTTATGAAGATCTGGCTCATTAAGCCATGGCTCATATCAACATCCCAACAGACTACCTGACCGCCCGGCATGTGCTTTAAGCCGCCGGTCAGCACTGTGCGCCGCTTGCGGTCGAGCAGGATCTTCTGCGTTTCCAATTCCTTAACGACAAGGCTAAACGGCTGGCCCTTGTCGTTGAACTTTTGGCGGATCCAATTGCTCGATATGTACAGCTTTTGGGTGTCGACCTCGAAGCGCATATTAACCTCGGAGCGCGGCGTCTGGTATGCCAGCACGTCGGCTTTGGGGGTTGCAGCGCAGTTGACGATCAGGGCATCGCTGATAATCGTTTCGTGGAGGATCTCGTTCAGCGTGGTCACCGGATCGAACTTGGTGGTGCCGGCCACAACGTCGATAATCTGAGCGATCGCCCATTCCATAATGCGCTTCGGAGAAAACTCCATCAGCCCGAGATGCACGCAGATCTCAGCAGCGATCGCTACAGTGGCCGCAAGCCGGATTAAATAGCGGTGGCATGTCTGAGCGCCGGTGACCTTGGTGTAATGTTCCACCATCGTGTTGAGGTTGGCGCGACACCAGTCGATCATGCCGGGCTGCAACAGGTAGGCGAGATACGCGCGGCCAGCATGACCGCGATTTAAAATAAGCTCATTGCCAAGTTCGCCGGTCAACGAGAAGTTGGCGTCTTTCGGCTTCTTCGCTTCCACTTCAAACACGCGGTTCGACATAGCGTCTTCACCCGACTTCTGCACCCCGTTGATGCAATCGACAAGCGATAGGTTCGATGCCGACGACAGGATATTGCACCAAGCATGCACGACGGGGTTGACGGTGCCGTCGATGCGAGCGCGGTGCTTGTCGCGGCCCTCGGTGAAGCTGCGCACAAACTCCACGATCAATTCCGGGTGCCGGCTACGTAGCTCGTCATGGATAACGGGCAGATGGCAGATGGTTCCCAAGCCTCGGTATTTGGCGTTCTGTGTATCGTTGCCGGATAGCCGGATGGCCTCAAGCTCACCCCACACCGACGCGATCGCAATCATGGTCGTGGTCTTGCCAGATCCGCCGTCAGGACTGATGAGTGAAAAAATTGCGCCGCCTTCGCCCGGCTGCGTGATGAGCGACATCAGCGGCGATGCGAACGATGTCAGCAAACCGAAACTTTGCGCCTCGCAACCTTCGATAAATAATTTGTTTGCTGCGGCTGTCCATGCGGCCTGAGATCCGTTCTTGGCGACCGAAAGTTTTTTGCCGCGATTGGTGCATTCAGCGTTGCCGGCAGCAGTCTCGGTAGTGCCGTCGTTTTTGAATAACGTGTTGCCGAGATAGAACGCAGCGTAATCCATCTTCCAGCCAAACTGTTCATAGCGCATTTTCTTTGCCTCCCCTTTGCGCATGGCGACGGTGGCGTCGACATACTTTAAAAAATGTTTCCGGTTATCGCTATCGAGCATCAGCGCACCGTAGTCGGCAAGCTCGCCCCATGATCCCATGCTGGCGAGTGCCTTGCCAGCGACTTCAAATTCAACCCAACCTTTGACTGGCTCCCATTGCCTGAACAACATGCCCTGCTTGCGCTCGGCATGTTCGCTGTCGCGCACCTCAACGAGGAAGATCGGGTAATGCGTGAAGGGTCTGTTATATTTTTTCTCGATACCGGCGCTGTCCTTGTGCTTGACCTCGACCGTCAGTTGATAGTTCTGGTTGATGCTATAACCCGCCGGCATCGGTGGAAATGTTTCGACGGCTTGCACCGCTGCGGCAGCGAACTCTTTCTTCACCCGGCCCAACACGATCGGGCTGGTGACAGCGAATGGGCAACCTGCGCAGCCCGCAGGATTTACGGATTTGAAGTGTTCGCAGGTCGTCGCTCCTGCTGCGTTCCGAGCTTGGATAAGCTTACGACTAGTTTCTTCGGCAGTGTAGGAAGGGTGGCCTGAAGACCATTCGTGAGCAAGCTGCTCTCCGTCGGCACATTGGGCAAGCACGCCGAGGGCCGCATACCATACAGGCTCTGAGATATTTCCCCGCGTGTTGCGAAAACTGCGTAGCTGAGCGCATTGATTTGCAGCGACACTTGCATAGCTTGGCTCTCTTTCTGTGCTGTAGATCGCGGTCGCAGCGCTGTTTAGATATAAAGTTTGGGCGGCGTGTTGAACAGGGGATGCGGCAATGGCAGGTTGAGGTTGAGTTGCGTCGGGGAGTTGTATTGTTCCGTCGACGATTTCGAGACACTCGACTGTTCGGGGCTGACCGGGAAGCTTCCAGTTTCTTGTTGTTGGGGGTCGGAGGATTGAGGCGATGTCGGCTGTACGGGTGGGATCGGCGTGCAATCCTTTTGAGGCTGCGAGTTGTTTGAGGAGTTTTGCATTGGGTATCCATTCGTCAGGGGTTAAAGGGCGTGACAGCGGCCAGTAGGCGTGAATGCCGCCACCTGAATAAACGATCGTGGGATGCGGCATGCCCACTTGATCGCAAAAATTTTCAATTGCATCACATGCGGCATCTTCATCAGGATAAGCGCAGGGCTGACCATGGCCGTCAGTGCCGTAATCTATATCCATCCAAAAGCTTGACGCAAACCTCACGTTTTCTGCCTTGCGGTTGACGGGTTCTTTATACATCGAACACGCAAAATAGGCGTCGTACCCCAAAGCGTCCAAGCCAGTTAAGGTTGCGGCGAGATCTTCCGTCGACGAAGAAAAACCCTGTTGGGGGCGCTCGCCTTTTTTAAGCGCCACCCAACATTTGTATCCATCACCTTGAAGAACGTGGTTTAGAAACTCGGCCAGAGACGGCATGAATGACCCACTGAAGATGATTTTTACGTTGATACTGTGTAACGGACATCGGCACCGGGAAATGTTTTCCCGAAGCTATTGCCTTCTCTAGCAGGTCGAGCTTAGCGAGGATCTGTGAATGGCGGCATGCATGGGGAACTACCCCATGCAACCACGTTTCCATCGTGCGGCGCTGGATGCCAAACCAGTGCCCCATATCAGCAATCGAAAGCTCGGCCTTGTCTTTGGCAGAGATTAAGCGGTCGTTGATATTCATTTATCCCCCCATCGCTTTACCCAACAGATTGTCGAGCGCGGCGTCTGTTGGCGCTGGTGCGATCGGCACCGCAGCGGCTGCTGGTACAGCGCCGGGTGCGTCAGGTTGACGTTGCAAGAACGCCGGCATAGGCGGCATCTGCACTGGCGGTGCGACGAGTTGAGGTTGCTGCTGTACAACGCCGGCAGGTTGCGCCATTACCATCTGTGGCATGACGGGATGTGGCATGACGGGATGTGGCGCTGCTTTGGCTGGTAAGCCCGGAGGTGCAGCGAACACCGGCGGCTGCTGCGGCACCGCCATGGGCGCTTGCAACGGCTGCACTTGCGTGGCTGCGGCAGCTTCAGCAGCTACCTGCGTCTTGGTGCGCCGTTTCTTAGGCGCTGGCGCAGCAACACCGGCAGCAGCAGCAGCAGGTGCCATCGGATTAAACGCTGCGGGCTGTGCGGCCACTGGCGCGACAGGTTGTGGTTGCACAAACTGCGGAGCCTGTGGCATCGCAACGGGGGGCATCATAGGCTGCGCCGGCATGGGCACAGGCTGATGAACCTGCGGCACCGCCACGGGTTGCTGCTGCGGAATTTGCGCGGTTGCCGGGCGAGGAACGTCAGTCACGTTGGTGACTTCGGAAACATCTTCAGTGCCCTTGAGATCGTCGACGGCGGCGATCTGCTGCTCGTTGACATAGCTCACTGCTGTGAAGACAATCTTCGGATGCGGTACGTTCGGATCAAACTCCAAACGCATGACCGCAAATTCGAGGCCCATCTTCTGCTGCGACAACCCCTTGGCGATCGTAGCCAAGTTTTTGAGACTGTCTGCCGGTACGCGCAACTGATACACAGCGCCTGTAGGATTGTCGGCGAGAACGACGGCGAGCTTTTTGCTGTCGCTGCATGCCTTCACTTGGCTACCTAGTTCGCTGACGCGCGAACCCCATGCATTGTTTGGGCACGCTGCGCACGTTCCACATTGCGGGGCAACTGCGCGACTTGAAGGGCCGACGCCGTTGTCAGACCAGCAATCGGGTGCCTTCTGGTCTTGGCCGGGCACCCACTTTGATGCGTAGAAAGTTTTCGACACATGCGGGTTGACGCCCACGATGATAACGTCGAGGTGAAATGTTGGCACCTGAAACTCTTGGCCTTGCGGATCCTGAAGTTTCCAACGCCGGCCCTCAATCGAGATTTTGTGGACGGCACCTGAAGACAAGCCACCGAGCGCGTCAGCAGTCAAGCTGCTGTCGAGACTACGGTTCATCAGATGGGCAGGAAGTTGTGGCGCTTGTTGTTGAACGACTGGCATATTCATGTTTATGATCCCCTTACGTTGACGTTGATGATTTCGCTGAAGGTGACACCGGGAACGGTTTCACCTGTTTCTTCTTGGTGTTTAATGATCCCCTTTTTCCCGGGTCGGAAATCTGCCAGATCCCACAACGGGAACTGCCCTAGCACCTCTAACAGACCATTTGTACCACCGCCGATGCCTTGAAACAACTGACCTGCTTGCACCAGCCCTAGTATCTGATCGGCAGCAGGGCGCAACACGTAGTTGCGGAAGCTAACCGGATCCTCCAACTTGACCGATCGGAGGCGTGACTGGTAGGCAGTGCCATGCGTTGTTTTGTAGCTGCCAACACCGTCTTGGTTCATCTTTGCAAGAAGCCAAGTCTCGATGTTGTTGAGGCTTTCATTGAGGGGTTTCATCTCCTCAGCATGTCGCGCCGACATGACGGCTTGGTCAGCCTTCAATTGCCGGTAACGCTCGATTACTTGTTCGACAGTATAGGTCATTAGTTTCTCCTGTTTGAGCCGGGATGGGTTACGCGCGACATGTCCTTGTACGCATTCATGGTCGTGATGATCCCCTGCTTCACCATCTCGCCCACTTGTTCGCCCTTGTCGATGTTCCCGCCGCACGCAAGGAACGTCTGCACCACAACGGCGATCGCCAACGACACGCTGTGCGTCACGTCGCAGTTGCGACGATCGAGTGACATGCCACACTCTTGAAAGTGCTTAGCAACCGACGTGACATAGGCATTGAGTTTCTCGTCTGGCTGATGCAGTTCGGTTTTAAAATCCATTATTCGTCTCCCCTGATGATGTCGAGCATGAGTCCTTGGAGACTATGCTTTCCGTCCAGCCGTCGGTAAATTTCTCGCTCGATGTTGGTAGATGCGAGCCGCACAACCAGCATTGATTTCGTTTGGCCGGGTCGATTGATACGACCGTTGGCCTGTGTGTAGATTTCGGGCTGGTCTGTTGGGCCGTACCAGATAATTGTCGAAGCCGCTGTAAGAGTGAGGCCGTGAGCCATTGTCCGGGGGTCGGCGACGATGATCCTCGGATGTTCACTATGTTGGAAGTCTTTGAAGACTTCGGCTCGTTTTCCTGCTGAGACTGTTCCATTGATAAGCTCCACGCTGTAGTGTTTTGACAATTCCGATCTTACCATACTTACCACACTTGTCAAGGGGGCAAAAATAATTATTTTTTCGCGACATTGTTCAATCGCCTCGTGCAGCACCTGCATGCGCGGCGCTGCGTCGATCTTGTGGATTTCATGCTGTTCACCATACACTGCGCCACAGGAAATTTGGATCAGCTTCATACGCAGGGCTGCCTCGTTGACCGCAGTGACCGTACCTTTGTCAATCATGATACGTAGCTCACGTTTTAAGTCGGCATATGCCTTCTTTTGACCCGCTGACAACTCAACATTCAGATCCTGTACAACGAGCGGCGGGAGATCCGTACACTGGTCACGCTCATAGCGAATGGCCGGCTGTAAAACTTCTGCCGTTGTCTTGGCCGCGCCCTTGCGCACCAACCATTTGAATGTGGAGATGCGGTACATCGTCCGGTCTTTAAAATTCTTTTGGCTCTCGGCATAATCCTTGCGCACGGCGCGTGCTTGTGACCATGCGTCAGTTGGCTCGTTTGGTGTGGGCGTGCCGGTTAGCCACCAGACGTAAGGCTTGTCAAGTATAACTTGTCGAAGAACCTTATAGCGTAAAGTTCCACTGTCTTTGTACACCGAACCCTCGTCCACGATGAAGGCATTGAAATTGGGATTGTCTCTAATGGTCTGAGCAAATTCACCCACGGCAATTGATTTGCCGGTACGGTCAGTGCCAATCGATAATCCATCGTGGTTAATAATGTAGAAGTCTGCGTCTTCACTAAGAAGCCGTTTTCTCTTGGCTCGATCGCCATAAACAACAACGCCTTTACGACGCGACAAAAAGTTAGCAAAGATTTCATTGAACCACACCGTTTCTAGGGTTGATAGGGGAGAGAGGATCACGCATTTTTTGACGAAGCCTTTTTGCATAAGGTAGTCGACAGCCCACAGCATCGACAAAGTTTTCATCGTGCCGATGTCGTTCAATATAAAGCTGCGGGGATGTAGCGTTGCAAAAGCCGCTGTGTGGATTTGATGCTGCGCCGGCTTCCACGGTGGACGGATTGGCCAGTCGTAATTGTGCAGGATAGGCGATACGGCCTCAAAGCCGAGATAGCGCATGGTTTGCATGCTGTGGAGATCGCAAGGCACCGCCACCTGATTAGGCGTGACGATACGCGCAGTAGGCACAGCAGCGATGATGCGCTGTGGTACTTCAGTCTCGTACACACAGGCGTTGTATTTATGGCTGTATAACATTTTTATCTTTGAAGGGTTCGAACGCGACGGTCACATTCTCCAGACAATCAGCCACAATCACCAACCCGCCGGCAAGGGTGATGGCTCGCATCACCAGATCCTGCCACGGCTTCGGCTTACCGCCGGGTCGTTTTACCTCTATGGCAAAAAAAAGACCCCTATAAACCCCGACAAGATCCGGCACGCCGCGCATGCCGTAACCATTCATCATTGGAGAAAAAAACCAGAGAGCCGGTGCTAAGCCCTTTAGATATTCTTTGATTTTGAACTTAACTAGGCTCTCTGGTGTCGACATGTTACGCCTCGGTATTGGTAAGATTTAAATTAACGCCTTCACTTACTTCCCTTGCTTCTTCGTTGGCATTCCCGGCTTCCGCTGCCCCGCTGCGAAGCTCTGCTTCGGCGCTTGCTTGGCTGTTGGCTTCGGGGCTGACTTGCTGGTTTTCTTCATTGTTCACTCCATTGTACTTAGCCGCCATAGATTGAATGCTGGTCATGGCAGCGGCCACCAGATCGGGATGAAGCGCACCATCTTCACCCAATGTGAAAAGCTCTTTGATCGTCGTTTCAGTGATGCCGCAATCGTGGTGGACGGCAACGCCATCGGTGAGTACCAGCACTTTAAACTGGATCACGTTGGCAGGGTTTTGTGGAAATGGTGGGATGATAGGCTGTGTCATTTTTTACTCCTGTTGTTTTCGCAATCTTTTACGGGGCAGAACCCGCACAAGGGTGATTGCCGTTTTGCCCATGTGTCCGAAGCAGCCGCCGTCTCCATGGCGACCAGCTTCAGATAAATCTCTGACCATATGCGCGAGATATCCGCGCGATCATAGTTATACGGCTCACCGATCTTGCCGGTCGGTAGCCAGATATTGCACGCCGTAATTTTGTCGACTTTGGGGAAGGTTAAGAAGCCGAAGAAGGCAAAGATTTTTACCTGAAAATCTTTCTCGCGCGTCTTGCCGGTTTTCCAGTCGCCGATAAACATCGCCTTCGGCCACAGCACAGACACGTCGAGTGCGCCCCGCGCGTACACGTCGTTATCAAAGAACCCGCAGGGTTGCAGATTGCGATTGACGCCGACTTTCATTTCGGTGCGGATATCACCGCCGGTGTTGTGGGCCATGTTGACGATCGACTGCGCCAGAGGATCCCACTTTGCGTATGCCGGCGGCAAAACTATGTTGGCAGCAACCCGCTTCTCCATTGCGTCATGCACGCGGCGGCCTTCCGCCATCTCCTCAGTGGTGGCCTCTTTATTTTTGAGGATGAACTTCCAGTGATATTGATGTGGGCAGTTATCGAAGGTGTCGATATGTGTGTATGACCACGGGGGCAGCGTTACTGGCATTCTAAGCTCCATGCTGCAAACATGCAGCGCATTTGGTTTTTAGCGGCCGTCGTCATGCCGTTGAGGTTGCGTTCCATTCGGAACACCTGACCATAGAGGTCAGCGGCTTTTCGATAGTCACCCTTCATTTCCGCTTCGACAGCGGCAACTTTTAATTCTGTCTTCATCGCTTCGGTCTGTGATTGTGCCATGCGTCACCTTCATTCTTGTTTTTAAAACTATCCCACAACGGTACGGCGAGGATTAGCGCGATTGCCCCGCCATAAATCCTGCTATCCATTATCGGCCTCCAACCTTTTGATCTCGTCTTCGATGTGCCATATCGCCTTGCGCAGATCCTGTATCTCAAAATCCTTATCCTTCCGGCCCGCACGCCAAAGATATTTGATGGCATTACCGATGTTGAAGCCCATGTGTCGGGTGATCGTGATGCACTCAACGCCGGACGGATGGTTGTTATAATGCTTCGGGTGATTGACTGGATCATCAGCATAGTGTTTTTTTATGCCAGAATTAAGCGCGGCCCCAGCAAGTTCATCCATGATCTCTTTCTCGCGTTTCCGCGTGAACTCATGAGCTTTACATTCTGCGCAACCAAGCCCAATACAAAATGTTTGCTGGTGCCTAGAACAATGTGCAAGATCGTCTGTGACCATTTGAAAATTATTTTGTGTATCGGACATCGTAACCTACCTCAGCTTCAAGTGGGATCCCGGGGCACCATGCCGGCGGGGTTGTCAAAAGTTTGTGCAAATAAGCCTTGGCCGCTTCAGCCTGATCGACAGGCACAAGGAAGACGCCTTCGTCGTGTGTACACATAATGGCCTTATAGGTCTTCGCCATCTCGACCATTGCTTCTGTCAGGATGAGGCGGCTTAAAAACTCAATAATGTTTTGAATGAATTTCGATTTGTAAATGCGGCTCTCACCCTGACGGCGCAGAACGGCGAAGTCGGGCTTGCCAGCTTTGCCCTGTCCTTTGTAAATCAGGTTGCTGTAGTCGAGCCACGCGCCGGTCGGCCCAAACACGCGCTTGTCACGCACGATCATCGGCCCCCATTCCACCTGCGTGCCATTGAACAGCGCCGCAAGGATATGCTCGCCGCGTTCCCATAGCCCGCCCTTGCCACAGATCTTCGGATGCGTGCGCCGGTAGTGGTCACGCCATGCGGTACCTTCTTCGTCGGTAATATAAACAGGTGGGCCGTAAGTGCCGCGCCGCGCGGTAAGCGCAATCTTTGGCCCACCGGATCCGAAGCCGCACGACAACTCCACCTGCTTGCCCATGCCGCGCTCGGCTTTATCGGCTTTGGTGATTTGGCGCTGATAGAACGTGGTCGCCAATTCGCTATAAAGATCACGCCCTTCACGGAAAGCTTGCAACACCCACTCCTCGCCAGCGAGCCAGTTCAACATGCGGCATTCGATCTGCGACAAGTCACCGACCAGCAGCACGTAGCCGGGTGGGGCCATTAGGCACTCGCGTATTTCGCCAGATCTTGGAAAGTTTTGAAAGTTAACTTTGTCTTCTCCGCTGAAACGCCCTGATGCGCCTGCGCCATAGTAGCGAAGGGGCACTGTGAGACTGCCCCGTTCACACATGCGGAGGAGCCGCTCGCAGCGGGTTTCGTTGAGGGTTGACTTTTGCCCGAGGCGGGCATTGCAGAGGGCTGATACTCGGTCGTCTTCATCATCGCATAACTCCTTCATTTCCTCATCGGTTTTAGCGAAAGCGTATATTCTTTTGCCTTCGCCTTTAGGGCTTGGTTTAGTTGGGGGTTCGACGCCGAGATTTGTAAGGATATCAGCAAACTTCGCAGAGCTTTGTAAGTCTGATTTTGTAACCCCAAGTTGCGTGAGGATAGTGTTTTTTTCTTCACGTACTTTAGCAAGGTAAGCCTCCATGCGTGGGTAATCGAGCCGCAGCACTGGCTGCGTGAACATCCGAATGGTCGTGTCGATAACACGCAACTCCGATCGCGGTACTAGTGGGAGGAGGTGGCGGAAGATGATGTACGTGAGTTCCACGTCATGTGCGCAGCCCGCGCTAAGTTGAGCATACACGTCTTGCGGTAAGTCTCTGACCCCTCGAAAAAGGTTGTATGGAACGGTTTTAGATGGGAGGCCGAACTTAGCAGCCAACGCTTCTAGTGAATGTGATTTGTCATGGGGAAAAATTAACCTCGCCATTGATAGGGTGTCAAAGAAGAAGGCTGGCTGCACACCGTAGTGGTGTGACAGGATCAGCCCGTCGAATGATGCCTTATGCATCACGACAGCGTAGTCGTTAGTGAGTGAAGCGACCTGCGCAAAGGTCGGCCCATCCATAACCTCAGTTTGAATAACGGGGTTCTCACCCACGCCCGGAATGTTGTCCATGGTCTTGATGCCAACGCAATGCGTTTTGAAACGCGGATCGCGCACATAGGCTTCAGTCGTCATCTTTTTCAGTGTGTAATCAGCACTGAAAAACGTCTCGAAGTCTAAAACCGCGAACTTCATGACCAAGTTTCCCCATTGACGATCAACGATACTGTGTGCGTAAGTATGTGCTGCAAATCTTTGCAAAGTTGTTGTCGCTTAGCCTCGCGTCGCTTTGGGCTATTTCTTGGCATTGGCCCTAGCCTTTTTAAGTTTCAGCGCGGCCTTGCGGTACCGCTCGCACGCTACGGCCAGCGCATCGTCTAGTTCTTTGACGCGGGCTTCAGCGATGCACGCGCGGCGTTCGAGATTGTCATAAGCGACAATTCCTTGAAACATCGGGTGGTTAACAAAAATTGTTGCTCGTTCTGCTTTTATCTGTGACATTATTTAACTCTCCTGATTGCACCCGTTGTTGCACACAAGCGACCGGCGCTCTTGTCCAGCTTGTAGGGGAAAAGCTTGCTAAGTAACCACGATGGCGGGCTGAATGATTTAAGCAACTGGCACCCTCCCCGCCTTCTGGTCATAGAGGTGACGTTCGACACCGTAACAAGCCCAGAGCATCTCTTTGCTGGCCTGTCCGGTTTTTTCAATGCGCCATAATTTTGACGTTGACGCGCCGAGGAGTTCAGCAGCTTTTTCCTGCGTAAGTTCACATCGTTTGCGCCAAGCAGCTATATCATAGGGCACCGTTGAGCTTTGTATCTGTTTAGGCATTGTTGCACCTTGCAAAGTTAAAGTTAAAGTTACCGTTCTTGACATACTTAGTCAAGCGTAAAAAATCAGTCCTGATCCTGCCACCAATACCTAGCGCGTTGCGCCGGTTCTGGTACTTCGGGTTGTGGCATGGTGTAGTGCGGCGGCTCATGGGAAGGCTTGCGGGCATTCACCCGCAAGCATGCCTCACACGCCATTATGACAGCTTCGCTATAGGGCTTGCCTTCATGCTTAGCGCGTACCTCATCAGCGAGCGTCTCTAAAACCGCCTTGCGGTCGTCGTCAGTAAAAGCCATTGGATCCTCCACGGTCATATCCTCCAATAGAGTTCTAAGATTGCCTCTACATAGGCGCGGGTGAAGCTGCTCAACTCGCTATATTCCATGGCTTAGCCCTCCTCTTTATTCGGCCATGTGTCGCCATAAAGCACACGTCCTCTAAAGTCTTCGTTACATTTTTAAGCGTGGTGTTGCTCATAGCTGATTCCTTTCATGTTAGTTGAGATGTTGCATGACAAGTTTTTGGCAATCAGGCGGTAAGTCTTCAAAGTCGATCCGCCGTCCTAAATGTCGCCCTGGCATAGCGGTGCAATGCTGGCCGAATCCTTGCGGCGAAAACGGATTTTTACTCATGCCAAGCGCGGCGAATGTTTCTCCATTGCGCTCTGGTTGATCCATAAAAATAACAGTGAAACGGTCAAAAGATTTTCCGCCAGCGTCATATATGCGAATTGATCCACTCATGGTTGCACCCTTTTGTTAAGTTGCTGATCTCGTCAGGTGACGCATAACGCCACGACGCCCGGAGGCGTTTCGATCTTAGCCAAAGCGCCGCCCCATGGCCGTGAAGGTGTAGCCGTTTGCCTCTGCAAATTCGGCTAGATGTTCAATGCTGCAAAGATATTCGCATTCACTTTCCAGTATGTCGATATAAGCCTTGCGCAGCGCCTTCAAAAAATCGTTGTCGATCTCCTCGCGCTTGTCTTCCCAAGTGTTGCGCTCCTCGCTTCCGTCTTCCGCGTCACAGGCGGGGCCGATAACGTCTAACTTGCGCAAATAATCATGCGCGGCTTTATAGGTTGCGCAGTCTTTGCCATGATTGCCCGTTATCGTTTCGGCCACTTCCGGCGCGGAAGTAATAAATTCGGCGCTTATTGTTTTGGGGTACAGGTCAAAGGCTGTTATTTTAAGCCCCACGTCTTTCGCGTCCTGATAGGTGTTTATCCCACCATCCGTGGTCTGTGACGGCTTCCTGTAGCCATTCCCGCGCGGCGGCTTTCGCCGTTTCGGTTGGCAATTCGTGATACTCATAAACTGTTGTGATGATGTCTTTCGGCATGATTGCACCTTTTCGAGTTGTGGGGGTTTAATGCTTTGGCTTGTGCGGCGGCGCAAGGGAAGGCAGGGGCACCGTTAAGTCCGGCGCGGCGTCTTTGTATTCAAACGCGCCGGTTGTGGCGTTGTACTGGCCGCATTGGTGACCTACGGCGGCTTTGTGGCCATCAAGGGTTAGCGCGGTGTAGGTTGCGGCGTTTGTCGCGGCGGTAAAGGCGAGACAAAGGCATATGAATTTAAGGCGTGTCATGATTGCACCTCTTTCACTGCGTAGGTTACTCTTAGGGGTTAAGTTAGCTCTTAGGCATATTTCTTCACTTGATCCCGGAATCCTGCCGGGAGTCGTTTCTTAAGCTTAATAAAGCCGGTTCTTTCCGAGATATCTAAAATACCGGCTTCATGCATGGCTCTAAAGACTTCCTGAATATCCGGCTTCCAGTCTTTGATCCCTAGCGCCAATGTGCCGCATTCCGCGAATAGCTTGGATACTTTGAGCCAGGCGATAGGGTAGATCGTGATTGTCTTTTCCATGATTAAGCCTCCCTATAAAATTTTGGGCATTCGTGGCCTTCCAGCGGCAACAGAAGCGTTTCGGGTAATCGTGATATATTGGTGGCAGCCATAGCGGGTGTACTCCGTTTGTGGTTAGAAGCCTCGTAACGTTTGCAGCGTTGCGGGGCTTGGTTTGTGAATAGCAATATAAACCAAGCCCTTTCACTTTGCAAGGTTTATTTTTGTAATTTTCTTGCTTTTTCACTTTGCATGGTTTTTAGCTATTTCTTCCAATGTTGTTATAACAGGCTCGTCAAGCTCCTCGGCCATGGTGTCTATTTTAAGCCAATAGTCACTATGCAATCGGCGCTTGCCATTTATCCACGCACTGACCAAGGGCTGACTAACAAGTAGATATTCGGCTAGCTTGGCTTGGCCATAATGGGCTGCTAGCCTTATTAGAGCCTGTCTCCTAGTCATTTCAAACCGACTTACGGACACTTTACACACTCCTTTGTCACGGGTATTTATCACAGATTGTAATAATTATCACAAATTGTGATAAAGTCAAGTGTGATTTTAGGCTATTTTTTGATTTTATCACAAAATGTGCAAGCATGCACTACGCTCAAGTGTTTGATATTTAAGGATTAAGTGTGAGGCGTAGTACGTTTATTACAGAAGTCCGAGGGGACATATAGCTTATTAACTTTTTACTGGTTTACTACGCTGATCGTACTATCATGCACTTTGAAGGGTGGTGTAGTCCAGCGAAGCCCAGAGAGAGGAAAGATTAACGCTACGTATATCCTATGTGACTTGTGTAATAAATGATACTATCATGCAACTTGACTAGCTACTTTAGGCGCTAAACCCCTGAAATTCCACAAACTTTCAAGCTTGCACAGTCACTTTGCAAAAATCGTCGCTGACACACCTACAAGCCATTGATAACAATGGACAATTCATGCTTGCACGCTGAAAGTGCAATCATATAACAGTCATGTACTACGCCCCCTCATAGTGAGGTATTTTAGAGCGTAATTATCACAGATTGTAATAATTATCACAATTTGTGATATTACTATGCAAGCCTGTCAAGATGCTAGGTTGCATAGTGCTGGGGCGTCTAGCGTGTGAAGGTGTAGCGCCCCATAGTGAAGGGTCTACACCGCCGTGTCATGCACTATGCAATCGTATTAGGTGTTAGGTTGCAAAGTAAACAGTTTCAGCGATAATGTTTCAAACTCGGGGGACGGAGGGCCTCGGGGTGGGGGTTTTTAAATTTTGGCAGGTTTGCCAAAAAGTGCGGCCAATTTTTTAAAAAATTTTGGCGCTACAAACTACACCCCTCACTTTGCACAGTCATAAATTTTGTGCCCCGACCAGACGGAAAGCCAGCCACAACACCCCACCATCGTCTTGCGTCTTGCAATTAACCTATGTACACTCTCATTTGGAACCGGCTCGGCATCTCCTGCCGGGGTGGGGATCCCGGTGGCCGCACCCTGCCGGAGGTGAGACGCTAAAGGCGCGGCCCGCGCAAAGCTCACTGCCGATCCCAACAGGCCCGGTTCCTTGACTTTTTGTGTGCTTGCAAAATGTAAAATTACATGGCATAGTGCCCGGACAATTTAACGCCTTCCACATTAGGAGATTACTATGGCGCAAGAAACTCAACAACCCAGCACCGCAGCTCTGCGGGACAACGCAACCACGCTGCTTACTCAGTTAAACGTAATCCTGACACAAGTAAATGCCGCGCTAACTGGTTTGGCAATAAGTAACATTACGTTGTCGCCAACGATTGCAACCACAATCACCAGCATTGCCGCGCTCGGCGTATAGGAATTAAAATGCCAGACCTTTCGGAAATGGTGCAAAACTGCCAAGCCGAGATCATTATGGCGCAACAACGACTAGCGCAATTAAACTTTGCGCTGGCAAATATCAATCTTGGTCCAATCACTCCGTCAACTGATTTTGGAATCCTCAATAGTCAGGTTATAGCGGTATTAACAACGCTGGATGTTTAGGAGCTAAAGATGCCATCAATTGACACATCGCTGCCGGGGATCCACGTCACAACCTCGCAGCTTATAAAGGCCGGCAATGGAACGCTTCGTCGCGTCATTGTGAACTCATCTACGAGTGGCACCTTGACGGTATATGACAGCATCACAGCCAGCGGTCTGGTGTTGCTCAATGCTTTCCCACTTACCGCCGGCGCAACGCCACAATTTGATCTGGCATTCCAAAACGGATGCTATTTCTCACTTGGTGGCACCGCCGACATCACAGCAATCTATTACTAAACCAACCGGAGGTGCGCCATGGGTGTAGTCAACACAACGAAGTCGATCTTTGAAAAAGCAATGGGCCATCAGGCTGCGGCTCCTGAAGCCGAAGTGAAAATGCCCGAGCAACCTGCGCCTGACGAGATCGGGCCGGATGAGGTCGAGGAAGACGAGCGCGACCGCGAGGGTAATACCGACCCGGGCACGAATGTTCCGGTCGAGGATCCTGAAGCCGCCGAGATCCGCCGCGCGGCGCTGCAACAGGCCGCTGACGACATCAACGCCGCAGCCTTGGCACAAGCTAAAATCGACGCTGAGCCGCGCACCGTTCCGGCACAAGCCATCAAAATCCAGTCGTTCAAGTACCTGACGATCGGCGCTAACAAAGGCATGTTCCACATCACCAGCACCGATAGCCTTGGCGCTACGTTTACGGAAACCGTCGACGCGCCGCCCAACCTCACAGTGGCCGGCGTGGTCGAGTACCTCGAAGGCATCGCGTCAACCAAATGATCCCGACAACGTGGTCTTCCGTTGACAGCAGCAACGTCGACAGCATCAAGTACGACACCAACGGCAATAACTTGCACGTGCGGTTTAAAAACGGATCGGAATATATTTACGAGGGTGTAGAGCCGGAGCTTGTCGAGGGTTTGTACCACGCGAGTTCAGCCGGCAATTATTTGCGCGAGAACATCATCGGCACCTATACGCATCGCAAGGTGTAACATGGGTCAGCGCGAAGAACTCCTCCGCGTATTCAACGAGGATCGCATCTATGCGCATGAGGTTTTGTTCGCGCACCGGCACAAGGATGTGACGCCGGAATTTCACAAGCAGACCCTGCAAAATTTTTATAGCCCGCACCCACTCGTTGCCGAAGAAGCTTTCCGTGGCGCGGCAAAATCAACACTGCTCGAAGAATATGTGATCCTCACCGCGCTGTTCCGCGAGTGCGTGTTCCCCATCTTTATTGGCAACGCCTATGGCATGGCGGTTGAACGTTTGACAGCGGTGAAACAAGAACTAACTAACAACGACGGGCTGATCGAGTTGTTCGGCGATCAGCATGGGCCGATCTGGTCTGAGGGTGAAATTGTCCTTGCCAACGGCATCAAGATCCAAGCGATCGGCGCACGCCAGTCCATGCGCGGTGTCAAGCACAACGACCACCGGCCTGATCTCGCGCTCATTGACGATCTTGAAGACGAGGAGATGGTGTCGACCAAAGATGCCATCCTCAAAAACAAACGCTGGTTCAACGGCACCATGCGCCCGGCGCTGGATCCCAAAGGCAAGATCCGCATGCTCGGCACGCCGCTGCATCCCGACGCGCTGATCGAGCAGGTGATGAAAAATCCTGACTGGATGACGCTGCGCTTCCCGATCTGCTACATCGACGACAAGGGTGTCGAGCAGTCGACATGGCCGGCACGCTTCCCGATGGAGTGGATCGCCAAACTGCGGCAGCAATATATCGAGGATGGTGCGCTGACCGAGTTCGAGCAGGAATACATGTGCCGGAGCGAAAGCGCCGCGCTCAAACCTTTCAAGCCTGACATGATCCAAGTCGCGCCAGTGCGCACCACGTATCTTGCTAAAAAAATAATCGTTGACCCCGCAAGAACGGTTGACGAGAGGCGGTCGGCTCAGACAGGATATGTTGTCGAAAGCTGGATGGGTAACAAGCTCATCATGCACGAAGCTTTCGGGCGGTTCCATCGCCCTGATGAAATCGTCGATACAATTTTCAAACTCGACGAGGAGTACAACCCTGTTGAGATCGCGGTCGAAGTCGATGGCTTGGAAGAATTTCTTATGCAGCCTCTGCGCAATGAGATGCTCAAGCGCGGGCGGGTTCTTCCAATTATTCCAGTGCGTGCGCCAAAAAATAAAGACGCTTTCATTACCGGGCTGCAACCGTTCTATATCGCAAAAGAAGTTATCCACGCAAAATCTCTACCCGAGTTGGATGCTCAGCTTTTACAATTCCCGAAAGGGCGCAAAGACATTCTCAATGCTCAGGCATATGCGCTTCGCCTACGTTCAGGACAACCTGTGTACGAGGATTTTCAAGACGCGCACGTTGCCGAGGCGCTTGACATTGATGCCCGACGCCCTGCGTTTTTGGTCATGTCTGCTCGGCCTACTACAACGGGAGCGGCACTGGTGCAGCTTATCGACGGCACCGTTAGGATCTACAAAGATTGGATAGAAAATCGCACCCCGTTGGAATGCTTTAAAAACATTCTCGACGACGCCACCCTCGTGGCCGCACGCAAGGTCGAGATCATCGTCCCCATGGAACAGTTTGAAAAATACACCGGCCATGGAATCCCGGGTGCCGCGCGACTGGCTCGGGCCGAAGTTAAGCCCGGGGCAATGGCTGTGACCTGCGAGGGCAACCTAAAAGATTATTTGAGCAAGACGGTACGCGGCGAACAGGCGCTGCTGATCGACATGGAGGCCCGGTGGGTTATCAACGCGTTCGCCGGCGGGTATGGGCGAAAGCTTAATACTCAAGGGGTTATATCGGACAAAGCCGACGACAACCAATATCGCATAGTGATGGAAGCGATTGAGGCGTTCATCGGTTGGTTTGGCAATCTTAACGATAGCCGTGACAATGACCCAAATCGTCGGTATGATACCACTAAGGACGGACGCCAGTTCCTGACCACCCTACCAGTAAGGCGACCACATGGCTGACGACATCAAAGATCCCGTTGAGACAGAAGAACCCAAAACTGGTGCCGAAGTTGCGGAGCCGGAGGAGGAAGAAGTTTCTGATGTTGAGGATCGCACAAAAGATTTTTCAAAGTACGTTAAGGTTGCTACGCAACTTGACGAGTTGTTCGATGCCGTCATTCAGGGGTTTGAGGACAAGCAAGAGCAAAGTGAAGACATCGACCGCTTTTGGGATGTCTACAATTGCGTCCTAAACGAAAACCAAGCCTATTTCGGAAATTCACAGGTCTATGTTTCTGCTGTGGCCGATGCGGTGGACGCACTTACCACAAGAGACAATAACATGCTTTTCCCGGTAAATGGTCGCTACGCTTCTGCAATTGGCCCTAGTGGTACAGTGCCTTATGATCTTATTGCTCTCCTAGACCATTATGTGCGCCAGACAAAGATGCGCGAGAATATCGTGCCTTGTTTGCTGCGCACCGGCAAAGTGACCGGCCATTATATTCTCGGTGTTGGTTGGAAAGAAACCACGTTGCACACCATCAAAAAGAAAACCACTGCAACGATCGAAGACGATCAAGGCGTACCGATCGAAGGCGCTGAGGAAGTCGATGATATTGAAGAAGAAGAAATTACGATGGGGATGCCCACGCTCGAAGTCAAAGATCCGCGCGATGTTTGTTTACTGCCCGCCACTGTTGATAATGTTTCTGATTGTACTATTGTTGCCGAGCGTTTGCATATGTCCAAGAGTGCGGTCGAAGATGCGATCGCCGACGGTACGTTCGAGGAGGAACCCGGCAAAGAGTTGTTAGAAAACTTTTCGTCGCGCACCACCGGCAATGAAATCGACACAGCCAAAAAAGCTTTGGATAACGTCGGCATTAAAACCAACGGTAAGGGCAGCAAGACTGCCATCATCTACCGCGTCTGGTCAACCATCAAACTCAAGGGAAAGCAGAAGCGACTATGTGTATCGTATTTTGGCGGGAACAAAATAAAACTGGCTTGCAAACGCAATCCGTATTGGAACGACAGAATACCATTACTGGCGCAGCCGGCCCGAAAAATGGCAAACGCGGTTGCGGGCAAAAGTATTATTTCAAAAGTTGAAGATTTACAGTATGCCCTAAACGACGCGACCAATATGGGGCTTGACAGCGCACAATATTCGCTTTGTCCCATTACCGCAACAGATCCCGCAAAAAATCCCCGTACTGGTTCCATGGTTTTAAGCATGGGCGCGTTGTGGGAAGTGGATCCGAACAGCACAAAGTTTATGGAATTTCCACAACTTTGGAAAGAAGCCTTTTCCATGGCGCGGTCGCTTATGGATCAAATCATGCAGAGCATGGGCATTAATCCCGCGCTGCTGCCACACGGTAATGCCGGCAAGAAACCATCACAAGCTCAGATCGCGCAGGAGCAACAGGTCGCGCAGGAAACAACCGCCGACAATATCGCCATTCTCGAAGAAGGAATTTTCAACGGGTTGCTCGCGTGGTTCCATGATCTCGATTATCAGTTCCGCGATAAAAAAATTGCAGTCCGTCAGTTTGGTCAACTCGGTGCGCAAGCCAAGATGCAGGAAGTCGAACCATTCAAAACTTACACGGCCTACAGCTTCCGTTGGTACGGCACCGAAGGCACGAAGGCAGTACAGGCTGTACAGCAGCAGATCTCCGCAATGAACGTACTGGCAAAGATCCCGCCCGAACAGTTGAACGGTCGGAAGCTCGACATTGGCCCGATCATCGACCAGATCGCGGAAGTCGCGTTTGGCCCGCGCGTTGCTCCATATGTTTTGATCGACCAACGCCATCAATTGTCGATGAACCCAATGGAAGAAAACGATTTGCTGCTGCACGACTTCCCGGTGACCGTTCAGGCCATGGACGACGACGTGGCTCATCTCAAGGCACACATGGAAGCCGTTAAGATGCACGTCGGTTTGGATAGCCAAGCCAAAGAGCTTTTCAAGTTGCATATCCTTGCGCACATCAACCAAATGAATGCAAAATCTCAAGCATCTGCGGGCGGCAAGCCTCCACAAGGCCAACCCGGTGTTGGCGCTGCACCCGGCGGCCCGCGCCCCGGCGCACAGGCGGGGCCACCAAAACCCATGCAACAGCCCGCCGGTGCTATTCACCAAGACCAAATGGTCGATCCCAACCGCATGCCCCGCTAGCCCATGGTCAACACAGCGGCATACATGCGGGCCTATCGCGCCAAAAACAAAGATAAAGTTCGGCAATGGGAAAAGAACCGTCGGGAGCGGGACAAAGGTGATCGCGCTGAAAGACAGCAGGTTCGGCACTATAAAAAATCTTACGGGTTGCCGCCGGCAGAATGCAGGTTGATGAAGGCACGCGGTTGCGATATTTGCGGCCGGCACAGACAGGTTATGTGCATTGACCACTGCCATGAAACGGGAAAAGTAAGAGGCGTTTTGTGCAACAAATGCAACACCGCATTAGGTTTCTTGGACGAAGACGTAGTGCTAATGCAAAAAATGATTGCTTACACAATTTCAAAGTGTCAACCCCTTAAAGTACTACTTGCCAAAGTGAATGGCTAAGGGTAATATCACTTTGACCACCGAGTTGTGCTCGTTAGCACTTCGCATTGTTGGCGTTACCAACTACAGGGAGTAAGTCATGCCGCCAGAAGATACCGAAGACCAAGTTGATACCAATACCGTTGTTGACGATGAAGTCGAGTTAGATCCCGCAGAGGATGACGATGATCTTTTACCCGACGACGAAGACGACAATGAAGGCGACGATGAAGACGAAGATGAAGGCAAAGGTGATGTCGACCCTGCTGCCGCAGCACCGCAAGGTGGTGATGGTAAGCAACCAAGCCGGCGAACCCTTCGCGTTCAGAAACTAGAGAAGGAACGAGACGCCGAACGCCAGAAGGCTGCTGAATTGCAAGCTCGACTGGACGGCATCTTGATGGCGCAGCGCCAACCTGCACAGGATGATGCTGCACTACGCGCCGAACAAGCTAGAGTTGCCGCAATGGATCCCGTCGAGCGGGAGCGTTACGAAGACAAAAAGCGGATCGACGCACTTCAGGCTCAGGTTTCAAATCTTGGCTTCGCACAGGCCGACGGTTTGGATCGCGCAAGGTTTGAGGCGAAAGCGGAACTTAACCCCGTCTATAAAAAGTACGCACCTGCCGTTGAAAGGGCTTTGGAAGAAATGCGTGCCAAGGGCGTCAACACAACGCGCGAAGCACTGCTGACCTACAAACTTGGAGAGGCAGCGCGGAAGAAGTTGGAAGCTGGTGCCGGTGATGGGAAGCGTCGTAGAGAGGCCGCTCAGAACCGCGTCAGTAAAGTGAATGGTCGACCAGCAAATATGCGGGGCGACAGTTCAGGCACAGGTAAAGTCAAAACCGAAGAAGATCGTCTTCGCGGTGTTCAAATCTAAGGTCAAGGGGATACGCCCTTGACCTTATAACTCGGAGGTCAACATGGCTAGCGTCAACGCATACCCTACCTTTTCGGCTGATATAAGCAATTACATTCAGAAGAAAACTCTGCCGCTCGTTCAGCGTCAGCTTATCGCTTATCAGTTCGGCGATATGCTCCGTCTGCCGAAACAACGCGGCACGATCTACACGGCTTCCCGTTATGATCGTATCAACTTACCGTTCGCTCCTTTGAGCGAAGGTATCCCTCCGGTCGGCGAAAGCCTCGTACTGGTGCAGGTCAACGCCGTCGCTCAGCAATGGGGCGACACGGTTACCGTCACCGACGTGGCCGACTTCACGATCGAGCATCCTTTGTTCAAGAAAGCGATCGAGTTGGTCGCGCTGCAAATGTCTGAAACGCTTGAACGTAACACGTTCAACAACCTTCTGGCTGGCACGCAGATCAACTATGTCAACACTCGCGGCGCTCGCGCTTCGCTGTTGTCGACGGACGTTCTGAACCCCCACGAAGTCAACCGCGCATTCGGCGCTCTGATTACGATCGGCGCTCCGATGTTCAATGGGATCTCTGGTGAAGACCAGAAGATGCCGGCGGATAAACCGCATATGTCCTCAAAAGACCCTCGGGCCTTTGAGCATTTCGTCGCAATGGTTCATCCATTCGTCGAACAGGATATGCGCGAAAATCCAACGGTCGTCACTGCATGGCAGTACTCCGATGTGAACAAACTCTATAACAACGAGCTTGGTTATTGGGGTGGCATGCGTTGGTGCCGGTCGAACATGATCCCGTTCTTTACGGGCGTCACTGCTCCGACGACTTCGCCTTCCGCATCAAACGGTTCCTACACCGCAAACACCACTGGTGGATTGCTGGCTACGGGCACCTACTACCTGCAAATCACCGGCTCTGTTACGCAGAACGGTTACGAGCAGCGTGTCGGCATCGTGTCGACTGGTATCTCCGTCACCGGGCCAAACGGCTCGATCTCGGTTACCACACCGAACGTCGCGGGCTTCACTTGGAACGTCTACCTCAGCACGTCGACATCGCCGGCGAACTTGGGTGTCACTTCCGGTGGCCCGAACTCCGGCCCGCTCGCTGGTCAGGCAGTTCAGTTGAACGGCAACACCACCTACGTCATTAACAGCGTAGGCTCGGCTCGCGTACCTCCTGCTGCTCCCGCAGCCGGCGTGTCCGTGTTTCCGACCTTCATCATCGGCAAGAGCGCCTATGGTCAGGTGATGTTGGACGATCCGAAATTCAGCTACCTGTCCGGTGGCGATAAATCGGATCCTCTCAACCAGTTGAGGGTTGTGGGTTGGAAGGTCATGTACGGCACTATACTTTTGAACCAGAATTTCTTCATGAGGATTGAAAGTTCCTCAGCATTTTCAGCCACTTTCGGCTAAGTAGCTGATTGCTGACTGAAGAAGTTCTACGGAGTGTTTGAATTGTCCGAGGCCCATGTTGCAGTTGGTGCAAAGCAAGCCTCGGACTTTTTCAGAGGAATGACAGTGGTCAACATGAAAAACTTTTCCGCGCCCTTGTGGATCAGTCGTTTTGCAAATCAGGCAGCGCCCGTTTTGTGCGGCGAGCATTTTGTCGTATTGGCCTTTTGTTATTCCGTAATGTGTTTTCATGTCATAAAAACGGTAGCGGTCCGGGTTCTTTGCATAGCGCTCGCGCTGTTTCTCTGCAATCTTCGCGAGGTTTTTTCGACGGTATTCATCATGCCTAGCCGACATGCAGGGCTTGCAGTAAGTTTGATAGCCGGTACTGTTGCTCTTTCCTTTACTATACTCAGTCATCGGTTTAAGTTGTTGGCATCGTGGGCATGTCTTTCCTTGGGAAAGATCAAGTTTTGGATAAGGCATTTTGGTTCTCCTTTGTTAAATGAACCAACACTCTATCAAGGGGTTTAACAGATGGCAACAAGAACTTTAGGCACCGCAGCAACGACCACCTTGACCGCGCTGCAATATGTCAACGGCATGGTTCCTGCGGATCTGGCTACGATGAATGCCGGTATCCTCAACGATCAGGTCGGTAAGCCCGCTTACCCGAACTGTTTCCAAACCAATGGCACCCTGTATATCCCGAACCGTGGGATCCTTCAGTTAATCCCGGGCGACTTCGTTGCCTTTGATCCTGCAACCGGCTTCCCAATTTTGTTATCGGCTGCTGCCGCTGCCGGTGCCTCATACGTCCACACATAAACAGGAGAAGACAATGGCTCGTAAAAAACCCACTCTACCC
>JGI24890J29729_1000474_pt1 | contig 25152 bp, 37 predicted proteins | sample FreactcultureFD7_FD_29729 | JGI IMG/M metagenome (IMG submission 29729)
TTATGAAGTACCCATTTCCCGAGACAGTAAACGCTTATCAAACAGTAAGGAATACACACAAGAAAGAAAATTACAACAGGTTTGTAAAAACGACAAAGATTAAAACTCCTAGACTATTTGGCTAGGCCAGACATATCCCTCAAAGTCCCCACAGTCCTCAAACTTGTAGAATTCAGGCATTTTACGGTTTAAAGAAGCCCTGTGAGAAAGACGCACTGGCTCATGGCCCCACCAAGGGGGGAACTTTGGTGACCCACATCTTGGCAAAAAGGCCATGTTATTTTTGTAGCCCCTCCGGATCCATTCCCTAATCATCGCGTTCGTATATGTGGCAAGGGCACAAGAATATCCTTTCCACATACGCGCTGCTGGATGATTGCGCCACCCCTTTGTAATCCCTTGATTCGCGCGCCAAATCTGGTACGCTTCGACCCTTTGTTTCCCAAGACGCCGATAGTCGAGCGATCTGGCAATCTCATCAACATCCCAGTAGGTCACGAAAGTGTTTACCATTTTATCGCTCTGGGTCCGGGCCTACGTGAACCTGTTCATATGACTTTGGCACCGGATAACAGATGAATATCAAACAAGCCCCACAAAAACAAAATATTGGTATTAAAGGTGCGATTAAAAATAAATAATCGGAGTCCATTTTGGTAGTCTTGTCTAAGCCTTTTTGGACCTGTTCACAAATCCACGCAAGAGCACATCAATTCTCATTAAATAAAAATGTGTTAATTCCTGTTCAGCAAGAAGCTTACCCAGTTTAGGTGCGTTGTTCTTGGTTATATTTTTAGTCATAAAAACTTGTATATTTTTATTCAGATTTTGGGATTTTTTGGTCAGGTGACGACCCATCATTTTGAGTTGTTGTTTACGATTTGCGTCATTCTTGATGTTTACGATTTTATACAAGTTTGGGCTATTCAATGGATTTTTATTCATCCATTTGGTGAATACAAACCTGAGAGCATTCGCTTTTCGATGAGGGGTCGTCATTTATTGTACGCGCAGAAAATTCTGGGCATTGGGGTACAGGGATAACACGCGGTTCGCGATACTTTTCGTGAATTGGGACACAGACGGCCATGAAACACCCAGTACCTACTAAACATATAGGTAATAGAATAGTCCAATGTTTGGACGTCACTGAGCCTCCCAGAACCTGTTCACATAAGTACCGACTTCATCATCCTCATAGAAGATTTGGAGAGTTCCGTTGATCATATTAAAAACTGCATATGTATCGTCATCAGTGAGGCCGTAATACATGATTTTTTCGCCCTCGATCACGAAACGTGTGTAATTGAATATATTTCCAAAGGTTGGCATTTTGAGATGTCTCATTGCTCCTGATGAGCCTGGACTCGTCCACAAAACACAACTTTTTCTTCGTAATCGTATACTGTGAGAATCCCGTAGTGCATATCCAACACTGCATATCTTTGGTGAAGAGCATCAAGACCCTCAAAGATAATCAGGTCCCCATCCATCTTGACCCGAGAATACACGAATATATCACCGAATTTAGGCATTTTACTAGAGTCTCGGCCCGGCCTCTAGGACCTGTTCACAACCTTTTTTATCCAGTGACCATTTTTAAGAAGCCAATAAACTCCATTCATGTAAAAAGCCGTCATTTGCTTTGTAACTTACCAAGATTTTCGTAGCGCTTTCGGAGGACATGAAGTCTCTTTCGCGCATTCTCCTTACCAACGCTTCCATACGATGGTATATTAGCTCTAATATTATTTATTTCATTGAGGATAGCTCTTCGACGCGTATTCGCTGGTTTGGGGCGAGTGACCCTTGTACGTTTCAAGTATTCCCGTTCTGTAAATTTTGAGGTCCTGGGAATTTGGCGAATATATTTATAAAAGGGGTTCATGTTATCTACCTTGCGTTTCGTACCATTCCTATTTATTGAGTAAAACTGGAGAGTGTTTCGGTCCTGGACTATAAAATTTGTAGGACCAAGGGCATACCGACCCCAGTTATTGTTCTTGTAGTACCATGGGTAATTTCGATTTATGACTGCCAGATTCTCTTGTTTTGAAGCATTCAGGTTCACATTACGGCGCATGTAATTAAAGGCCCCCCAAAAATCCTTTTCACTTATGCGTCCCTGGCGTCGCAGGCTGAGTAAATCTGTAAATTTTAATTTTTTTGCATAGTTATATGGGATCATTTTCATAGCCTCAAGATGTTGATTCATGATTCTTTTTGCCATTTTGTTGCGGGTATTCGGGCTTCGCTGGGGGCTCGGACTCTTCTTGCACCCGAAACACCTCTTGAACATTTACTTTTGGCGCGCATAATTTTTTGAAAAGCAAGCCGTATCCGTTGTAGAATTCAAGTGTTCCGTCTGTAGTATCCATAGTGACATATGTTCCTTCTGGACCCTGATCGACCCCGTAGTAGAAAATGTATTGACCGGTTCTTCTTCGTTCTTTGTACCTGAAGATACCCTTCCCGAAAGTCTTTCATGATGAAAGTAGAAACTCATCAATGATATTGTCTTCCGCGTCAAGATAAGACAAGTTTCCGTCCTCGAGACTGAGAACCGCATAGGTCCCATTATTATCTAGGCCATAATACACAACTATGTTCTCATCGGCGATGTACTCGCGGTCAGTATACGTAAAGATGTTGTTTCCGAAGGTGTTCATTTTGTTTGAACTTTTCTTGGGAGTCTCTTTGAACCTGTCCACAGAACTTAAAATAAAACCCCTTGTAAATAGTAATGAATAGATATGATGTAAAAACAAAACTTGAAGAAAATGTATACAGGGCCAGAGACCATGATACAAATCAGGAGGTCATCCTGAAAACATCGAGTCCGAGTCGACTTCTCGAACTTTGTAATGAGATTACAATTCTTTCACAATTGGACCATCCAAACGTGATTCACTTGTACAACTCTTTTGTGTACCAAGGAAACTTGTATGCTGTCGAAGAGGCTGGTCACATGGACCTTTATACAATTCTTTCAACGTACCAGGGCCGTCGAATGATTGAACACCGCGTAAAGAACAACATAGTTGAACCTATAATTTATGCTCTCCAGTATCTACATCAAAAAGGTATAATCCACAGAGATGTAAAACCCGAAAATATAATAGTAACACTTTCGGGAAAAACGAAACTGTGTGATTTTGGCCTTGCGTGTTTGAAGTCTATAGAGAATTCAAGGTACTGTGGAACAAAGGAGTTTTTGGCCCCAGAGATAATAAGAGGACAATACTATGACGAAAAGGTGGACATTTGGGCTCTTGGATGTGTCATTTATGAAGTACTTTACGGTACTCAGTATTATAATTCATCTATAGGATTTATTGATATACGAAATGTTTCAAGTGAGGCTATAAGGTTCACGAGACATTGTCTCATCGTTAATCCGCTACTCCGCCCCTCTGCTACTAAACTACTCACAAAACTATGGTTCGTTGAAGAAAAGACCCCAATGAGAACATCACTCTCCTTGACCGATATATCAGTTCCTTGTCCTAAGCGCAGAAGTTGTATTTATTAGTCAATGTCCATCGGTTCAATTCCGTACTCAAAGTACTCGTGAATCTCTTCGGCCAGTTCAAAGATGTCTGGCTCGTTTAGAGTCATTTGGGACATCTCTTCGACCATCTTAAAGAGGCGACCGGCCGCGTCGTTGATATCCATTGTTTGTAGTTGGCCCTTAAGCCAGTTCACAAAACTTTTTTCTTATTTCATCCAATGTAACCCATTTCCCATCCTTGACTTCTGCAAATACGAATTTCCATCCGTTTATATTTCGGCCAGAAACAGCCTTTGCAAATCCAGATGGTGACTTGTACTGCTTTGGTCCGAAACCAATAGTCTTATAATATGCATCATATACCCCGTGCCCAGTCTCATCGCTTACCTTTACCCTCTGACCATGTGAAAGATACGAATCGAGAGGGCCTGTTTTCTTCACTGGGACCTCAAGTGAAATCTTTGCACTCGCGAGTTTCTCCATTTCCTTGTATGATACCAAGTGTGTGCTTCTACTGACCCAGTCCACAAAACTTTTTTTAGTCCTCATGCTCAACCTCAATCTCAAAAGCGTCCCAGACCCTATATGATCCCATGACACTATTTACTGGTGTCCAGAACCATTTTTCATCTTCTTTGTGGACCCAAGCACTCATTGATTGATATTCACGAATCTTTGTAAGGGTACCGTCATCCATGATCCTCCATTCTTTTGTGGGAGTTCCACCATTCAAAGAATAAATGACATTCTTTTCTGGTGCTTGGCGACTATTTGGAGACCGTTGAAGACCCCCAGAAATGGATGCAGGCCAATGAATTTGTTTAATAACAAACGTCTTCATTTTATTAGTAATTAGTCTTATTTTTTTAAAAGAACGAGTTCACTTTACTTTTTATAAATCTTTTTACCTTTATGGATTACATAAAGACCACCATGAGGCCCTTTATGAATCAAGCGACCTTTGGAGTTCGAGTCACCTTCTTGGGGTTTTGACTTGGCCTTTGGTGGGCTTGGGACCTTTGGGGTCGGGGTCTTGGCCCTTCCCTTTGCTGGTTTCAATTTTTTACCATTTACAAGCACATAAAGACCCCCACGAGGTCCCATATGAATAAGACGCCCAAGACCATTCATTTCTCTGATTGGGCTTGGGACCTTTGGGGTCGGGGTCTTGGCCTTTGGCTTCATTGTCACCCTTCCCTTTGCTGGTTTCAATTTTTTACCATTTACAAGCACATAAAAACCCCCACGAGGACCCATATGAATAAGACGCCCAAGACCATTCATTTCTCTGATTGGGCTCAAGGCCTTTGGGGTCGGGGTCTTGGCCTTCAGTGGGGTAATAGGGCGAACTGCAATAGTTCTCTTGGTCTTGACAGGAATCTTTTTACCATTCTCGATCCTAAAACGGCAACTCGTACCCGCGTATACTTTACGTCCCTGATTATTAAGGGTCGTAAGACCTCTCTTGAAATTGTAAAGAGGAACCCCAGTGAGTTTAATGTTGGGGCGGCTATATCTCATAGATGGACCGAAAACAAGACCATATCCAGGTAAATTCGTTTTTTTGAGACCTGCATACGACTGGAGTTCAGTCTTTCCTTTGGGTATCTCTACAGCTCTCCCAAAATCTATGATCCACATTTTTTTGATGTTGTCCTTGTCGTCCATAGTCACCATGATGTTATTATCATGGAGATCCCCATGAGAAATGCCGCGCTCGTGCATATCCTCTACTATTTCCTTGAGCATTTTACGCGCAAGAGTTTTAAATTGAGGCCTAAGAGCCAAATACTTATAAAGAGTAACTGTGTTTGGTGGTAAACGGTTCATAGAATACATAGTGTATCCTTTTCCGGCGTTCAATTCGTGAACTTTGGGAACGTACCCAGAATTGGCAAGTTTCTTCATGGCATTATATTCAGACCTGTTGTCGGCCTCCGTAAATTTACGGACCATTTTCCCGTTATCAAATACAACCCCATTCACTCCAGCCCCGAGAATTTTCCAACCGGACTTTTTGGCTCGCATCTCGAGCCTATTTTTAAAAAGCATTCCTCGACTGGCTTCTCGACGCGTAGCACTGAGATTTGCAGAAGGGAAAAGGGTCATCTTTAGGGTGAGACACGATTTTAATCTCCTATCTACAAAATATACCACGTGTACTTTTCGAGGTCCTTTGATTGGACTGAATATACAACAACTCGTTCGAAATTCATCCATATGAGTCTCTTCATTCCAAAAGAAGAATACCAGGTGATAACGCACTTGGGTAAACTCACAGTCCCGCATTCGGGCCTAGGGATTTTCTCAAGGAGCTCGGTCAACCTCTCAGGTACCTTGAGACGGCAAGGGGCCACACCAAGTTTTAGTCTCGAGTCAATGTCGAGAAGCTTCATAACCCTGAGTTCCACATCCCTTGGTAAGTTCATTCTCTAAAAAACAAACATCTTTTTATTACAGGGATGACTGTTGATTCTAGTTTCTTAAGTTCAGAGGAACGAAAAGTTCCAAATGCTCTCCTGGATATTCTCAATAATGAACCGATCGACGAAACTCTTCACGTTGTTACCGTTATTTCAAACCCCTGTAAATTCAAAAGGAGATACAAACTTGCCCTTGATTTTATACGTAGAATGGGCAGGTACCCAAACGTTTCCCTTTATGTGGTCGAACTTGAATATGGAAACTCGAAAGATTTCCATGTCACGGACCCAAAAAATCCGAGGCACTTTCAAGTTTCTACGAGCTCGTGTGACCCTCTTTGGCACAAGGAAAATTTGATTAATATTGGGATCCGTAAACTTTTACCCCCGAATTGGAAAGCAGTTGCTTGGATAGATGCGGACATAGAGTTTGAGAATCCTCATTGGGTTGAAGATACCCTTAAGATCTTGAATGGGTCATCTGATATAGTTCAGGTGTTTTCACACTGCATAGATATGGGTCCTAAAGAGGAAACCCTGAAAATTCACGAAAGTTTCGGATACCAGTATACTAAAGGAGGTAAAGGATTCTGGCATCCGGGATACGGATGGGCAATTACTCGAAGGGCATATGATCGCATAGGTGGTATATATGACGTGAGCGTTTTAGGATCCGGTGACTACAACATGGCTATGAGTATACTTGGGAAGGGCCTAGAGAGTATAAATGATGAAAATTGTGATGGGTACAAAAAGTCTATTCAAGATTTTGAGAGCAAAGCAAAAACTCTTCGGTTGGGATATGTTCCCGGTGTTATTGGACACTTTTGGCACGGGTCGAAACAAAAGAGGGGATACGATTGGCGTTGGAAACTCCTCGTCAAGTATCAATTTGATCCAGCGAGGCACTTAGAAAAGGACTCTTTGGGTCTCATAGTACCTGGCCCAGAATGTCCCCGTGGACTTCTCAGTGACATACTCGGATACTTTAAAAGCCGTAATGAGGACGAACTTAAAAAATAAATGCCGAGTCTCACTTATACTTCTGGGTACGGAACAACTGAGTACCCAAAGTACCGGCCATGGTTTTCATTCAAGATTCTTGGTCACATTTTTCGTACACAAATTCTAGGTTCGTGGGTCCAAAATTTATAAGGATCCCGTCGTGTCCCTCAAGCAATTTCATGTAGTTATTAAGTTGTTGATGTTCCTGGGCTCTGAGCCTAGAAATTGACTTGAGTTCAACTATTGTTGATCCGTCGACTATCAAGTCACATCGAAAATTTCCAATTGTTCGGCCCCGAAATACAATTGGAAGAATTCGTTCGGTTTCGTAAGGCAAAAGAAGATCTCTCAAGTAGACCTCCATTGCTCTATGGTACACTGATTCACTGTGGCCAGGGCCTAGTTCAGTGTATATGTCCCGGGCTATAGATTCCATAATTACTTTGACCATCTCTAACTTACAGTGCACTGATTCGTTTAAGTCGACCCGTTTTTTTTCTGGACCTCTTATAAAATGCCTTCGATCACTGTAACTGGTTCGGGGTCATGTAAAGCATTCGATTTGAAACCAAAGGATGATAGTGTCCCTAAACTCTATAACGTTTTAGGTACTCAGCAGTTTTTAGCAGTTGATACCACAGGATCTGCTCACGTTGTAGATTTTTCGAATGCGGCTACTTTTGCGAGTAGCAGCTATTCGGGTATTACTTCTAACGATTTTCTTTTAAGTCTTATTTGGGGCACCGGATTACCGGCAGTAGGTTCTGTTGCAGCAGGAAGTACTCTTCTGAGAGCTGCTAAGAGTACTACTAGTTTTAATTCAGATAGTGGTGGTGGTAATAATCCAACAGTCGCTCTTGCCCAACCAGAAACATTTGCTAGTGCTATTTCTGCAACCACCGTAATTTTCACGTATAATAACAAGAGTTTTGTATATAGTGCAACTGCTTTACCTGGATTTTCCACCCCGGTTCAATATTATTTATTGGATACCACGTATAGTCCCACGGACACGAACAGTAACAAGACTAAATATATATGTACTGCTAATGGGACCCCTTATAATCTTAATAACGGACTTCCGGATATGACTAAAGTTGTATCATTCCCTGTGGTGTCAGCGCTGGGTACAGGTGGTGTCTCATCACTTTTCCAAACTGTAACAAACGTATTCAAGGGTCCTAATGTAGGACTTATTGCTGGTGGTGCTACTGGGGGTGCAGTGGGTTCTATTAATTCAACAACTGTTCCTATGACAGTCCCGGTAGATGCTATAAGTCTTCCAGATGGTACATCTTATCCAGCTGTGACATATAGTTTAATAACGGTGGCACCAACTCCAGATCCAGAGACTTTTAATGCATCGAATGTGCAAACAATTGCTCTTTCCCAGTACTCGGATTCGTCTTCTGGTAAGTCTTGGGCCCAGGTTGATACTCTTGCGGGTACTATTGCAAATGGTTACAATGATGCTTTAATACCTGGGACTGTCGCGGATATAATAACGTCAGGACTTGGTAATAACGGCACCTCTCAGTATATATTTTCCATAAAGAACAATAATGGTACGGCAATGACAATAACTACGTTAAATGTTTATTGTACTTCCGCTGGTGATGCTATAAAGTTTAATTATTATATAGGAGGTTCATCTATAACTGACGATCTTATGTCAAGCAGACCAGGTAATCTGAGCGCATATGCAGCACGATTTAAAGCGAATGGTCAATTGACTGCAACATCGGTCGCTTTTGGTTCTGGCACACCGACTCCAATAAGCGTTCCCTCATCTGGAATCGCAATTCCGCAGGGCCAATATCTAAACGCGTTCGTTTACGGAAATACTGGCAGTCTTTTTCGTTTTACTTCAACGACTCATAACGATCCAGGATTCGAAACTAATATTGGCTCAAGCATCGGTCAGAATATAATGTTCAAAGGAGGTCCGCGATTTGCGACGAATATTACAGCTACAAGTATCGATACGGCAACATCGAAAGATGATTTCGATTATACGCAACTTAGGTTCCCGTATATAAGCTTTGTAGCAAACCCTGGAGGTGCCCCATATATCGCTCCAACTGATATTAAATATTTGGGAGTAAAGGGAACTGTAACTGCTACTACTGCTACTTACAGTGGTATGGAGTTTAAAAATTTCTTTCAGTTTGTTCCGTCTACTTTCGCCCAGTTTAACATTTTTCCTCTCGCTGGAGGTGACAATGCAAAACTCGAGGATGCGGGTACAGTATTTTTGATGACTACTTTTGATTCTAGCGCTGTTATAACACTGAATCAATCGGGTGTTTTTACAGCAATTCCAGTAAAAGGCGGACTATTTAAACAAAGTGCAGGGGCTGCTGAAGGTACTACGTTTGCCACAACTTCTTATAATGGAGGATGGCAATTTGCTAGCCGCTCAGGTGGAGGTAATTTATTAGTATTCTCTTATGACCCTCCAGTGGCCGCTGGGGCTACTGCAGTTGCTCCGACCAAATTCTATTTGCAAAAGGATGGAACTTTTAGCTCTACACTTATAGCTGCGGCTCAGCCTATGCAGTGCAATTATTGCTCTCCTTTTGGTATGTGTTCTACTTAACTCTTTGTATATGTTTTTGTAGGAGTACGTAGTGTAGTAGAGTCGAAAGTATATTGAATACCATTCACGAAAAAGGTATTACCAGATACACTAAACTCTGAATTTATATTATTTTCTGGCATTAGTATATCATATAAACCAAATGAAGTTCCCGATATTGTTATAATCTCAGTAGAGCTAGCGCGATACGTTCCATCTGATGGGCGTGTTGTTCCGGTGCTTGTTCCGGTGCTTGTTCCGGTGGTGGTTCCTGCCAATGTGAACCCGGCCCCACTAGAAGTATTTGTAATTGTTGTTGGTGTATAAGTATATATACCTCCATTAATGCTTATTTGATTCGATGAACCTGGTACTAGATTATATGTGAACACTGTGCGTACTCCTGACACATTAACGAAATATCCATTGACTGAATCTATAATAATTAACTGTATTCCAAAATCGCCATTATAAGTTCCAATGGCTGGTCCGGAACGCACGACTGTAGACATGGTACAAGTTCCGTTCACTGGTGTACAGTCGGTGCAAGTGAATGTCGCCCCAAGAGAAGAAAGAGATGATACTGTAGTAGTACTTAAAAGGTACTGTGGTACGGGTGCCGTTGCTCCCGTCGATGACGGGGCAGGTCCTTGATATTTAAGATAGAATCTACCGGGTGCAAGTGTTGATGCCTCAGTTGACCAACCACCAAGAGTATTTAAAGATGGACTGAGAGCTCCAGTAGATCCTATTGGACTAGGTAATGTAGTAATATTTGATCCACTGACTATAAACATTTTAGAATTATCAGCTGAAAGTAATAAAAACTGATTAGTTTCAGTAGTGAAATCGCCGACGCCAAGCCCAACCAAATTGAAATAACCTTGATTGGCGCCTATAGTAGCATATGAGAAATAAGATGATTTCGTAGTGAGTCCGTATGTTCCATTAGTAATCGCCCAACCTAGGACTCCTGTCAAAGTTCCAGCCGCACCCGCTGAGTACATATTGAATATAGTAGATTTACGTTCTTCTGACGTAACAGTCTCAGGATCGTTACCAGCCGAAGAATCAGCTAATGGTAAATATGTTTTTCCGTTTGGAAGTGAAAATGACCCACTGATTCCTCCGCCAGAAATACTAAGGCTCGTACTAACTACTGGTCCACCTGATTGAAGAATTGGTGTAATTTGGAACGAGGTTGCGTCTTTTACAGTCTGACTTAATGGAATTTTAACAACTTTTGATATGTCTGCGTATGGCTTATTTACATCTATTTCAGTACCAGATGCAGTGAGCATTGGTTTAGGTCCTGGTGGAACATAGGTCGCGTTTACGAAATATGAAGATAATCCCGTAGCAATACCAGGCAATCCTGGGGTTGTTTTCTTATATATCATAATTCCATTAGTAGCTTCAGGAACATAACTCGAATTCGCAATTGCGGCCTTAAGTTTTGCGCTAACTTTACTATCTGGGTATATGATCTGTGCACTATCAACACTATCTGGATTTGATAAGTATACTACTATTGATGTAGACGGGGAATAGGGAGGAGCAGTTCCGTCATTTGGTTTCTGAGAAGCAGAGAATACATAGCGAAAACGAAAATCACCAGTTAACATTGGTGACTTACCCGTTGGCGTAGAAGCGGGTCCAGACACTTGTATATTAGGATCCCATGCCATATACAAAAGATAATCATTAGGAATACCAGTAACTCCACTCGAGTTAAAATCACAGAAATCTATAGTACCTGTTGAGTTTATACTTATCATCTTTTTAGCAGATGAACTTGTAAGTGAATAATAACTTTCTGTTGTCCCTAAAGGAGTAACTGAAGTAGGTCCGCCTAGAACCCCACAGTTCTGACCAATATTTATTCTTGGCATTTTATAATACCTGGATATATTTTTTTCACATTTCTTCTGTGTTTGCCCGGGCCATTTTTACAAGTCTCCTGACGGGACTCTTCTTCGCTGGACTCTTGACCGGACTCTTGACCGGACTCGGGCTCTTTGCTAAAAGGTTCGCCAGGCTCTGAAGACTTCCAAGCGAACTGGTTCCAGTACTTGAGGGACTCGGAGTTTTTGATAGTAACCTACTGATAATCGCAGCCTTTGTACCTGTATTTGAGACCCGCTTGGCCCTTGCAAAATTTTGGAGTTCCGCTAATTTAAATGACCCAAGTGCCTTTGATCTCGAATCTGGTCCCTTCCGGACTTTCTGGCCAGCCTTATTCAAGAAATAATTCACGTTACCTATCCTGAAGTTTGGTCTCTGGGCTGATGCTGGGACGCCACCAATCAATTTCTTCTGAAGAACAGAACAGAGCTTTGCCTTTGTGAGCTTATTATAAGCTACATTTTGGCTCCGAGCAACCATCTGAAGTTCTTCAAGTGTCCACCGTCTACAATCCTTTCCCCCTACCCTGAAGACCCCACGTTTCGTAACGTTTCCGGTGACTTTTGGGGGGCTCGGGGTCGGAGTCTTGGCTCGTACTGGGCTCTTTGAAATCCCAAAAATTGTACGAACTGGAGTTGGTATCCTTATTCCGGCCTTGGCATATGACTTGAGTACAGTCTCTCGACCAGCCTTGATTCCTTTTGGTATCTTGTACAATTTTAGAGTACCATCGGGACCTGGGCGGCGATAATACCCAGAGGGACTCGTGTTCTTGGGCTTGACTGGACTCGGACTCTTTACCTGAATCCCAAGTAATCTCTTTACGTGAGCCGGAACTACAATACCAGCTTCTTGATATGCCTTGAGTACCTTAGCGCGTACATAAGCTGGGTTATCAGGTATCTTGTAGACCCGAAGTTTCTTGTTGGGTCCTGGTCTTACGTAGTATCCCTTATTTGGAGTTCCTGGTCCAAGAGCAAGTGGGTACCGAGACTCTGCCATGTTCTCGCGTTTCTTCTTCAGGTTTTTACGAGCTGGGAGAGGCAGTGGTACATTTTGTAAAACTGCTGGAAGATTTTTGGGCACAGACCCTTTGAGATAAAATCCAAGAATTTCGGTACAGGCTCCTCGTAAAGTATTTTCATCCGCGTCTTCATTCTTGGTATTTATAATGATTGTTCCGTTTGCATACATAAGCAGACTTGTATCATCGTGTACAGTCATTCCCAGGTAACGGATAGTCGGGTTTATATCCGGATCCGGCATTTTGATTTTCGTGAGACCGAATGGGCCCGGATTCTTCTGAGCCTCGCTAGAAAGCTTAGCCAGGTTTATAGAGTGACCCATATTGATAGTGTAACTCCGGGTACTGACCTCAAATCCAGTGGACGATATCTCCGGTACGAGTGCAGAAAGATCATTGGCGACCCTTTTCCAATCCGTCTTGCCAGAAATCTTGATTGTTTTTCCGGTTATAACACACTGTGGGCCATATGTCATTGTTATAGTGATTCTCTTGAGACCGCTTGGGCTTCCGAGTTGGCCCTGATTTGTGAGCTGGATTTTCAAAGGGCCCTTCACCGGATGTTGGTACCCAGCAATGCTCTTTATGGGAGAACGCACTGAAGATCTATTTTCAAAAAACCGAGTAAGGTTTATAGGTTTACTTAGTCTCCCTACGGCAACCTCAAGTGACAAGACCATCTTTTAGTACTAGCAATTAAAAAACCTGGTCGCCTTTAGACTAAACTATGATTCACCCCCAAGTATTTCTGGAACATTTTGCGAGACTAAACCTGATGGTCGAGATGACTGGTAAGAAAAGCCCACAAGTAAAGCTTCTGTTACGAGAAAATAAACATCTGTACAGGCGGTACCTTAAATCTTTTTCTCAAACAACTGTAAAAAAGGATGTATCAGGAACCTGAACAAAAAGTCGATCGTCTTCGCTGGGGAGCTTTTATAATAGGATGCTGTGCATTCGCGTTCCAACTTTTTGTTCTTTACCCGTGGCATATTGAGTTATCCAACGAATTAAAACAGCTGGCCGCACTTGTCCGAAAGTCCCTTAAAGCCTAAGGTTCTGGTCCGGATCAAACTTTGTAATATACCAGGCTTTTGGGGCCTTTTTCTTTGTGACGAGCACGAACTTGTATACGCGGGCTAGACCCCATTGCTGCGCAGTAGCTCCAACCCTTGACCCACCTGTTTTCCATGCCTTGAGACCCCGTCGGTACACCTCATCGATAGCACCCCGCTTGATCCCGGGGATGTCTTTTGGTTTTTTACCAGGGTATACTCTGTGAAACAATTGTGTCCATCGGGACTTGTGGGGCTTCGCTGACTTGTCAGACTTGGACAATTTGGGGTGCAGTGTCGTCCTCCTTTTCAAGAGTTCCTTTTCTCGGGCGAGTCGTTCTGCATTTGTTTTGAGTCCAGTAAAGTACCTTTCGGGCCATTTTAGAGTAACCATGATGTGCCGCGGGTGTCTCTTCATGTTTATTGATGTCCCTGAAAAAGAATCTAGGCCCACACCAAGACATGGCTTTACCTTCAGTACTAGCAATGAGTTGTGCCGAAATATTTGGGAATTGTCACATAAAATTTTACGCAGAAACTGGTAAAAACAAACACTTGATACTTGGTCTACTAGGCTACGCGGGTCTTTTATACTTCCTGATTCGGATATTTGGCCGAAAGTCAGGGAATATGCTCTACGTGAATACTATGTGGCAATCTATAGTTGTGGTCCTTGGTTCAATCGTGGCCTATTTTTGGCTCGGTGACCGAATGACTCACCCGGTCCAGTATCTGGGAATAATACTGGGTATACTTGCCGTATGTTGTGTAAATTACAACTCATAGATATCATCTAGGTCATCAACGACTGGAATAGGTCCATCCGCCTCCAAATCGAACAAAAAGTCTATGTAGACTGGTTTACCTTCTCCCTCCATGAAAATACCTTTACCTATTTCTTTCATCTGCACTGGAGAATCTTCCGGAATTTCGCGGCACGTAATACCAAGTACCTTTTTACCATTTGCAAGTACGTCACCGGGCTTCAAATCTACCAGAAACTTCGTAGACCCTCCGGAGATGTGAATACGGGAATAACCTGCAAGGCTCTTCATTAGTTTGATATAGAGTCTAATCTTTAGCTAGAACAAAAACTGCAATACCATTCCAGAATTCATGGTGAGCCACTGGAGTTCTCGTATGGAACTTATCTTCACCTTCGTGCCACATGGGGGGTGAGACAATTTCACGATAAGGATGTTCTAGACCAACATTATACATGACAATAAACTCATCCATGACCGTCTTTCCTTCAAGGGCCCTTCGAGTCCCTTGTTGAACACTCGGAAAATTCCAATCGTCAACTATGAATATAGACTTTTCTGCAAGGCACGGCCAAATCCTTTCGAGGGCCAAAAAGTGAGACTCTTCTGTGTGGTTTCCGTCATATAAGTACACATCAATCTTATCTTTTATTCTGGAAGTATCGAAAGTATCGAAATTGTCTTCGATGATAGTGACGTGTGCATCCCCTACAAGTGTCTTCATGTTCGTCTCGAATTCATTCTTGGGTCCAGAAAATTCACTCCAGTTTTCAACCACGTATGTATTGAGATTTTCATTTCCATATAGGGCACTGCATGTACTGGACCCTTTCCAGACTCCAACCTCCAAGTAGTTTGTTTTGCGGCCTTCAAAAACAAGAGAGCATACTTCGTTGTAAAAAATACGAGTCTTGAATCCGGACATTCCGGGCATGAGCATGATATCACGAGGAAGTTTCGTATCAAACGTATTTGCTTTGTTCAGTGCCTTTATGACGTGACGGGTAAGGTCCATTTCTATACACTACGGGCTATTCCTTAAGATGAAATTGTAGTATTCAGTCGGATCATCGGCTTGGTCTATTCCATTGAGAATATTTTCAAGAGCCAAATTGCCCACATCATCTGGATCGAATTTGTAATAATTAACAAGGAGAGTCTTGTTAAATTTTTTCATTTGGTAACAAAACTTGAACGTATTCATAAATTCACTCTTGTATTTTACATAGTACCCTAGAACCTGGTTATAATCTCCGGTGGACCATGACGATGAACCGTCTTTCGCTCTCACTGTAAACATATTATAAGGAAAAACCTTGACGATTCCAATTCCCTGTCTTGAAAGATGGAATGATATCAATTTTTCGGGATTTACTCCAAGTGGCGTCACGATATCCAAAATTTCAGGAATATATGTTTCGGCCTGAATAACCATCATATTAAATATATTCAGGTACTCTTCTATGTTGTGTCTTGAGAGTACCGTGTGCCTATCAGTTATTCCTCCGTATGATTCTCCATCAGGGACCCATACGTGGGCCGGGTCAAGTAAGTCGAGACTCACGTGTTTGAATGGCCACATGTAATCGCTTCGAGTAATGATGAACCGATCATACTTTTCAAGGACCCCAGTTTCTCTCAAATTTTTCAAAAGGAACCATCTGTAATACAAAAGAAAACTCGACTTTGATTGTTTGTTACGGGCCCCACCCATGAACGTTTGATGTGTCATTTTTAGGTACACAGACCAATGTACAGTTTTCTTACAAGCATCGTTCGTTATTTCTTGATATGCATTCTCGAGTAAGTCCCATGAATCTTCTGGTTCATCCTTGAGCATAAATGTGTACTTTGCTTCTTTTATAAATGGATTCGTTTCAAGATCCTTTGGTTCTTCGCCACAAAAACAGAGATCGGCTCCAAGGATATCAAGTACATTTTTCTTGAAAAGTTCGAACGTAAGTTCATGGGCACGCGTCTGGCACAAGACAACAACAAGGGTCCGGGACATTCCTGATTCTAATACCAATCAGCTCTTTATCTACTTAAAGAATACCCCCGTTTACATAGTGGGAAAGAGTTCCCAACAGCTCCCGTAGCTCAGTTGGTTAGAGCGATGGTCTTATGTACCGCAGGTCGCGAGTTCAAGTCTCGCCGGGAGCACTTTTCACCAGTTTGTCCGAGTTTGGTCTAAGGAGGGGGACTTAAGATCCTCTGTGCTTGTGCACGCGTGGGTTCGAATCCCACAGCTGGTAAATATGATTTTTTTATTCCAAAAAACCATTGAGCCTTTTCGTTTAGGTTCACTAGTTTTTCACTGTTTGTGCAAGTTATATTAAGCGACATCAAGATTCCTGATCGGTCCATGTGCGGGATATAACTTTTTGAATAGTCATCGTTTAATTCTCCCAAGAATTCCCATGCATCGTATCTTTTTATATCCTCAAACCCCATACATTCTAGGATATTAGAAAGGGTCGAAAAAGTGTATCCAGTTTTGTGAAAATCATATTTGTTTTTTTGGCCCCCGTACAAAAGACCTGTTACTAGATGGGATCCTTCATCGGTACACAATAACTTTGCCACATTTTCAAGGTCCGGAACTGCAATTCTCAGCGTACCTCCGGTCTTGAGTAATCTTTTATATTCAATAAGGGCAATAAGAATTTCACTTCTATCAAAATGCTCTAAACAATGTGAAATATAAATTTCATCAATTGAACCGTCTTTAAACTCGGGCAAATGTTTGATATCAGCTTTCATGTCAGCTACTTCGCTATCTATATCAATATTCGTAAACCCCTGTAGGTGCAATTTACCGCAAGCCAAGTGGAGTCTTGCCATATGTATTACAATAAGGATGATAAAAATATTCTAGGGGTATACAAATGAAGAGGGTTGCTTTCATCGTGATCCTAGCGGTCTTACTCGTGGTTTTATTTTTTGAAATAAGATCTAGACGGGCCAATTTCAAAGACAAGGGTCCAAGTATAGGAAATATACTTTGTGTTTATTTTTATGATATGGGATGCAGTTGGCGAGATGGTAAAAAATTTATATTGGGTTCCAATGATGATCGAGAATTTTATAAGAATTTTCCTGTTGAAGTTGAAATTCCAGATGATTTACCGGATTTACCAATTCTCAAAGATAGTCTAGATCCAGTTACTGTATGGAATATACAAACAAACGATGTCCAGGAGTTCTGGGCTAAAATGAAACCTTATATTCACAAGATACTAGATGAGACCCTTGAAAAGTCTGGATTAAAAATGGAACAAAAGGTACCTGTTATCCATTTTAGGTGTTCTGATGTTCCTTTCAATAGAAATCCCGACTATCAATTATTGAAATATGATTTCTATAAGAATGCGCTCAAGGGACACAAAGAGGTTGATATTATATATTGTAATAAACACTTTGCTGGGCCATCAGAACAAAAAGCGTGTGATGAATACTTTGGGTACCTAAAAAATGAATTAGCCCCTATAAAAGTAAATCTCGTGTGTGGGTCTATCAATGAGGATTTTGCAAGGATGTTTTATGCTCCTATGTGTATAAGCTCAGGGTCCTCAATGTCATTCTTTGCAGGTTATTTCGGTAAAGGAATGTTTGTAAAATGGAACGAAGATTATGGGGTTGATCATGGACTTGTAAGCGATTATTACGATACAAAATATGTTCATGAAAATTATCTCAGACAATAATATGTATAACTTGTCAATTTTGGGTATATTTATGAACGAGTCAATGGTAATTGAGGAATGGCTCCAACACTATATATGGCAAGGAGTTGAGCACTTTTATTTGATAGATAATGGGAGTACCGATAATTATGAAGAAATCATTGGACCTTATTTAGATAAAATATCTCTTGTGAAATGGACCGAGACGGCATCTCAGGTAAAACATTACAATCGAGCCCTGGAACACTTTGATATTAAAAATCAAACGAAATGGTTGCTTGTATGCGATTTGGACGAATTTCTGTTTAGTCCTACTTTTCCGAATATTAAAGAATATCTGGAGAAACAAGACGCCAGTTGTATCAACGTGAGTATGACAATGTTTGGATCTAGAGATGAGTACGAACAGCCTCCTAGCATAAGAAAGGGGTTCCTTTATAGGGAAAAGAAACTACACGAACACGGAAAAGCTATACTTTTGAGTAAAAAAATCAATACACTTGATGTTCATTTCCACACTGTAGATGGCCCAAGTATAAGAGACGATACGAACTTACAGCTTAATCATTATCAAATAATGTCCAAAGAATATTTTGATAAAGTTAAAAAAGTGAGACCAGATGTTGCATTTTCCGTAAATGCAAGGGACGACGAATATTTTAAAAAACGTGACATACGTGAAATGGAAGATACTAAGCTTGCTGATATGATAAATGACCAAGGTACCATAAGTGGATTCGATGGAAAAATTCGTACATTTCCAATAATGGTTTTACTTGCACTCATACTATTATTTGTTTTCATTACTAAAATATTCTAGGGGTATACAAATGAAGAGGGTTGCTTTCATCGTGATCCTAGCGGTCTTACTCGTGGTTCTATTTTTTGAAATAAGATCGAGACGGGCCAATTTTGGTGAAATGAACAATATAGGAAATCGACTCAGTACATATTTCAGGGAAATGGCAGTGTCTTGGAACAATGGTCAAACATATGTAACCGATGTTTTTTTCAAGAATGATGATGAATTTTACAAAAATCTACCTACTAAAATAGACCCCCCTTCAGATTTCCCGGGAATACCCAGTAGTATAAAGCCACATGATGATTGGATATGTGACCGAGAAGATATATTACAATTGTGGAAAGTAATGAAACCTTATATTCACAAGATACTCGATGAGACCCTTGAAAAGTCTGGACTAAAAATGGAACAAAAGGTACCTGTCATCCATTTTAGATGCGCAGACACTCCATTTAACCGACATCCAGAATATCACTTGCAAAAGTACACATTTTATAAAAAGGCCCTTGAAGGATACTCGGAGGCTGATATAGTATCTTGTAATACTCATCTGGCCTCTGAGGATGACAAGAAAACGTGCCAAAAGTACATAGAGTATATACAGAAGGAGTTGGATCCAATAAAGCTGAATGCAGTATGTGGGACTATCAATGAGGATTTCGCCAGAATGTTCTATGCTCCTGTGTGTATAAGTACAGGGTCATCGATGTCATTCTTTGCGGGTTATTTCGGTAAAGGTACTTTCATCACTGGTGGGCATTACGACGAAAAAAATAAGACAAAGTGTCTCATATGTGATTTGGGTACCCATGAGCTTCTTCATTCAGAAGTAGTTGATTACTACGATGTTGAAACTATACATAAACAATTAGGGGGAACTTGACTACAAAGAGTTGTAAAACGCAAGAGTCTCTGGTATATATTCCCACTTATCCTTGTTACGCTTTATTATATCAGTTATGAAAACTCCATCTGCTTCGTACTTATCGACCCATCGCGTGTTTCCTATTATACTCATGTCTACTAGGAATTGTGCGGTATCTATGTGCCCTACAGATATATTATTGCCTGCGCTATCTGCTCCATTCCGAAGCATATCAAAAGTATAAATTTTATTCATTTTATAGTCCTTTTCAAGAAAATTCTGGTGCAATACATTATCATCGTCTAGAAAATACACTATACAAGGTCCCTCTGACTTTGATATTTCGTCCAGGGCTACATTTCTTGGACCATTCCCTGATATACTTTTCACTGTGCACTTTAGCTCTTTGATTTTGGGTTCATCTGGGAATCTCTGGGTGTATTCCATTTTATTGTCTTGACAGTCGTACGAAATGTACCATCTTTTAATTTTTTTCAAATCTATAGAATTTTTAATTTCTTGAAGATTCTTTGGACGTGAACATGGGGTTATTATTACTATATTAGGTTCTTCAAAATTACTTTTTTCTGGGAATGTCGCAAAAATAATTTCATTTGGGAAGGCTATTACAATTGCAAGTATAATTACGAGTAAATACATTACCTTGTTTTTCATTTTATTAGTATATAACTAGATATTTTTTTGCTTTATAATAGTAGCAATGAAAAGGATAGTCCTTATCGGTCTGGTAATACTATTTATATTGGTAATTGTTCTCACAAAAAAATCAGAGTACTCAGCTCCTTTACCAAAAACTATATGGATTCTCTGGTTACAGGGATGGGACAAAGCCCCTTGGGTACCTAAGCAGGTTGCAGAGTCTTGGAAAAATTTAAACCCAGGTTGGGAAGTCAAATTGATAGACCGAGAAACGTGTCCAGTTGAAATATACGGAGACACCCCTCAGGCTCAATCAGATGTCATTCGACTCGGATTATTGTCCAAATTTGGAGGAGTCTGGGCAGATTCAACTATGCTTTGTATGCAACCTCTTGACACATGGATCCAAGAAGCCGTAGAACCAGCTGGACAGTGGATGTATAGGGGCCGAGATGATTGCACAGGACCTGCCTCATGGTTTATAATATCTAAGCCCGGTAATTACATGACACAAAAATGGATAGAATCATGTAAAAAATACTGGGAAACTACGACTGAGACCAGTGATTATTTCTGGATGGATAGTCTCTGGAAGACTCTTTACGAAAATGATCAAAAATTCAGGGACGAATGGGCCAAGGTCCCAAATGTGTGTTGCGAAGATGAGGGTCAGGCCCATATGCTTGCTGGCAAAGTTGGCGAGAACTCCAAAGAGCTTAAAGAAATTTTAAAGACGAGACCTCCAAGGGCGCTAAAATTGGACCACAGGGCCATAGACGAAAATTCTATCGATACAAACGGTTACTTTGCTATCAAGTGTGCGCAAACGTCTTCTTCTGCTTCTGCGTTAATTTAGACGCAGGTAAACTACCAGCATCCCTGTGACTATCAACCCATATGTCACCTACATGCGCCCTCCACTGAATCATCTGACGGTCCAGAACCTTTCTACAAAGGATACAAGGTATACTTGTTCCTAAAAATCCATCACCCTTCTCTCTTGTTATAACGAGCTTTCCAACTTTTCGATGAACCCACCACGAAAACTTGGAAGGCGCGATTCCCTTTTTAGAAGATTCGTGTCTCAGTAAATCCATGAGCCTTCGCTCTGCACACATATGGGTTGTGTTTCCGATGTTGTACTTACCTGAACATCTTGAGCCATGACATTGGATCATTGGCCAACATCCCATTTCCTTTTATATATTCGCTTCTCGCTTTTAAGAGGCGCCAAACACACACTCCTAATAGAAAAGAAAGACCTATCCATTGACTTGAAGAGTTATTGAGCCCGTACACAGGACCTACAAGTCTTTCAAAAAAACTTTCAGAACGTTCAGTTATGCCTCTCAGTGCACATTCAAGTTCAGTCAGGCAGCACACATTACTATTCAGGGCCCAATGTCCAGCGACTCCCAACATGAGTACCAGGTCGAGGAGAACAAATAAAAGAGGCCCCACGAATGGAACCAAGACTATAAAACAAATCAGGAACATATGAAGAAACCAAATTAGGTTAGCTACCCACATTATAATCTTTGCGGATAATAAAATGGCAAGCCCTCAGTACCCAATGGCAAAAGGCGGAATCGCAATCTCCTCCATAGTTTTCGGAGTTTTTTTACTCGCTACGGCAGTGATAGGGTACGTTGGAGTCCAGTCCAACCTGAACAACAAGTGCAATGATAATACTCTGGGCGTTAAGATTGCCACGAACAAGACGAGCCGTGGGTTTATGTTTGGTATGATTGTCATTGCCATTATGATGATCTTAGCTGCATTCGCAGGAATAGGTTTCAAAGTCTAACTAAGCTCTTTTACTAGCCATGCGATGGTACTTATAACCTGAAGGGTAGAAGCATCCGAAATAACAATTGCTATATCGGGAACGTGGTGATGGCAGGCAAGTTCCAGAAAAGACGATCCTACAGTTGTTTTTGCAACACCAGCCGCAAAGTGTTGAGCAGGCGCCTTTCTCATAACTCTTTTCGTGTAAACTCGGGTGATCCTCACTGGAATGGATCTAGTCATCATCAGGCCTGAGCCTCTTACCAATCTTGAAGATAAATTTAGAGACGTTTTCAATTTTTGGAACTTGAGTCAAAAGTCTCGGGTCGTTTAGAACCTGCGCACAGACGATTGATTTTGCATTCTGCAATTCAACTATTTCATTCTCGATTGACTCGGATCCAACGTACACAAGCTTCTTCACGTGTACTACTTTCGTCTGACCTCCGCGGTGAGACCTGGCTATCGCCTGAAGTTCAGTGGCTGGATTCCAAGCCGGGTGAGTTATGTAGACCCGAGTCGCGCACTGGAGATTGAGACCAACCCCACCTGTTTTTATCTGTATTATGAATACTGCCCCCTGATTTGTGGAATTTTTGAATCCGTCAATGATAGACTGCCGTCTGTCCGAGTCAGTTTGCCCATCTAGCCTGAATACCTGGTGAGTACCAGAGAGCAAACTCTGGATTTTATTTGCTTCTCCTGTAAACTGAGTGAAAATAAGGCTCTTTTCTTTTGGGTGTTCTTTCAGGCTCTCCATCAAGTACTCAAGCTTCGCGGTAAGTCCCTCCCATTGCTCAGGATCCTTGTCTTCTTTTTTGCCGACTCCATCGTAGTACAGCTGAGGCCACACACAAATTTGCCGGCACCTCAAAAGACCCTCCAGAATTACCATCATATTTGCCCCGTATCTGATAGTGTCAGTAAATTCTTCATATGCAAGAGAATAGAGAGCCGCCTCCGGTTCGGTCATTTCGAGTTCCACATTCTGAAACTCGCAAGGGACCATTTTCACCCTGAGATCTGCCTTTGTCCTGCGAATCACATACGTGTCTCGAATCTGGTCATGGTACCGATTCACATCCCCGCCCGCTATGCCTATAAAGGCACACAGAGTCTTGAAATCTTTTATGGAGTTGAAGACCGGAGTTCCAGTTAGTACCCAACGTATCTTGGACGTGAGGGCCTGGCACTCGGTAAACATTTTAGACCTGGGGTTACGAATCTCATGAGCCTCATCTAGAATAACGCGGTCCCACTTGATATCCTTGAGACTATCATCATGAACGACAGAATAAGGAGCAACGCACACGTTAAAGTCATTCGTGAGCATCCGCTTGGGGCCATCGTAAGAGCACACTTTCCATTGGGGTACAAACTTGTTTATTTCCTGGGACCACTGCGACACGATAGACTTGGGAACAACAATCAAAGTCTTGGGCTTCGGATTCACATGCATAGTCGCAATAGTCTGGACTGTTTTTCCGAGACCCATCTCATCGCACATAAATCCTCCAGAAATCTTAGAGTCTTTTTCACGAGCAAGCATCCATTTGACTCCTTCGTTTTGGTAAGGTCCAATAAGACGAATTTTAGTTCCTTTGATCATCTTTTTCGTCTGCAAGTTTTTGATGCATATTCTTGTTCCGAAATTCTTGGACCTGTTCACTAAACTTTTTTTTTCACAGCCTTTTTTGGTTTCTTAGAAGTTGAACTTGTTTTTGTATTATACTTGGCAAAAAGTAAATCAAGTTTAATTTGATGTTTTTCTTTGTTTTTTTTCAAGTCATTATAAAATTTAATTTGTCGTTGGACAAAATCTTTTGGGGCATTGACCTTTCTACAAAACTCCATCCAATCTTGGAGTTTAATTTGGGTCCGACGAAATTCTGGGGCATTCAGAAAGAGACAAACTTTGTGATGAAAAGGTTCTTGAACTTTGAATTCTATACGATCTGGTAAAATGTTCCATATAAATTCTAGTGATTTAATTACTGGCATTCCCACCTCTACTTACTACTTGTCTAGTCCTTTTAATCCTCGTCAAACTCCTCCTCCTCGAGAATATAGTCCGGATCCGGATCCGCAGCCGTCTCCTCTTCCTCCTCAAACTCAAGCTCTGGAGCGGGCTTCTTGATCTCAAACTGACTCTCGGCTCCATCCTCGGTCAAGGGATTTCCGTGAGAATCGCAGAGATCGCAAGATCCAGACTCAGGAATCTCCTCGATTGCGTGAGTGTGCTTTGGCATGTCCTCGGCCTTCTTCTTCTTGGGTGCAGCCTTTGCCTTCTTGTCGCCACCAGCCTTGGCCTGGCTTGCCTTCAGATGAACAAGGCAGAAGACCTGATCCTTCGTAGCACAGCGGGTGCACTGAGTACCCTTGCCGGTAATAGCAGTGCAAAGTTCCTTCTTGGAACCTCCTTTGCCAGACTTTCCGGCTCCAGTAGCCTTGGTAGCGGCAGGGACCTGAGAAACCTCGGCCGAAATTACAGGCTTGGCCCTCGGCTTCTTGATCTTGACAGGCTCATCAGGCTGGAGGTAAAGCCGAACCATCTCATCGACGTCGGGAAGCTCCGCGTTGGGATCAGCCGCCATCGTCTTACGAACGTGGTCGAACATGAAGTTTCCGAACTTGGAGAACTCGGCAGCGAAGGTGTTGATCAGAATAGAGGCCGCCATTTGGAATTTGTTTGTTGGATCTCTTTTTTTCTTTTTGGACCCGTTTACAAAACTTTTGTTTTTTTTTCTTGACTTTTAAAGTTTTGTGGCTCTAGAAAATCAAGAAATGGACGCAAAGATTAATCAGCTGATTGAGAGGCGTAATATGGCTATGACCGAGCTCAAGGACATTAAGAAGGAACTTGGGGAGCTTGTAGAGTCTACTCCACTTTACAAGGCTCTTATAGAGCACTGTGAGCAGTCACCAAAGTTTCAAGAGAAGGAGGCACAAAAGTATTGTTCAAAGATGGTTCTCAAACACTATGAGACTCAGCTGGAGGGAGAGGAGGACTCTTAGAGAAAGACGCCCAAAATTACTGTAAAAAACAAGTTATGATAAAATTTCTGGAACTTCTTGAAGTTGTG
>JGI24890J29729_1000475_pt1 | contig 25141 bp, 30 predicted proteins | sample FreactcultureFD7_FD_29729 | JGI IMG/M metagenome (IMG submission 29729)
CTTACTTGACAAGCCTTTTTCTAGGATGATAGTAAACGCCTCTATTTGCCTTTGCATTACTTCTATTCGCCTAGTCATACTTTAATAGTATTTTATATATTTCTAAAAAGATATTAGGGAGTATTACTTCGTTTATTCTTTTGCTTATTTCTTTATCTAGTATAACACCTTTGCAAGGGTTTATAGTGTAGTGAGAACCACCACGATTAAATAACTCGGCTGAATCTTTGAGAGTGTAAAACGTCTCAAACAGTTCTGTTATTGTCCACAAGTCCGAGCTATTTTTTATTATTAAAGAATCGCCGAAGTGTCGTTTGAATGAATCGAAAATGTGTGCATCTTTTTCCATAGATTTCACGTGGTAGTGGCAATTTTTATTACCCAAATAACCGAATCCCCAGTACCAATCACAATCCCAAGACGGAGGGGATAGGAATATTTTTTCTCCGTCAACTTCGCCTATTTTTATTTTAGGTAAATCTTTAAACAAATTCGCTACTGATGTTTTGTTTTCTAAAGCATCTACTATTGGTTGTAATCTTTCTTGTGCTGTTTTCAGTCTCATATATTTGATTTTAATATTGAATAATTTTCAGGGTCTAGCTTAAAAAAATCTTTGATTGCTTTTATTATTTTTTTCATATTGCTTTAATTAGTTACTTGCCAAATATAAATACCCTCCTCGCTGAAAGAAGGGTACTGTATTAACTTTACATAGTTGAATGTATCGTACAGTTTTGACTGGCATCTTTCAGCCTGTTCTAGCGTTTTGAATTTTCTTTTAATTATCTTCATGTGATACTATTTTAAAGTGTCTCCACCAATGACCTATTGCGTGAGGTTCGCTTAGGTCGTTTGTAAGTGTAGCATCTATTAAGCCATGTTCAGACTTAATGTGTCTATCTATTGTGTACGTTTTGCCTTCTGTAAAACATTTTCCTTTATTGAAAAGGTCTTTTGTGCATTTTACTTTTGTTTTCATTTTATTTTATTTTAAACTCTGCTGATAATACTTTTTGTTTCATTTCGCTCAAATCTATATTGTTTGCAAGTTCACAAGCCTCTTTATAAGACTTTTCACTTTGCCTTTTAACTTCAAACAAAAGCTTTTTCAACCCACTAAATAGCATGAAGCTTTCTATTACACAATCGTTGTCTTTTTTTACTTCTACTACTCTTGCTGATACATAGTATCCCCTTCTGTTTACGGTTGAAGTAAAGTAATTCATGCCACCTTTGTCGTAAAAAACTTCTATTTTAAGTTCTTTGTTTGTGCCTTCAATTTGTTCGTACTTTTTCATTTTACTTGTTTTTAATTTTGTTATAAATATTGTTAAATGCATCTGATACCTTAGTACCATTTTGGTATTCCATAAATACATGAAGATGCTTGTTTCTTATTTTTCGCCATGTACTTTTTAGGAAGCAGTCTTTTACACAATTGTAGTAAATAGAATAGGCACACGTTTGTATTGTGTGCCTTTGGTTTATTTCTTCTTCTTCGTAGTTTAAACCCACTGTGCTATTTTGCATATATTAAAGATTGTCTGCAAACATTATTGCAATTAATAATAAAACTATCCCTATCGCTTGTAGTGTTTCTTTTTTCATATTATATTAAGTTTTGCCATTCTGTTTAATGTATTCATACGAAAATTTAATTCCCACTCCCTTGTATCTTCTCCAAGTTGTTGCAATATTTTCATTTTTCTTGAGTGAAAACTTTGCTTTTGGTTTACGTGTTTTATTTCGCTGCTTGATACGGTGCATACCTTATCAGCAGTTTTTATTTTTTTTCTCATCGTTTGTGCCGTTTTAATACTCGGCTCATGTATTGGTTTGTAGTTGATAAATAGCAGGGAGGCGACGTTACGAACGTCTAGCCTGTAGCCTCCTCCCTTATGTTTAAAAATTGTCTTCTAACAATTTGATTATCTTTTTGAGTACATTTTATAGTAGTCTTATAATGTTTGGTATGCTGCTATCTTTTTTGATTGATAATTTCAAAAAAGTAACCGTAGAAACGGTATGTTTATTCGTTTTTTGGACGGCTCAGTTTGCTTTTGGCACTACCCTGAACTTTACATATACCTTTGCCCTTCCTGTCTTTAAATATGCTGAAATATAGTTTCTCTCTAAAAACATTTTACTAAATGTTTATCGTTCAGCGTATAATCATTGTGGGATATGTAACGCTATTTTTTACAGTTTTGAACTGCTGTAAAGGGCACTAAATATTTTTTTTCAGCCATAGGCAAAACAACTTCATCCCCTGACTTATTAAACTTAAAAAAATCAAATGGCTTCTATATTTATGTTTAAGTTTTTTATAAATTGGTTGGCTTCAATATTGCTTTCGGCTTCGCAGCCTATTGCTTGGAGACTTACTAGAAAAAAAATAGCAAGAATGTCAAAGAACTAGTGTAGTAATTTATTCAGGCATTGCGCCTATTTAGCATTTCGCTAATTAAATAAACACTTGACGTTAACACAATTTTAACACGTCAAAAGCAATTAGGGCAATATCCGATATTCTCAACGTCTATTTTCAACGTTTAACCCTAATTAGTTGCATAAACAACTACTTTGCAGCCGTAGCTAAATTTTGTCTATTCGCTTTCGCCGTTTGTTGATGAGACTTGTTGAATTTTAATAAATTTCTATATCCGTCCCAATTAGAATAGAATTCTTTAATCGGCATTTTTTCCGTAAATTCTTTGAATGTGGGCAATTTAGAATCCCCCAATATATCGTTCAAGTATATTGACGACACTACTCTGCTGTAAACTTTTGAAATACTTTTATCTTCAATTTTGTCAGTAAGATTAGCAAGTTTTACGAAGTCGAATGAAGTCTTTTTTTCAGCAGATAATAAAATGCTATGCCTTTCTGTTAATGATAACTTTACTTTAATTGGTTTAGCCTGTTCATCGGTCTTTATGCCTTCTTTTACTGTGTTTACTTTCTTTACTGTGTTTACTTTGTTTACTTTGTTTTTTAACTTATTCATGATGGTTTGTTTTTTGTGGCTAATTGCCGTTTGATAAATTGAATAAGCAAATATATACTTATCCACTAATTCACACCAAATATATTTTATAATTTAATCAAAATTTAAGGTTTAAACATTATTCAAATAAGCTGAAACCCTTATAAACATTAAGTTATTATAAAAAATAATATATGAAAATAATTTTAAATAATAAAAAATAATGTAATAAAAATGTAATTACTAAGAGATTTAGCAATTGTTAGATGGCGAATTAGTGTGAAATAAAAAAATAATAAACAGTAATTTATGTATAATAATATGACTAGATTAAGTAAGCCATATATAATGGTATATTAATTCAGCAATATATTCAAGAAACTAACTAAACTATAATATATTTATACATATAATAGTATGCAATGGCATTTATTAATAGATATTCTTATTTATATCTGTATGGTTAACAATAGTTAGAAAAGAAGTAGTGTAGGTAGGTAGGTAGGTGTGAATCATTCATTCACTCACTCACTTTATCCTATATCCTACCAACAAATAGACTGGATGGAAAGCTTACCACGCTTGACTTGTAGCGTAAGGGTAGTACGGGTTGAGGGNTAGTACTTCCACTGTACGCCCTGTGTGTATGGGGGTATATAGACCCATACGTACTAACATATCCCTACCAAATTAAATATAATACCGTACACATCAGCCCCTACGGTTTACACCCTACCCTGTGTAGAACTAATATACATAGTTCTATACCACTCTGTAATGCAGTAGTGTAGTGAAAGCTTGTTCAAGTTTTTAATACATATGATATAAGTATGTTCAATTTTTTAATACATTTACATTATAATATACAATAGATAGTAGTATTAATTATTTGATATTGTATTAATTATTAGTACATTTGTGTTATGAGTATTACAAGTTATCCTACATATAATCATAATCCATTTAGAGTTAATGATTCTCATTTCAGGGAGTTTCCTAGTATCAGCTTAAAGACTGCTGAGTTAACTAGAAAGGTTGGAGATTTTGAAGAACACATCAGACTGTATGATTATGATTCTATTGTAAACTTAAACTCAATGGCTATTAAGATACTTGGATTTGTATTTAAAGAGTTGAGCTTTGACATAGTTAGAATCAACATACAAGAGTTAGCTGATGAGCTTAATGTGAAGTCTAGGAGTACAGTTTATAGAGGTCTTATTGATTTACTAGATGCTCAATTCTTAGTAAGGAAAGCTGGTACAGATACTTACTTTATTAATCCTGCTAAAGTGTTTAAAGGGAAGAGGTCTGAGTGGTATCAGCAAATGCACAATCACGACCTCAAAGAAGCTAATCAAGGAATACATACAGAAAAGATACGTACATATAAAACCACCTCTAAATTAAAATAAAATGAAAACAATAACTTTTCTAGTTAAGAATTTAATATACGCAATTAGTATGATTTTACTAATTCCAACTATTATAATGATATTTGTAGCTGAGTTATTGTACTCTCTTCATGAAAAGTTAGAATTGTTCTGTAAAAAACTTTAAAATGAAATGCTATATCTGCAATAAACAAACGAAAAGGTCTTTAAAAGTAGAAGGAATAGAACTAGGATACTGTGACGACCATCAGCATAAAGTTCAAATAGGAGCTATAAAATTCAGCCTAACAGGTAAGAACGAGTATCTGCTTAATCAAAAAGAACAATACGAAATAGAAAAGAAAGGGGCTGCTTTAATAGAGTTTGAAAAGCAAAAAGGAATGTTTGAGCTTGACGATATAAACAACGACAGATATGACTAAAACACAAACAAGAAAAAAGCCTTTAAAAAAGTTTCCAAAAAAGGAAACAAAGAAAAGAGAATCACTACCTAAACTATTAGAATCAGCACAACGAGTATTTAATAAATACATAAGGAATAGAGACGAAGGATTGCCTTGTATATCATGTGGAGGGAGCAACGCTAATCAAGCAGGACATTACTTTCCTGTTAAAGGTTTTTCGTATCTTCGTTTCAACGAGTGGAATGTAAATAGACAATGTCCAGGATGCAACATGTGGTTACACGGAAACCAAGCAATGTACAGAATAGGGCTTGTTAAAAAGATAGGAGAGAAAGCAGTAATGGAATTAGAAGCTGAAGCTATCAGCCATAGGATTTACAAGTTCAGCATACAAGAAGTAAAGGACATAATTAAAAGATACGGAGAGTAATTAAATACTTTTAGTTAGTTTAAAATAAATATATGAGCGAAGCTTGGAAGCGTAAAGAAGGTAAAAACCCAGCAGGAGGTCTAAATGCTAAAGGAAGAGCATCTTATAATAAGTCAACAGGAGGTCATTTAAAAGCCCCTGTTAAGAGTGGAGTTAATCCACGCAGAGTTTCTTTTGCTGCACGATTCGCTGGTATGGCTGGCCCTATGAAGAAGCCTAATGGAGAGCCTACACGAAAAGCATTGGCTCTTAAAGCTTGGGGATTCTCAAGCCCTGATTCTGCTAGAAAGTTTGCTAACACTCATAAAAAGAAATAATATGAAGAACAGTTTAGCAGGTACAAACAAAGGCAAATCCGAATCAGCAAAATACTTTCAGAACAATCCTGAAGCTCGTAAAAAGAAAAATGATTACAACAAAGCGTATCATGCTACTCCAGAAAGAAAGAAGTATAGAGTTAAGCTGAACAAAGCAAATAGAGAAGCAGGAACATATGGAAATAAAGATGGCAAGGATATGAGCCATACAAAGAGTGACAAGCTAGTAAAAGAGGCTCAATCAGCAAATAGAGCAAGAAACGGAAAGGATTCTTTATCTACTAAAAAGTAAATAATGGAAAAGAGTAAAGTTAACGAAGCGAATAATTATACTAAACCTGCTGTTAGAAAAGCGTTGTTTTATAAAATAAAATCAGGAACAAAAGGTGGTGGAGCAGGTCAATGGTCAGCAAGAAAAGCTCAGTTACTTGCTAAAGAATATAAAGCTAAGGGAGGAGGATATAAATAATGGCATTAGCTAAATCACAAAAAAGTTTAAAAGACTGGACATCTCAAAAATGGATGACCTCTGGAACTCATGCAAATAAAAAAAATGGTTCATCTAAAGAGGTAAAATCAGAAGGGACTAAAAGGTATCTTCCAGAAAAAGCTTGGTCATCTTTATCAGCTTCTGAAAAGGCTGCTACAAATAAAACAAAAGCTGAAGGTCATAGTAAGGGAAAACAATTTGTAGCTCAACCTAAAAAAGTAAAAATTAAAGTAAAAAAATATAGATAATATGAAAAAGGTAAAGGTTAAAATAAAGACTTGTAAAGAGTGTGGAATGAAAATGAAGATTGGCAAATGCGAAAAATGTAGTAAATAAACAACACAATTGCGAAAAATGTGGTAAATAAACAACACAATAAATAAAACAAAATGAAAAAAGAAACAAGTAAAGATTACGGAACTAAAATAACTCCTAAAGCACCAACGAAATCAGCCCCTAAAAAAAGCGCAGTGCCTACAAAGAAAGCTGTTGCAACAAAAACAGCAGTTAAAAAAAGTGCAATTCCTGCAAAAGCAACAGTAAGTAAGGCTAGTCCTATGGCTAAAAAAGTAGCAAGCAAATCAAAACCTATGGTATCTAAGTATAAAAAATAAACATGACACCAAGAAAAAAACACATAATAGTAAAAGCTTATCTTGAGCAAAAAGAAACTCATCTTGTTGATGGACCAAATGGAGAAAAGATTCAGCTCTATATTGGAAGAAAGTACGCAGAGAATACTAGGGAGGCAGCTCCTGTTGTTTGCAAAGTTCTTTCAATAGGAGATGATGTAACCGAAGTATCTGTTGGAGACCTTATTATAGTCCATCATAATATGATTACTAACGAAGCTGTTAGAATCGAAAAGAATATACCTGAGCAAACAGTTACACTAACGCTGATGGTTTCTAATATGCTTTATGCTAAGATTAATAAAGAGACAGGAGAACTAATCCCTATCTGCGATAATCTAATAGCTGAAAGAATAGAAGTGCCTCCATCTTCAGCATCTATTGTATCTCCTTATAGATATACAGACCCTATGCGATTCAAAATCCTTTCTGTACCAGAAGGATATACAGACGTTGAAGTAGGTAAAGATGTTCTATGCTACAAGCTCAGCGATTATGAAATGGTCTATAATTATAACGGAAAAGAAAGAAGGGCTATACGTATTTGGAAGAACGACATATTAGCTGCATTTAATTAAGTTGTAAATTTGGCTATGACAGAAGCCAAAGTATTATATAACTTAATGGTTATAAATTATAGCATCCCTAAAACATTAATAGTAGATGTCTTATCTATTGATGAACTAAAGAACGAGTCAGATGTATCATCTGGTTTGTTCTTGTTCTTCAATGGTAAGAAAGAGATGATTAAGTTTGGATGCTCATACGAAGATGTTGCTGAACTTGCTAGACAGCATTGTAAAGAGTTTGAGATATATGGATATTTATTAATCATGGATTTAGACAATCCTTTGACTGAAGATGAGATTGATTCTATATACGATAGCTTTGAAAAAGATAGAATACACATGAGCATATTTAAATCAGATGTAACTATCTCATTGCATATAATATTAAACTAATGACACCACAAGAAGAATTAAAACTATACAAGCAAGATGGAATGTTTGGAATGTACTTTGCTTTAAATAGAAAGATGAATGAGCTATCCAATAGCTTAAATGGAGTTACAATTGATTTAGCAAACGATGATAAAGTATTTGATAGATTTCAGAAATTAACATCAGGATTAAAAGAGCTAGTTCAAACAGTTGACTGGCTTAGAATAAACTATTTAAAAATGGATGAAGAAGAAGCTAAAGAAGCTGAGAAGAAAGGTATTCCATTAGTAGAACAGTTAGCTAAAAAGTTTAAAGATGCCAAGTGAAAAAGTATTTACACACAAGGGGATTAAGGTTAAAATGAATGTTGACCTAGAATCTTATAAGAAAGATGTAGTACAACCATATAAAGACTACATATCTGTATTAGAAAAGAACATAAACAAAAGAGACAAGTATATAAAAAAAGTACATACCCAGCTTAGAAACGCTGAGAATATATTCTTTAGTATGTATGCCTCTGTAAAAATTAATTCATTAATAACCAATGGACTGAGTCTTAAAAGATTAATTATATTAAATTATCTGAATGGAGTTGACTTTGCAAAGGCTGATTGGATAACAAAGTATATTAAAAACGCTGGAATTAATAGCTCATGTAGTCATAGAGACATAAATGCGCTTGAATCTTTAGGAATGATTAGCCATAATAACGTAAGAAATGGTCATTTTATTACTTATAAAGGCAAAGATGAGGTCAAAAAAATGGCCGAAATTTACACTTCTAGCATCAATTTTTACCTAAAAAACAAGTCAAAAATTGTAAAAAGAAACCCAAATAGACGTGTTTTTAAAGAACATGAGAAAGAAAGAGCAAGACAATACTATGTAAAGATGATGACTCCTCTTTGGGAGTCAGGATTAAATACAATGCCTAAAAGTAAATCAGCAAGGATAGATATAATTTCTAAATGGATAAAAAATAAAATAGCTGAAGGGCAAGAGATAGATGAATTGTATTATAAGCTTATTCAAAAATGGAGTGTATAAAATATTATGAAAAAGATTAGAAAAAAGAAAAAGAAAAAGCCAATGTATTACCAATACCCTCCTCCACCATACATTTCTACAAATGGCAAAGGGCCTAGTGGAGTTGTAGGAAGCGGAAAGCAAGGCGCTATGGGAATAGGTAACACAGGATTAGGTAAGTAAAATTTAGTACATTTGTTATAAACTTATAATATGTCTTATTCAAGTCTTGATGAGTTATTAAATCTACATTTAGATAAGCCATCCCAAAAGAAAAAAAAGGATTACGGCTTACAATTGTCAAGAGGAATATTCAATGGCGCAGACAGAAATTCAGATGGCTTCTATGGCAAAAGGTATCGCCAATGGAGAGCCAACAGAGAGTTTTCTTACGGAACTAATAATACAAAAGAGTTCATGGACTTGATGAAGATTGAAGGTAATCAATCATTCATTAACCTAGATTGGACTCCAGTAAAGATAGCCCCAAAGTTTGTTGAGATAATGCTTGGCAAGTTTATGTCAAGAAAAGAAAAGCCTATTGTAAAGGCTGTTGATGACATGAGCATCAATGTAAAAGAGATGGAAAAGCAGGAAGCTAAGTTCAGAATGGAAAACAAAGAACAGCTTCAAGCTATTGACAAAGAGATGGGCGTAGAGGTTGAATCTAAAAAATTTATTCCAGAAGACGAAGATGAACTTGCTTTATACTTTGATTTAGAATATAGACTGCCTGAAGAAATATTGTTTCAAGAAAAGATTCAAAAGGTTTTAATTGACAATGACATACAGGTTTTAAAAAGACAAATACTTAGAGATATTATTGATTGCAACTTTGCTTCAACTAAGTTATACTATGATGCTAATCATAACATAAGGATTAAAAGGTGTAAGCCAGAAAACATGATTTACAATGTTTTTGAATCACCTAATGGAAAGGATATAACTTATTTAGGAGAGGTAGAACCTTGGAAGATTTCTCACATTAGAAGAAAATTTAATTTAGATGAAGAGACGCTATTTAAGTTGGCTCAAAAATCTTCTAGGGAATACAAAAGAAGTGAAAATCTATACTGGAAAGACTCATACAAATATACCGAACTTAGGCCGTACGATGACTATTCGGTATTGGTTTTCGACTACGAGGTAAAAACAACCGATGTAGAATACTCTGTTAAGACAGAAAACAAATATGGGAATACTCTTGTTGTTCCTAAGATGGGTAAACCTGTTGCACCAGATGGACAGCAGATGAATGGAGAAGTAATTGAAACAAAGAAACATAATATATATCACGGTATTTGGGTTGTAGATACAGATATTATGTTGAAGTGGGAAGTATCTGAAAATCAAATTAAGCCATATCAAAATGGTGTTGATGCATACTTTAGCAGAACAGTAATTTGTCCAAATGCCACAGGCTCTTTGATACCATCAGCAATTGAAAAAGCGATTGGTCCAATTAGGTCAATGATTTTAATTAGACTCAAAATGCAACAGTTGATTGCTACAATGAGACCTGATGGATTTATGATTGACATTGGTGGATTAAGAGATGTTGATTTAGGATTAGGCAATTCTCTTGACCCATTAAAGTTGATGAAAGTATATGACCAAACTGGTCGTGTTTATTGGGATTCAACAGGAGATGATGGAGAAAGAAAATCTCCACCTATTACTCCACTTGCGTCTAATACAAACGTGGCCCAGCTCAATATACTTGTTCAGCAATATAACTTTGAGTTAGAAAGACTTAGAGAAGAAATGGGTATATCAGAGTATCAAGACGGCTCAAGCATACCTGTTAAAACTGGATTAGGTGTAATGCAGAATCAAGTTCAAGGAGCAAGCAATGCTACTGAATACATATATGATGCTTACACTACTTTAATGGAAGATACTTGTAAAAAGGTGTCAATGATGCTTTGGGATTTAGTTATATTCAAAGCAAAGAAATTTAAAGAGTTTGAAGGATATGATGTTAGTCTGTTAGACATGTCTTTTGATGTAAATGTAGATATGATGGCTGATGACAGAGCAAAGGCAGAATTACATCAGCTAATGAATACAGCATTAGAATCAGGAGCTTTAACTTATGAGCAAGCATTTAAGATTAAAAACATTGATGATGTTAAGTTGGCTGAGCTATATCTTTCTCGTTCTGTTAAAAGAGCTAAAAAAGAAGCTCAAGAAGCTGCTCAAAGAAACTCCGAGATGAATGCAAAGATTATGCAAAGTTCTAAGCAACAAGAGTTGCAACAAGAAGCTCAGTTAGAACAATTAAAGACTCAAGGAAAGATTGCTACAAACGAAAGCAAAGAAGGTGGAGATAAAGACTTGGCTTTAATACAGTTTGCTTCTTCTATTTACTCAGCAGCTTTTAACAGTGGAAAGGATATACCAGAAGAATTAAAGGGAATGATAGATTCAATACTAGGTACTGCGGTTCAAGAGAGATTAAAAAAATCTCAACAAAAAGAACAGGCAGAACAACAAGCAGAGCAACAGGCTCAAATGCAAGCGCAACAGCAGGGTGAAGAAGGTCAACAAGAAGAAAGTAATCAACAATAAAAACTTGTGTGTTTTAAGCGGGGGGTTTCTACCTCCTGCTTTACTTTTAAGTGTTATGTTTGTTTGATAAAATCTAGTAATTAAAAATTTATTATATTTGTATAACGTTTTAGGACAAGTAACTCCCAAAAACAATAAATAATGGAAACACAAGACATAGTACAAGAGTTTGCGAATACGCAACAAACACAACAGGATAGCTCTTTAAACGGCGATATTTTACAACAGTATGCAGATTCATTAAAGAGTTCAGTAGAAGAGAATCAAGTAGAGGAAGTTGTTCAACAACCTGAAACAATAGTAGAAGAAACTATTACTGATTCAATTCCTGATGGTCATATTGAAAATGATACAATATCTAATTCAATATCTGATGACGCAGAAGAAGATGAAATTGTAGATGAAGATGATTTTATTCAGCAGTTGACTGGTGGAAAGTTTTCTAATAGAGAACAACTAGAAGAAGCTTTACAATCTGAAAAGCAAATAAGCTTTGAGAATGAAACATCAGCAGCTATTTATAATATGCTTGCAGAAGGAGATATAAACGGTGTTTATAATATTCTTCAAAAGAAAATGATTGCAGATGAAGTAAGTAAAAAGTCTGAGCCTGAAATCTTGAAAGCTTATATAAAGTATAACAATCCAGAGTTTGATGATTCAGATGTAGAGGATGAGTATAATGAAAAATATACAATTGATGAGTTTGCTTACGATGATTCAAAATTAAGACGAGAAGAAAAGAAGTTAACACAAAGAATAAAAGCAGACGTTCAAAACGCAAAAGAGTTCTTTAAAAATTTTTCAGAAGAAGTTCAGCTTCCTAAATACACGCCTACGCAAGTAGAACAAGCGAATGATGAAGATGATGCTCTTGTACAAGAATACAGACAGCAGTATCTAAATTCATTAACTGAAGCTCAAAACCGTGTAACGTCTCTACCCTTGTCATGGAAGGATGAGAAAGGAAATATATCCGTTGATGGAAAGTTTGATATTCCCGTACAAGAATTATCATCTTACCGAGATGGAGCAGAGAACTTAAACGACTACCTAGCAACAAAATACTACCAAGGAGGTAAGTATCAAGCTGATAGACTATTAAGAGATTTGTATGTAGCTGATAACTTTGAAAAGATTGTAAGTTCTTTTGTATCACAAGCAGTTACTCAAACTCGTTTGTCAATACTAAAGAATAGCAAAAACATAACTTTTGACGAACAACCAAGTTCTACTTTTAAACCAAGTAGCGCAGAAGAAGAACGTGCAATGTTTGACAAATTGTTTAACGGACACTTAGCTCAAAAACAATATTAAAAAATAAACTATGCCAACAAATACATTCCCATCGTACGCTCAAAGTGGTGTTGCATTGTCAGCTAGTAACAGACAGTTACTTAACGACTTGAACATCCTTGACCGTTCATTTGAAAAATCACTTGTACGTAAGTACGGTGCTGAAAACTACGCTATCGTTCAGATGGCTTTAGGTAACGCAGTAACAGAAGGAACAACTGAAAACCGTTCTTTCTACCACTATGAAAAAAGAGGTTTGCATCAAGCTGTTAAAGTAAATGCTCAGATTACTGGCCCGTCTGCTGGTGCTGCTGTAACAATTACTTTGGCTTCTGAATCTCACTACAACTCAGGAACTCAGTCTCCAGTAAGAGTTGGTGAAGTTGTAAGGATTATGACTTCAGGTATTGAAGGTCAAATAACTGCTGTTAACAAAACGACTGCTGGTGCGCACACTGCTACCATCACTCCATTAGTTAGCACACAGGCTTTTACTTCATCTGGTACTACTAACTTAGTAGCTAGTGAATATTTGTTACTTCGTGGTGCTGTTAACATCGGTGAGAACTCAACAGTTCTTGATGGTATCAACCCAATCTTAGACAAAATTACTAACACAACTACTGAGCATCGTGATGACTTCACAATCACAGATAGAGGCGACATTGAAAAGAATGAGGTTGATTTTGGCAACGGGAATCATTACTACTACTACTTGGCTCAAGACGACATGAACCGTCGTTACATGAACCAAGCTTGGATTAAGATAATGGAAGGTGTTGCAGTAAACAACTTGTCGAATGGTACTGTAGGTACTCTAGGTGTTATTCCAAGAGTAGCTGCTGGCGGTACAACTATCCAATACTCTGCTGGCTCAGGCGCAATATCTGACATTCACTCATTGACTCGTTCTTTGAACTTCTATGGTGGTGCAGGAGAATATCATTGGTTACAAGATATTTATCAGCGTCAAGAAGTTAACGACTTGTTATTTGGTAAATACAATCAGGGTGCTATTGTTTATGGTTCAGTAGGCGGAAGTCAAGAGGCTGCTGTAAGCTACGGTTTCAGTTCTTTTATGATTGACGGTTACACATTCCATTTCTTCTTAAACAATATGTTTAGCCCAGAAGCAATGTACCAAATTTCTCCAGGTTCATTGACTCCAGAGAAGCGTAACTACGGTGTATTGATTCCTCAAAAAATCAACAGCGACCCTAAATCAGGAAAACAATTCCCTAGCTTCCAATTGATTTTCCAACAAGTTAATGGACAGAGGATTTTGACTACTGAAACAGGTATGCTTGCTCCTAGCAACAAAACTACAAACGCCCAGAAAACCATCTCAATGTTGAGTTATCCAGGTGTTAGAGTTTATGCTGCTAACCAATACGCAATCTTCCAAGGTGTTTAGTTAGTGCCTAATAATAAAGTAAATACCCATCAATTAATTTTGGTGGGTATTTTTATTGATACTATGACTTACTGACGTAAAATAAACTTGGCTTTCTATTTGATATTATTTTATTAGTAATATATTTGTAAAAACAAAAATTAAATTATGGCAAAATCACTAGCCGAGTTGTCAAGCGAAACAACAGGCAAGGTGGCTACCAAGCCAACCACACAAAAAAAAGTTAAGAGAGAACCAGATGTTTATGTTTTCCGTTTAGTAAATGAACATCCTAAGACATCGGAACACTCTACAATTTTTCCTCCAAGATTATTTGTATCTAACAAAGACAACATTCTTTGGAATTATGGAACAGAAGATGCGCCTGATTATCAGCCAAGAGCTATTAGGTATATTGATGGGTTAAGAAGCATTTTTGTAGATGAACAAGAAGCTAATGGACCTTTGCCTGATAACATAGTTTCAAAACAAACAAATGAGATTGTTTTTGAAGATGGACATTTAAGAGTTGCAAATTGGAACAAGCCATTGATTCAGTTCCTTACATTAAGCAACCAATGCGAAGGTCAAAAGAAAAAGTTTAAACAAATAAACAATCTATATCGTTTATTAGATTTTATTAATACAGACGATAACATAGTTGAGCATGGCAAAAAGAAAGACAGAGCTTATGATTGGGCTAGGTCATGTTCTGATGAAGATATGATTCCTCATGCTAAGTTTTTGGGCATTTCTTTTATTCACCCTGCAACTAACGAGCTGAGAGATAGTGATGCAATTAGAGAAGATTATAAAGCTAAAGCATTAGCTAACCCAGAAAATTTCCTTTTGTACGCTAACAACCCTAAAGTAAAAATTAGATTCTTAGTTCAAAAAGGATTAGACCAAAATATCATTACAACAGGTTTGGTTAAAGGTCAGTTTCATTGGGTTTTAAGTAAACAGATGATTGCTGAAATTCCAACTAACAAAGATGTAATTGATGCAATTGTTGACTACGCAAGCTCAGAAGATGGAGAATCATTCTTCAAAACACTAAAGACACAGTTATAAGATAAGATGAGTGCATGCCCCTTGACAATGTTTGAGGGGCATTTTTTTGTATATTTGTGTATAGTTGTATAAATAAAAAGCATGACTGTAGACGACGCATACCGAATACTCAGATTTATTGTTCGCAAAAATCAATTGGGAAGCCTATCTCCACAGGACTTCCAAGATGCTTTTAATACAGCTCAAAGAAATTACTACGACTTTTTAATAGGCAGAATTGAGCAGTATCAATATGGTAGTTCTAAACCAAGGGTAGGCTTAGGAATGACCGACAATATTATAAGCAGATTGATGCCATTTTACAATGAAGTTAATTTGCCAGTCTTTTCTGGAACAGTATATAAACCATCTGACTTAAACAAGATATATTCTATATTTACGTCTAATATGTATCGTGTATATAGATTAGAAGAGAATAGACTTTCTGAACGTATTCAAGATTCTATTGACCCGATTGATGAGGCGAATGCTTTTTATGTTGAGGGTTTAGCAACATTAAAGATATATCCAACAACACTAACTACGGTTAATATGACTTATTTTACCTCTCCTTATGATGTTAAATGGAATTATACTTTAGATGGAAGCGGAAGGCCTGTTTATTCTTCAACTGGAAGCGTTCAGCCTTCTTGGTTAGTAAATGATTTTGATGAGATTATAGCAAGAGCAGCGAAGTTGATTGGAGTGTCTTTAAAAGAACCAATTGATATTCAATATGGAGAACAAGTAATAGCTAAAGGAGAATAATAATGATAGTTACCACTCAAAATATGATTGATAGGACAAGGCGTACATACTACGCTAACTATCCAAGCGATGATTCAACGTTAACAGACAATGAAATATTGTTGCATATTAATGATGCGGTAGCTGCTGTTATTACAAAGCAAGCAACAGAAGGGTATCAATTAACAGGCATCATGTCTGTGCCTGAAGGATATATATCTACTTTTACTTTTACTTCATTAATAAAAGATAATGATACTGGATTTTATTATACAACTATACCTCACCCTCCTATTGGATTATCAGGAAACAGTGGTGTAGAGAGTGTATTTTTTTCAGGATTTTCTGGAACATCAAGGCCTGTTTTGTATGTATCTCCAAGAGAAGTTGATTACTTTAGATTTATGCCAAGTCATCCTATGGCTGCTTATTATTGGATTGAAGGAACTACTTTGTATTTTTTTTCACGAACAAATTTACCATCAACTTATAAGCTTCAGTTGAGAATGGCAACGCACGTAACATCGGATTTAAATGCGCCAATTAATGTTCCTCCTGATGCAATAGATTTAGTTTATAAATTAACATTAGAAAAATTAGTACAAAGAAAAGGGCTTGCTGGGGATGACATTGTTGACTCCAGAGATAAATAATAATATATGTTAGCAGAAAATCAAATAACAAGATTTGTAAAGTTAACTACTTTAGTAACCAGTTACATAGATGAGAGCAGACAGACTTCAAAAGAGTTTCGTAGGCTTTGGGCGTTAGCATTTCGTGGATTAACTGATTTAGGACTAGATGTAACATGGACTCCAAAACAAACATTATTAAAAGTAAATCCTAACTTAACTGTTGACTTGCCTATAGATTATATAGATTGGGTTAGAGTTGGAATGTTTAATGCTTCTGGAGAGTTAGCTACATTAAAAGTAAACGAGCAACTAAGTAGCTATAAAGACAAGTCATCAGCAAGGTTGAGTAGTTTAACTTCTGAAATAGAAGCTAATATTACTAATCCTGATACTCCTTTTTGGTACGGGTATTGGGGAGATGACGATTATGAACATTACTTTGGTGTTGGTTCTGGTTTAATTCAACCAGGAGAATGCAAAGTAGATGCACAAAATATGGTTATTATTTTAAATACAGACTTTCAATATTCAAATGTATTAGTTGAATACATCAGTAGTCCTATAATGGATGATGATTATTCTGTAGATTTGAAAGCTCAAGAAGCAATGATTGCTTGGTTAAGATGGAAAGATATTCAAAGCTTGCCATCAACTAGGCTAGTTAATTTAGGAGAAAAGAGAGATAGAGAGAATCAGTATAAAATTCAAAAGAGATTAGCTCGTAAGAGACTTAAACCATTTAGATTACAAGTTGCTGAACAATATTCAAGAGAGTCTGAGAAACTTGCAGTAAAAGCTTAATATGTCAAGAGGAAGATTACCGATAGAAAATAAACAGTTTGCTGGTATAATGAACTTGGATGACAATAATGATGTCCTTCCAGCTCATCATCATAAATACGCAATGAATGTTAGGTTCAGAGGTAAAGGAGGTAACACTAGGGCTGAAAGTGTTCCTGGAAATACTTCGATAACAAACTCATTGCCTAGCGGACAAAATATTTGTATAGGTTCTTTTTTTGACGAAGTAAGAAACAGAGTATATTATTTTAACTACAACAGCAATGGTAGGAATGGCATTTATTATTATGATACAGTCCTAGGAACTATAACTCCTGTTTTAGTAAGTTTTACAAATAGTTATACAGATATATTACAATTTAATCCAAATTTCCCAATAGCATCAATTAATATAATTTACAAAGATGCTGATGAGGGAGATGTTATAACATGGACTGATAGAAACATTAGACCATGTCAATTAAATATTAAAGACGCTTTGTCTAATACTTTATATAGCGGAGGAACAAACTGGCAGTCAAGTTATTTAAAGGTTGCAAAACAAATGCCTTTGCTTCCTCCTGTTTGTAAGTATGTTGATTCTTCATTAAGTGGAGTATCTACATTGAACAACTTAAAAAGCAAGCTGTTCCAATTTAGATATAGATGGGTTTATAGAGACAATTCTAAATCTACATGGAGTCCATATAGTAAGTTATTTGCTCCTGCAAATGTAGATTCAATAGCAGTTGATATTGACCCAACAAAGAATAATGCAATACAGGCTATAATTCAGACAGGGCCATCTGATTGCGTTAAGATAGAAATATCAGTTAGACAAAATTTAGCAACAACATTTTCTATACCATTATTAATAACTACATTAGATAAAGCCTCTTTATCTATTTCTGATAATAGTTCTTATACATATTACTTTTTCAATGATGGAAGTTATGAGTATGTAGATGCTTCACAAAATGACTTACTATTTGATTATGTTCCAAAAAAAGCAAATGCTCAAGAACTTTTAAATGGCAACATTCTTATTTATGGTGGTATAACAGAAGGGAATGACCCGGAGACAACATTAAATATATCAACACCAACAATAACTCTAGTAGCTAACACAGCAACAAATGTTCCATTGACATTTGTAACGACTGACTTAGTTTCAGGCTATCCTCCTGGTCCTTTTACAGGAAGTTACAATGCTGCTTTATATGGCAGCCCTCAAGTTGGTGATATAGTAACTATGACTATTCAAGTTATAGATTATACAAATCCATCAACGCCAGTAACTTCTACGCAAGTATTGACGTACACAGTAGTGTCTGGAACTACTACTTTATCAGCACTTGAAACTGCGTTAATAAGTGTTATTAATACGGCATTTTCTTCTTATCACATTTCAGCAACAGCTTTATCTACAACTATTCCTACAATTGGAATGAGTAGTACAAATGGTAAAACAAGAGTACAGTATGCTAATTTTAAAGTAACATACGCATCAGCACCTCCAGGAACTCCAACAGATATAAATACTTCAATGTATAAGCACAATTCAAGATACGCTTTTGGCTTGTGTTATTTTGATGAGTATGGAGTTACAAATGGGGTTATGACTAATGATACATTTAAAATAATAACTCCAGAAATAGAAACAACAACTCTTTATTCTTCTCAACTAACAATACCTAGTATAAAGTTTTCTATAAACCATGCACCTCCATCTTGGGCTAAATATTTTTCTTTTGTGAGAACAAATAATCTTACAGCAGATTCTTTTTTTACAATAGTCGGAGATGATGTTTATCATGATACTAATTTTGGATATATAGACATTACAAACTACAATACCAATAATAATGGATGGCCATCTTATACTTTTAACAAAGGAGATAGAGTTAGAGTTATTGGAGTATCTGGAGGTACTGTAACTGTTTCTCCTCCTTATTACGGAACATCCAGTGTAAATGATTATCCTATTATTGATTTAATAACAGACAAGCCAGCTGCTTCTTCATTTCCTACTACTGGATTTTTTTTAAAATTACAGTATGATACAACTATGGCTTCTTGGCCAGCTCATGCTAAATTTTATATAGAAATATATACTCCTGCTAAAAATATATCAACAGACTTGCAGGTATTTTATGAGTTCGGAGAAACGTATCTTACAGGAACGGATGTGAATGGAAACTTGATTCACTTGGGTCAAACTCAAGACCAAACTATAGGAACTGGAGCAAAGCCAGCTATATACAATTTTTACAGAGGCGACACTTATTCAAGACAAAGAGATGTTGGATGGATATTATCTCAGTCTGTATCAGATAAATTTGATTCTGAAGTTGTTGGGAATGGAAGACCTTTTGTTATAGACCCATACGCAAAAGAAATATACAACTCTACTTTAGTAAGATACGGCGGTTCTTATCAGCAAGGAACTTTAATAAACGAAATAAATAGATTCTATCCAATCAACTACGATGAGTACGATAGAAGCAAAGGAGATATTCAAAGATTTAAATTAAGACAAAAACATTTAAGAGTATTCCAATCAAGAGGAATAGGAGTAGTTAACGTGTATGCTACTGAAATGATGAATCAAGACGGTTCTTCAAATCTAATAGGTTCAATAAAAATCATTAATCCAATTAATTACTATGTAGGGATATTCGGAATAGGAAATCAATACTGTTCTTTAACGTCCTCTTCTTCTGCTGATTATTATGTAGACCCAATAAACGGTTATCATATAAGGCTCTCAAATGACGGCAACACTCCTTTAAGTGAATTATATAAAGGGCAATATTTTTTCCCATCAATAGCTAACAAATATTTAGATACAGGATATTTAAGGTCTGAGGGTGGTTATGCTAAAATATTAGGAATGTACGATTCGTTTGAAGAAGAGTATGTTTCTGTATTCCAAACAGGAACTAAGTCTGGAGTTACTTTAAGTCCATATACAGTAGGATTTAGTGAAAAGAAAAATGCTTATAGTTCTTTTTATTCTTATTATCCTGAGTGGTTAATATCAGCAAATAATCAAATTATAAGTTGGAAAGATGGAGTTCTTTATGTTCATAACAATTCTTATCAGAATACTTTTTACGGAACACCTACTGCATCTTCAATAACGTTTTGTTTTAATTCATTAAACATACTTAAAAAGACGTTTGATTATATAGGAATAGATTCTAATGATTATTGGATTTCTCCTAATATAGGAGACGTAAATACTTCTATATCTCAAGTTAGTAATATTGTGCAAAGTGATTTTGAAGAGATGGAAGGTATATATCATGCTGCTCTTTCGAGAGATTGGAAAAGCCTTGGCGGTATAATAAATGGAGATTACTTAAAGGGAACTTGGTTGGAAGTTACATTAACTCAGGCTAGTCCTTCTAATTTCGTATATTTGTCAGGCTTATATATTGGATATAAAGTTAGTTCAAGAAATTATATAAACTTTTAATTATGCCACCATTAGCAGCAATACAGGCTGGTTTAGGAATCGGTCAATCAATTTTAGGACTTTTTGCGTTAGGCAAAAAGAAAAAAGCAGCAAATGAAGCGTTTGAAAATATTGAAACATATAAAGAGTCGCCGTATGCACAGCAGAATTTAATGCAAGCTAAGGCTGATGTTAATGCACCTATGCCAGGAGAGCAAGAAGCTAAGATGGGTATTGGTCAAACATTGACTCAATCACTTGGAGCGGCTAAGACTAGAAAAGGTGGACTGCAATCTGTAGGAGCAATTGTAGAACAAACAAATAAAGCAAAACAGAATTTAGCAACTCAAAAGGCTCAATTTGCACTTGGAGCAAAAGCTAGATTAGCTGGAGCTAGAAATACAATGACTGGCGAATACAGTAAAGCATTTAAGAGCAGGCAAGAAAAAGAATCTACAAAGTATCAGCAAACTCTAGCAGACCTTGCAGCAACAAGACAATCTATATCTCAAGGTCTAGGAGCTGTAGGTGGAGCTGCTGCTAATCTAGCTATGATGGGTAAAAACGGCACTGGAGTTAAATCAGATATGACTGATACAGAAACGCCATCAACTGATGTTCCAACTGATTATTCAGCATATTTAAAGACAGGAAGGTTTTTTAAACAATAAGTATAAATAAAATATTTATATGCCATTAGGAGTATCTGAAAAATTAATAGAGAAGGCATACGCACCAGTTGACCTAGGGAAACTATACGGTCAATTAGATGCTTTCGCTAAGCGTAGTTATGCTGAATCTGCGGCAGAAAAGAAACAGGCATTAAAAGAATATTACACAACATCAGCTTCTTTAGATAAAGACTTAAATAGCGTAAAGTTTGAAGACCAAGCAGAATTAATGCAACATAGAAGCAATTGGAAAAACGCTAAGCTTAAATTAGCTTCTTCTCCAAACTTAATTGAAACGAATCCTAAGTTGTATGGAGAGCTATCAAATCAAGTAAATGAAAGCCTAAATAAACTTCAAGAAGGAATTAGCCTAAGTAAAGCAACTAAAGCAAGACATATTAAAGATTACGATAATATTCGTAATAACCCTGCTAAATTTTTACCAGGAGCTTTAACAAGTTTTATTAATGCAACTAAAAAAACTTCTAGGCAATTAATAGAGACAGGTGAAGATAACCCAGAACGTTACGCATACGTTGGGCCGCCTTTAAAAGACGTTGAAAATATAACTACAAATGCAATAAAAAATTCTACAATAGACGCTGATAATCTTTCTTATACAAATACAAAATACGGCGCAATACTTGGAGAGCAACACAAAATAGTTAGTCCAGAAAAAGCAATTAATTTTGTTGATGATAAAATCAATCAATTTGATGACAGAAGTGCTGCCTATGTTTTATCTAATATTTCAGATTATGATGATGTGATGAAGAAGTATAATGAGACAAGTGAAGATAAAAACAAGAGGCTTGGAGGGTATAAAACATTCAGTGGAGGTGAATATAAAGATATGTTTATTCTTCACGAAAGCCCATTTGAAAAAGGGAAAATGGTTAGATTACCTGATTTAAATCCTAATCCTGCTACAGATAAAGAAAAGCTTAACAACTATTATATTGCAAAAACAATGCTTGCAATAAACACGCCTAGTGTTGTAAAAAGAATAGAGATATATCCTGAAGGTAAAGAGCAGCAATTAAAACTAGCTAAAGAAATATCACTTAGTTTTAATAAAAGAATGGAAAATTTTAGACAAGCAAATAAAATTAACTTTAGGGAAACAGGCATTGATGTAGCGGCTAGAAAATCTAAAGCAATATTTGATGCAATATCTTTAGACAAACAAGCTCAAGACGAGTCTAAAATACTATTTTCTAATATAGTAAAATCAAAGCTTCTTGAAAAGCAAGGGCTTTTAAAAAAAGGTGAAAAGCCTTTTACAATGGAAGATGCAAACGATTTAAATAAAGTTGCTGACGCTATATATAGGCTTTCTTCTAAAAAACCAGGAGAAGAAAACAATTTTATTGACATGGACTTAAATAAAGCTGATACACAATCGGAAAACAAAGGTGCAGAGCAATCTAAAAAAGTAAAAATATTTGATTAATAATGCCAGACCCTAAAGATAATATACAAAAGTTGTACGATGTTTTATCAAAAGAAAACAAGTATGATTTGCCAGACGTTAGTACATTTACAAAATACATGTCTGATGAGAAAAGGGTTTCTCAGTTATACAATGTTTTGTCAAAAGAAAATAAATACGACCTTCCTGACTTCGATACATTTAAAACAAAAATTGGTATTACAAATATAAAAGGAAGCGAACCTATTAAGCTTCCTACAAAAGAGTTAAGTCCTGCTGGACTAGCTCAAGAGATGTTTAAAGAAGAAAGACCAGTTTCAGAATCAACATCAAACATTAATTTAATTAAAGATGTAAGAACAAAACAATCACTAGGGAAGATACCTAAGTTTGATGAGCAAGAGCAAGAGACACGACCATTAGAAGAATTAAGAATATTAAAATTAGAAAATAAAAAAAATATAAAAGAAAAAGCTATTGAAAATAGCACAGAACTTGCTTTAAAAAATAATAAAATACAGTATGTAAAAGGAGATATTAATTATCAAAAAGCAAGAAAGAATATAGAGGATGGACTAGAAAAAGAAACTCTTGCATTAACGTATGATAAAATAGGCAATCCTTATATAGTTCAAGCTTATGGCCCTTTAAAAAGCGGAACTGAAGCATTTGTAAAATCAGGGAAAGACGAATTAAGCTCTTATCAGTTTTTTGGCTCTGACATTCATGAAAAAGTAAAATATGCAGATGATTTAATTAAAGATAACAAAATCCCTGAAGGCGTTCCTATTGGTACGCTTTCTAAAACTATGGGTTTTATTGGAGAATCTGCTATAGATTTAGCAAAGGGATTTGTAGGATTTTCAGGTGGTGCTTTATTAGGTTCTGAAACTGGTCCTGGAGCTTTGCTTACAGGCGCAGCAGGAGCTTTTACATTAATGGCCCCTGGTGCTTTTGCTAAAGGATATGAATCAGAAATAGTTAAAAGATATAAACAAGGAATTGATGAATTTTCTTTAACTAAAAAGGATATAACTCAGCAAGACAAAGAGCAGATAATGTTAAATGCATTACCTCAAGGATGGGCTGCTGGTGGTACTGAACTAGCTAAGACTGCTGTTTTATCATTTATTCCTGGTGGCAGTAAAGCTGCTGGAGAAGGATTAAAAAATGCAATAAAACAATTTGCTTCTCATACGGCCGAAAATGTAGCAACATTTGCTACAACATCTGCTGGTGGAGAATTAGTAAAAGATGCTGTAGCTAAGGCTAGAGGATATAACGTAAGCATTGGTGAGTCATTAACTAATGCATTAGAATCTGGAGGAGAAGGTGCAAAAACTGCGTTAGCGTTTGGCATAATGAATGGTGTTATTTCAGTTCCAAAGTTTGTTAAAGCCGCATCTTTAGACTATTTACACACGATAGAAAGACCTAAGCTTGTTTCTTATTCAATGATGCAAGAAAAGTTAGGCTCTGTTCCCGAAGGCTCTACTCAAAAATTAATTTCTCAACTAGATAGATTTGCAGAAGCTAAAAAGAAAGTTCCTAATATTATTCCAGCAGAGCACTCTAGCTCATTTGCTGGTCTTATGTTGAAGAAACAAAATCTTGAGCAAATGAAAAGAGGCTCAGACCCTTCTTTTCATGCTGAGTTAGACCAGCATATAAAATCTGTTGACGATAAGATAACAGAGATGATTAAGTCTCCTGAAAATCCAGTTAAACATGAAGTTAATGACGTTACTGGTCAAACAGGAGATGGAGTTCCTAGAACAGAAGAACATGAGCAAGGCGTTGTAAAAGCTTATAATGAAGATGTGAATAAAGGAGTGCCTTCTCAGTTAACAATGCCAACTGAAGAGCAACAATTAAAAGACATTAATGAAGGGAACTTTGCATCTTTTAAATATAAAAACGAAAGTGAAGTGCCTGAAGTATTTAAAGATAAAATATCATCAAGAGGAGAAGACAATGGAGAGCCTTTTGTTCGTGTTACAGTTCCAAAAATTTTGGCTGATTTCTATTTAGGAGAAACATCTAAACCAGAAACACAAAAAACGGCAGAACTAATTACTATTGGTAAAAAATACACGCCTACAGAAGAGGAAGTAAAACTTCATCAAGAACAAGCAAATCCAGAAGACAGAGCTGAAGTAATTAATCAAACAATAAAAGAGTATGACGCATCAAGAGGTGGACAGGGAGCTAGAGAAGCTTCCATCGGAGTTCCAACAGAGATACTTTCAACTATTGAAGGAGAAGCACGAAGCTTATCTCCAGAAGAACAGCAGCACATCATCCAATCAATTGAAAAGCTCGGAGGACGAGATGCAGCCGACAAGCTCTTCGAGTCAGAAGGACTTCATGAATGGGGAGAATCAAAAGAAGTCTTCCTTGCTAGAAAAGGCTGCTAAGATGTTTAAGATTAAGAGAAGCAAATAACTATATTGTTGTAATTTTGAATGATAGATCGG
>JGI24890J29729_1000476_pt1 | contig 25121 bp, 33 predicted proteins | sample FreactcultureFD7_FD_29729 | JGI IMG/M metagenome (IMG submission 29729)
CGGAGTAATACTTATCGACCACCTTCTCGCTCTCCTTCTCCGAGAGAACGCGCTTCCCAGCCTTCAGGGCCTCCATGCGTTGCTCCTCCCATGCTGCCTCGACCTTGGCTCCGTAGCACTCGGGATGCGTGCAAAGATTGGCCGAGCCTTCAGAACACTCGCTCATATTGCCACTAAGGAATGGGCAATCTGCGCAGGCCCCACCCATGACACGCTGATCATCGACGATCTCCACTGGCACCAGGACGGCATCCTCTTTGGAAAAAGGAGCAAACTTCAGATCGACCATGAAGTGATCCCTGATGTAGGAAGCGGCCGCTCGTGATGTGAGTGGCTCCTCTTCATATTCGGGATGCATGACCGCCTCCAGGGCGCGAGAGCGGAGCGCCTCGGAGGGAATCACTGCCACCATGCGGGCTACCGTGAAGGAAAGCTCACCGGAGCGCAGGGCATCCTTACCCTCTGGAGGGAGCTGATTGAGACAGAGCCTCTGGAGCACATAGTGAATGCTTTTACCGATGGCAGCGGCGAGAGATTCCACCGTGTGTCGCTTCGATCCATCATCATCGAGGGCTAAGAGCTGCGCATAACTCTCGGACTCCTCGAGGGCATCCAGATCGCGGCGTTGCAGATTCTCGATGAGCTGCAGCTCGACCACATCATTGGAGGAAAGATCATCGCGTAATAAGACGGGGACCTGATCCAGCTGGGCAATGTGGGCAGCCCGGAGACGGCACTCACCGGCGATCAGCTCAAGGAGGAATCCAGCCGATGCAACCTCCGGAGGGGCTGTACGCACGAGCAGGGGTTGCAGGATTCCCCTGGCTGCAATCGAGGTAGAAAGCTCCTTGATATAATCTTCAGGGAAGAATTTTCTCGGATTGGTAGCGCTAGGCGCTATGGAAAATGGAGCAACGTTTAACAGGACAGGAGATTTCATTTAGGGTTTTTTGGGTTTTTTTTGCTGCCTCTGCGGTTTGTATTGCCACGGGCGGCGGAGGCATATTTCGCCACCGTGGAAGCTGATTTCTGCCATGGAAGGGTGTGACCATGGACACCACTGGCCTGAGCGGGCCGGTTGATGAGTTGCTTGATACGCCAGCCTGCAGCGGCCTTGGTCTCCCCGAACATCAGCCCGACCTCGTGGAGGCTCATGTTGAGCATGAGATCGGGGCACAAAGCCTTAGCGAAGGCAAAGACACGACGCATGACGGTCCCGGGGTGGGGACCTTCCGAGAAGAAGTACCCCATCATCATCAGGAAAGCTGGTGTGTACTCCTGGACAGAGAGCTCCCCGGAGCCATTTTCCTTTTGCAGGATCTCATCGAGGGGCGTGCGCTGATAGACCGGCTCACGGCCGTGGGATTGCTCACGGGAATAAGCCGAGCGGAGGACCTCTTGGATCGCTTCTTCAGTAGGTTCGCTCATCGGAGGTTTTGCGCCTCCTGCTTGCGAACCTCAAGGGATACACGCTTCGATTGCCATGCCTTGGCACGGCGGGAGGCGGCAGCTGCACGACCGCCACGCTGACCGAGGATCTGGCAGCACTCGTAGTACGAGCGGCCGGTCTCACGCATCATGGTATCTACACGCGTAGAGAAGGAGATCGGCCTCATACTGGGAATGCCCACTGACGCGTGTCAATCTGGCTTATGGGGAATTCACGGCACAGATCATAAAGATCCTGAGCCTTTTTCTGAATTCTCGACCGTTCGGCACCACACAATGTTTTGCGCAGATATTCCTCGCGGGATAGTAATCCTCCTGGGATCACCCGGACTGATTCATCGTCTTCTTTGCAGAGACTCTCCTCGACGCATGTGGCGCAATCGCAACGTTTCTTCTTCAGTGCATCGGCTTCATTCACCGGATTGCGGAGACCTGACTCCCAGCACTCAAAGCAGATCAGGACTTCGGAATCCTTGAGAAAATGACGATCCTCTTCACCACAGATGTCACACCGGCGGGGAGGGAACGAGGGCAGAGATGAAAGCGTCATTTTGCCACCCCCAGACCTTTGCAAGGATAAACCGAGCGGTAGAACTTAGGCCGTGACGAAAGAATCGACTCGCTCCAGAGATGACATAGAAAAGATGGCCATTCGAGATTCGGACGATCACCGAGGTAATCACGACCAGGTACATGAAACCGATGCAAGCCGATCGAGCGACGCATCACTTCGAGGTGCTTATCCATGGAGCACCCCCATTTGCTTGAGATCCCAGATCCAGATCGCCACGCCGATGACCGCACAGATCAGGGCGGCGATCAGATTCTTCCGGTGCTCTAAAAGGGCCTCTTTGTCCCCTTTTTGTCCCCCATCGCCCGCGAAGCCCCTATTTAAAGGGAGGCGGGGGACGGAATCGAACCGTCGCTTCGAGTATGCGTTTTGATTTGTTTCGATTTGTTCCATTTTACTCTGTGGTGTTGTGGTTTGGTGTTTTCTGTTTGTCCCCCATGTCCCCCTCGCTTACCGTCAACTCATGGCATCGTTGTTTAAGAGACCGGGAAAGCCACATTGGTTTCTCAGATACAAGGAGAAAGGGGAATGGAAGAAGCGCGTCACTAAGTTCCGACACGATGATCCGAATGATACTTCCAAGGCCCGAGCCTTTCGTGCCCAGTGCGAGGCCGATGAGTTTAAGGATGAATCCGTAAAAAAGATCGGATGGGACTGGGTGATCGGCTACATCGAGGGGATGGAACTGGCGGCCAGGAGTCGTGAGCGTTATCTCGGAGGCTGGCACTGGCTGGGCATGTGGCTCGAGGAAAGGAAGCTCGATGTCCCCCAAATCCGTTACACCCATGTCCATGACTACATCGACTGGCGCGTGGGAAGGAAGAAGCCCTACGGCAAGAGCGCGGGAAAAAATACGGCGATCATGGAGGTGAAGTGGCTGGCCAGTCTGCTGAATGAGGCCGTCCGTCGTGACTTTATCACTGCCAGCCCTCTTGCCAGCCTGAAGCTTCGCGCCGCAGCTGCACCAAAAAAGAGACCCTTCACCGATGAGGAGATCCGGATCTGTCGAGCGGCTCTGGCTCCCAAGCCCGAAGGAGAGAGTGAGCCGGAATGGATGAGGGTAGCCTTTGAGATCGGACTGGCCACTGGCTGCAGACTCCGAGAAACGCGTATCCCCATGGAAAAGATCGATCTGGACTCCGACCCTCCGGCGATGACCTTTCCGAATCCAAAGGGGGGAGAGGATAAAGCCTTTACGATTCCCATCCCCTCGATGCTCCTTCCGCTTTTCCGAGATCTGAAAAAGAAACGGAGGAAATACACGATCGACTCCTTCCCCTTCCAGCCGAGCCGCTGGTGGACTCACTTTTTCAAGCGAGTGGAGATCGAGGGAGTCTGTTTTCATTGTCTGAGGGTGACAAAGGTTACGCGACTGCGACGGGATGGAGTGCCGAGGGAGGCTGCGATGAGATTGGTGAATCACTCTTCCGAGCTGATCCACATGCTTTACGACCGGCACCAGGTACGCGACCTAATGCAGTATTGCGACTCCGGGATTGCAGGTTATTCCGGCGCCACGTGATAAAATCGCTGTAATAGACCACTCCCTGGACAAGCGGGAAGGTAGGATCATTCCAGAGGGCCTTCACGCGTGGGAAGGTAAGGCCCGATTGCTTCATGAACGCCCGCTTGGAAAGTGGTTTTTCGGGAGTCATCGCGAGCTAGGCTGTGACCATTTCTTCCGGAGTTGGCTCGGAGTGGATCAGATTCATTGCCTGCTCGACACGGATGAGCCCGGTCTCCACCGCTTGCCGAATAATTGCTGACTCAGAGATTCCGGTCTTTTCTTTCAAGGCTTCCGTGCGGAGGGCTAGATGGTCTGGGAGCTTGATACTGAAGGTTCTCATAAATGATTGCGTGATTTGTAATGATTTTCCGTACGGTGTACAGAAAAAATTGTAAAAAATGTTTTTTCCTTTACGCTTTAGTCAAATGAGCGGTGGAAAAAATAAACAGGTTCGACTTGATGCACGGCTTTACGAACGGCTTGAACGCCTCGAGAAAAAAAGCGGCCTCACCATTTCAGACGTTATCCGGCTAGGGCTTAATGCCGGACTCCCACTGCTTGAGAATGGCGAGGTTAATCCTTTTGGTGAAAACAATGTGGCCGGGGTTCCGCCTCCTTATCGCAGGAAAAAACGCACCATACAAAGCGCTGCAAAGGTTGCCCCAGATCCCAGCTTATCACAGAATCCGGCGAGCAAAAAGGCAATATCTTCTACGAAGTAGATCTCATTAATGAAAAACTGATCTATTGGCCATTCACATGAAAAAAATATTACTAAATCAAAACGGGAATCAATCAGGGCCATACACCCTGAAAGAGGTAAGGCAGAAAATATGGAGCGGAGATCTCTCTACAGAAGATCTGGGATGGTACGAAGGTTGCAGCAGATGGTTCTCCATTGGGGAAATCCTCAAAGCCAATCAGACACAGGTTTCTCTAAAAACAAAACCTCAGTCTACCTATTGGCAATCAACGGGCATTATGATTGCAGTGGTGGCCGGGATTTTTTTTGTGATCACCGTCTTCGCAGCTTTTTCACACATGGAGGACAAACCGAAAACGGCTGAGAATTATTATTGCAATGCTTGTGAAACGGTAAAAGAACACTTGATAGCTCCGGCGGCGGCTACATTTGCCCCATTTGGAAAGAATGGAGGAGCATGGAATATCGGAGGAAGTTATTGGGAGGCTGAAGGCTGGGTTGACGCCGCAAATGCCTATGGCGTCAAATTGAGAAAGAACTGGAAGATGGCGTGGAATTCGCAAGGAGGTGAAGTCGTTTATTACTCTTTTGACGGGGTATCCGTGATAGGAACAGAAGAGCAGGCAAAAAAAATTGCCCTGGGGGGCAAATAGCTCTCTACGCGTGTAGAGAGGCTTTTTCAGGGAATTTTATCTTCTTTACCTCTTCGCTCCATTGGCGGGCGAGGGGTGCGGCCGCGAGGAGCTCACCTGCATGAAGGATTGCCCGGGGCTCGATTTCGCCGTAGCAGTGCGAGGCCGAAGCGATCAACTCCATTTGGTAAGCCAAGTCCATCAGATCCGCTGAAAGCTTCTTCTGGTGGCTGGTATGACGGATGATCAGACCCGCTGAAGGGGGTAGGTGATGCCGTTGATCACGGCCGGTTGATCGGGCCAGAATTGATACTGGAAAACCCGCTGATCACATCCCCCATGCTTGGGATCGGCATCGAGCAAGAGAGCCCTTGCAGCCGCAATGGACATTTCCCCGAGATGGTAATCAGGCCCCACATCGCCCACGACGACCTCGACGGAGGCATTGCTCCTCAGATCTGTGATCAGCCCTCGGCAGCCGATCACTACTCCCAGGGCGCTGCGACGAAGCACACCAGGCACCACCATGAAGGGAACCGTTTCGCTGTCGAGGTAGGCCCGCGGATTCGTGGGCGGATAGCCGGGAAGGATGAGCATCGTCGTGGAAACATACATGCCGGGAGCTGGATCGGTCGGCCCCTGGACAATGGGAAGGCCTTCTTTATCGGTAACAATGCCCCACCAGTTACCAGGACGGCCAGCGTTCGCCGTGAAGTCGAAACCGCTGTTGTTCGGACCGTAGGCGCGGGGAGATCCGTCGGCATCAACGGCCGCCTCTCCGACAAAGGTGACGCACCCATCGGGCTCCTGGGGAATGGGTTGTCCGTTGATGGTGGCGAGGATCTTCATGGCTGAGGTGGGGGGATTGGTTTATCCAGATCGCGGGATTCCAGCGTGCGGGCGTAGGCAAGGAGGCCCGTGACGATGCCAGCAATGATCGTGGCATACGCGATGGCCTGCCCGTCCATCGGAACCCATAGACCGGTCACAGCCAGGCGGATTGTCTGGACCCATACAGGAGCGCACATGGTGACGACGACAAATCCAAACAGGAGCCGAATCGAGGAAGGCTCTTTGCTTCCGGCCGTCGAAAAGGCTGTCCGGAAGAAGCTCATTTTTTAAAAGCTTCGATTGTTGCCAGGATGAAGACGATCGACACGGATCCGAGCGCCAGAATCACGATGGATATTCTTAGGTATTCGGCTGCGTTGGCGAGGAGGTGCGTCATGGGATCACTCGGGCAGCGATGGCAACGATTCCCCTGAAGAACCCATAAGCAACGAGAAATCCTCCCACAAAGGCGGCTATGCGAGCGAAAAGAGCAAACAAGCCCGCGTTATCAGGAATGAGCTGCCCCGCCTTCTTGAGGCACCAGAGCGCGAAGATTGCGCTGAAGGTGTAGAGAAAGAGATCTCTCTGGCAGGCATTGTCGTGGGCTTCCTTGGTCTTCTGAATGGCAATGGCCGTCTCCTTATCCAGATCGACGTGCGCCTTGGCATTGTCATCATAGAGCAGCTTGTATTGCCCCTCATACCACTGGATCTTGGCGGTGGCATCGTCGAGCTTGAACCCGAGATCAGTAATGGTGGAGTGAAGATCCATGATGTCTTGTTTGAAAACGGGATCGGTGATCTTTTTCTCAATAGAGGAGACTTGGGTCTCGGCATGCTTCTGGCTCGCATGTGCGGCTGCCACGGCCTGATCTACTCCGACATGGGAAGCAGAGGGAAGTATTGGACGCGTGTCGGGGGCGTGAGTGCAAGCCGAGAGCGAGATGGCAAGGAGGGCGATGAGGGTGAATGGGGGCCGCATAAAATCAGTGGGTGGGCATGATGGGAAATAGCGTTGATCACGAGCCAGAGGAAGAGTCGGATTATTGCTCATTTCCGGTCGGTGTGAGTGATCATCCGCCAGAGGACGATCATGGAAACGAGGATTGAGAAGATCCCAGAGAGCAGGCCGACCCAGACTGCGATTTCATGCACCGTCGAGATCACCGCCGATACCAGACTCACTCCCGTGAGAGCTACCGAGACGACAGCGCCTTCCGGAGATCCGGGAGGAAGTGGGGTATTGGTATCGATTGGCATGGGTAAAGCTGGCTATCAGCGGGGGATTGGCCCCCGCTTCAAGCGATTGAGCATTAAACTCCAGCAGCGGCGACCACGGCGTTGATGACCGTGATATTTTCGGCTCCGATTGCAGCTTGGATGTCGGCTGCGGAGACGGCTGGTTGATTTCCCTGTGCAGGGAGTCCTTCAGCTAGGGATTTCTTCGCCTGGGTCGCTGATCCTGTTAGACTCGTGAGAATCTGGTTGGCTACAAGCGAAGCGCGGATTTGGGGTGTTTGTGCTAGTGACATTGGTGTGTTTGCTTGGTTGGTCGGTAAGCGTCCGTTTTATTCCGCGCCAAGAGTCGCTGCGTCCGATCCTCCGTCGAGGCCGGATGGCATTGGTTGTCTGTGCGCGGAGAAATTCATTATGATGCGGCGGTAGTTGCGAGGAGGTAGTAGGTGATTCCGTTAATTACGATCTCGACCTTATTGGTGACTACATTATCGGTTGAGGAAGAGACGGCGTTGTTGACTGCAAGAACCCCGCTTGAACTAATAGTTGCCTCTCCTGCGCCGCCAAAAGTTGCTCCCGCTGCAATGAGATTAGTTCCAGAGAATCCGTAAGCAGTTCCACCCATTGATAAATTGCCTAGAATAGTATTCCCATTAGAGTCAATTATCACCCCTCCGCCTGCAAAGGAAGCGGAGCCGTCGGGTCGTAACGCAATCGGGTTTGGGGTGTTAGTCCAGTATGAACCAACGGTTATTGTTCCGTCAGGGTTAAGAGATGAGATATTTCCAGAAGTCCCGCCCCAGCCGACTACATTGTAAAAATTAGGATAACTGTAACTTGTCAGGTATCCGCAATCGTTAGTGAACCCGGAAACACTGTCACCTTGGTATGCAACTGTTCCAGAAGGAAAGAAGGTGGAATACCCTGCATCGTTGTAAAGCGAGCTTATATTTAATCCGCTAATGCTCGTCAGATAACCTACGTCATTAGTGAACTCGCTGATGTTGTCGCCTTGGTATGCAACAGTTCCAGAAGGAGAGAAGGTGAAATACCCTGCATCGTTGTAAAGCGAGCTTATATTTAATCCGCTAATGCTCGTCAGATACCCTGCATCGTTGGTAAAGTTGGATATATTGTCGCCTTGATAGGCCACCGTTCCAGAAGGAGAGAAGGTGGAATATCCTGCATCGTTGTTAAGCGAGCTTATATTTGATCCCCAATAAAGAAACCCTGAGTTATTAACAAAGTCCTCAGTGGCATACCAAGCGTCGTTGGTAAAGTTGGAAACATTCATTCCAATCATTGCAACCGACTGAGATCCCCATTGAAGTCCAGAATCGTCGTAGAGGGAGTCTGATCCGCCAAAATTGACCGAAGGCGCGTAAATAGGAGAGTCGATATAAAGCTGAACGGGCGTTCCTTCCGTATCTCCTGCGGAAATGCTACGGAGCCTTCCCCCCTGCCAGTTAAGCTCATACCCAACGGCGCAGAGAAGCCCGATTCCGTTTGCTCCTCCTGTTCCGTTATCAAAGCTGCCAACTTTGAGTGCCGTGGAGTTGGGGAGGGTTAGGCTAAGTCCGTAGATTGATCCGTCGGCATTGAGGCCGGAATTATCGGTGTAAAGTCCTCCGAGCGAGTGGATGTAGTCGACGGCTGATAACGATTTGAACGCAACCTCGTCCGTCGTGTTAAGAGACTGGTCAAAGGGGTTTCCTCCTCCGCTGGCGAGCGCTGCTATTGCCTGCGCTACCCGAAGCGGAGTCATCCAGTGGACGTTGTCCGTTCCGGCCTCGGCATCCGCCTGTGTAGCCTTCATGTCGGGTACCAGGACAGGAGAGCCATCAGTGGGCTTGATCAGGTCATTGGCAAGCGTGACGGCTAAGATTGGCAGGGTTGTGATATCGCTGCCCACCGTGATTTCGATCTCGGCCAGAAGCGGCAATGTCTTAACCTGAGGGGTACGATACCAGCCCGCATCCGTTCCCGTGGCTGCTGGATCCACGACCGTCCAGGCAATGCCGGAATCAACCTGGTAGATGATGTCACCAGCGAGAAGGCCGGTGAGCGCAAAGCGGGACTCCTGATCAGCTACGACATCCTCGATGGCTCCCTGGACAAGCGCCTTGTTGAGACCGGCCGTCTGAAGACTTAGCGGGAAAGTATAGACTGCCGAGGTTCCGGATCCGGTTTTTGTCCATGAGGTAGCGGCCGCGAGAGGATCTTCACCGGAAAACTGAGTGGGAAGTTTGATCGAGAGGCGGCCAGTTGCTCCAGCTGTATAATCAACGACGACCCGACTCTGGCAAAAAATGATTTTAATCGATGGGGTATCCCCACGAGTGATCGAAATACTGGAAAGAATCGTCCGATTGGTAGGAGAAACGACAAATGCGCCGATCCCTAGATCATAAAACAGGGTCATGCAAGATGCCCCCTGTCAAAAGATAGCCGCTTAAACTACCACGAAGGGCTGAGCACGCTATACAGCAATAAACGGATGTGATTTCTGTCGTAGGTGCCCTCGGCATTCCCCCTCTTGCTCGTGGTAGGCGACATGATGGGTAATCTGATCTCCTTGCCGCTTGATATGATCGCATGCAATATGGGGAACGCAGGCGATCTTTAGGCCATTCGGATGCCACCGACTCCAGCAGAGGAAAAGATCCTGAGTCCCGCGTCCCTCGTAACCCGTGAAGTCTGTCAAGGCGAGGGCTTTCTTGGAAAGCAGGGTGCAACCGAGACCGCACCAATCCGACGGGACAATAGCTCCGAGGCCGATGCCAGGATAAGCGTAATCCATCCACCCCCTGCGGCGGTATCCTTTCGCATTCATCTCAAATACATTCCCGATGGGAGGTGATTTCTTGACCAGTTCCCGCAGGCGTCCCATGCGCCTCATCTCTTTCTCTGCGATCTGCTGATCCTTGGCAGATTTAAGCCGCGCCTCGCAAGCATCGAGGCAGAGTTTCAGCCGGGGCTTTAATGTGCGCTCACTTGGCAAGAAATCCTCGTTGATCTGTGACCGATACGATCCAAATCCCCCCAGGAAAAGTCCGTTGGGATAGGTGGCCGCCGCGACATGATAATACGGATCACCCACGGCATCCGGCATTTGAAGTGTCCACTCTAGCACCCGCAGCGCATCGGCGGGCGCAATGGTGTCGCTTTCCACGCTCCAGCAGAGATCGCTCTTGATTCGGCGGGCAAACTCAAAAGCCGCCCCCTGAAGTTGCGCGATCCGAATCTGAGCGTCCGTTTTGTAATTTTTCTCATCCTCCGTAATTGGAAGATTCAGAACCGTAACCTTCCACCCTTCAGGAAGCCGCCCTTTGGCATATTCGGCAGCTTTTTTTGCTTCCTCGCTCTGATCCGTGGCAAAAATGAAATGCGCTTCTTCGTGATGCCCAGCCGCCGTGGCAATTGCCCTGATCAGTTGAGGCCAGGCATGGAGATAGGAGCGGGTGGCCGCCGTAACAATGGAAAGCATGGGGATCGTTACCCCATCGCGGCGTGTCAATTAGAACCAGCCCGAGTTCCCCGCTACCTCTGCCACCATACCGACCGGGGAGAGAACGACCATCGCCCCGCTTACTCCATAGGATGCCGTGGACCAGCCCGAGTAGAAGTTGCAGGTCGAGCTGGAGGATGATGCCGCTGATCCAGATGCGAACGTGTAGCTCGTCGCGCCCCATATTCCAGAAAGCGTAACCTCGGCAGAATCCGTCAGCACAATCGGATCGGTGGCCCCGTAGTACCTAGCATCACTCCATGTGGAGGCCGCTCCGTTGTATTGATTCTCATAAGAGGCCGAAGTCTCTGTCAGGAATGTTTGCGTACCTGTGCTATTTGCGGAAGTGATGGCCTCATAGATGGTCATGCTCTTGCCGCTGAAGTTTGCGGAGCCGTAGTTCCCTGTGTAACCCTCTAAGCGAGGAAACCTGGTCAATGGCTCAAAATACTCAGGGATGATTGCCACATCACTTGGCGATATATTTACTAACGGCGCCCTTGGCAATCTGTCCCCAAATCCTCGGTTGGTGTATGAAACCGAGGTTTCATAAGCAAACTGGGCATAAGATAAGTTGCCAGATTCCCCAAGTAAAACCATCGCTGGTGCCTTTTTTGTAGTCATCACCCATGCCTCGCCCCAAGTGACTACTGAAGGGGCCGATTCTGTATAGAATGAAGTGTCGCAAACATTCCAGCCAACATGCCCTGCAAAATCATCTGTAAAATATGCGGCGGAAACATTATCGACGCCAGTTGCGTTTGTTCCGATAGAAAGTGAAGAGAAATCAGTGTCTGTGTATGATTGACCAATTTCTCCAAAAGCAAGGATGTCTGTGTTCCTATAATCACCAAAGCTATGATTTACATCAATGCTTCGGCGTGTAATCAGAACGTCGCCATAATACGTAGCCAAAAAAGACCCACTTGCCGACGTTGTTTCTATGAAACTGATATGGGTCGAAGAGAGAAAACTTGATGAAACGATATTTATTTCGAGATTGTTAGGGTAGCTCGTGGCGAGGCCAACAGTTACATTGCCATCACCAAAGTCCGTAACTGTCGTGAATGGATAGCTTTGCGTCGTTTGTGTGGTGACGTAACTTGTGCCTGTCCTAAGTTCACTGATCGGGCCTGCGTAATTGGCAGGAATCTGCGTAAAGGAACCGTAGTGACTTACAGGAAAAAGTGGATCAACGCGTTCCTCCGTGCCTGTATATGTCACCGTACCGGTGGTTTGCGTGGATTTCCAAGATGATGAGAACGTGGAGGAAGTGGTCTCCTCAACTAGCGATGTATAGATCCATGACTGAAATCCGTCAAAGTGGGTGGCGATGTGTTCAGAGAAGCTTGATGCGTAGGTCACGGCGGCAGATGCCTCGCCAGTGACAACACTCTCCGTCGTGTCCATCCATGAGTTAAGGGCGTAGGCCTCCGTTCCCATGTTACCAATTCCAAATGTATTGGTTCGTCGGGACTCCGGCCGGATAGGTGGTCATCGCCACCACGGGGACGGCATTCACCCAATACTTTCCGAGCAGATTGTAGGGCTTCCCGTCGAGGATGACTCCGACAGGGATTTGAAAGCTCGTCGGAGCGGCAGACTCCGTAGGAGTCTGACCATAGAATGCAGTGTTTCCAGCATTGACCGTGCATCCCGTCACTGCGGTTCCATCGCTTTCCACATCGAGCCAGACGTAGCACGTTGATTCAAGATGAACCGTGATCGGCGTAAGGAAATTCGATGGCAGGAACCCACCAACAACTCCCGGAGTCAGCGTGATTTTGTGGTCTGTTCCGTCATTAGTGAGCTGTATTGAGAAGGGTGGAGGCAAATCTGAGCCGCTGCCTCCTCTTGTAAAAAGAGTCGTTCCTCCTGGAGTCCTGCTATACCAGCCCCCCACAACCCCCGTGATCAGGGCCGAATGGAGTATATCGACCATCCAATTCCACCGCCATGGGGGGATCAGTCCCGGGGTGGAGATCTTGAGTCTCTCAATGTCACTACTCATGACTTACCGAGGGTAAATGGTCGTATTCCATGGGATCTCACTCCAGATTCTATTGAGCGTGCGGGTCCAGTAGGGATAACGGCGTTGGATCGATCCAGAGATCACCAGCCAGTGATCTCCCTCGACTCCTCCGATCAGTGTGGAAACACTGGACGGCTGACCCCAGCTGTAAATGGTCGTGCTCTCGGTGATCGAAGGAACTTTGTAAGTCCTGAACCCAGCAAAAGGGGAATCTTTTTTCCATTCTTTGAAGGTGCCGTCAGCATTGAAGATCGCTCCATTAGCATCCGTAGCGAAGGTAAGAAAATCAGGGTGAGACTCAATGGGGGCCTCGACAGAGTTGGCGGTCTCAGCATACTCATCGGGAGGCAAAGGGGTCGTGCCGCCCCCTGGATAAACCGCTGTCGTCGCAGGTGAAACATACATGAGTGTCACATCGACCAGACCGGGGATACTCGATGGCTCCGCAGATCGCTCGGTGAGTACTGCAGTTGAAAAATCAGGATGAACGCTACCCCTAGCCGGGCAGCCTGCGATCCATCCCGACTTGAATGCGCGGAATGTCCGGTTGATCTGCATGGATCCATTGACTGATTCTTTAAATTTGTCTTTAGCCTGGAGGATTCCATCCCCGAAGGCGGTGCCGATGATTCGTAGGGTGCTCATGGGATTTCTGGGTTAGCTGGCGTCCGGTACCTCAACGCTCCATTCTTTCTCTGCGATGATCTTCATGTAATTGCGCATCTCCTCTTGCAATTTGATTCCCTTCTCTGCCTCGGCATTGATCACATCATAGTTCACTCCTTTGAGGTGTTGGCCATCCTCCCCCACCTTCTTGATGCCGCTTACAAAGCCGAGGTTGTGCTCACGCTCGGCAAAGGATTCCCGCATGGCCCTCTCCTCATTGCGCTCTTGCTGCTTTTTCTTTTTCTCAGCGAGTTTCTCGGCATCCTTGATTGCCCGATCACGCTCTTTCTGAGCCTCATCGGCGGCCTGCTCCTGTTCTTTTTTTAACTTATCCTCCAGGGCAATCCTCTCCTTTGCATTGCCGACAAGCTTGTCTTCAAATTCCCCTTTTTTCCCGGCAAGGCTGCTCCCCTCCTGAGATGCCGCAAAGAGCTGAGTCTCAAGCATGGCACGCTCCTGAGCAAGTTGCTTGAGCCGCTCGGCTGTGGCGATTTGCTTGCGGGCATGTTCCTCCTCAAGGGCCCTCAGTCTCTCGGCAAGAGGCAGGCGCTTTTCTTCAGGGCCGCCACCTTCGCCGCCCGCTTCGCCACCACCATGGTGCTCTCCTTCACCTTTAGGCCCAGTACTTGACCAGATCTCATGGAGTTGGCCGGCGGTGCTTTTGGCATTGTTGATGATGTCATCGGCATTGGTAGCAAACGCAGTTTTTACCCCAGCCAAATCTCCATGCAGCGCAGCTGAAATGCCTTGCCCCATGCGGCCTAGGCCATTGCTCATCATCCCAATCGTCCCACCGATCACAGTACCGATGGATTGCATCACTTTGTTGAGGACGGCAAAGATGTCAGCAGCGAAGACCGTGACGGTATTCTTCAGTCCGGTGATGGTCTGCTCGGCTGTGTGGAGCTGATCGACGGTATCGTTGCTGGCGACATGAAATCCATCCATCATCTCGCGGATCTTTTCACTCCCCTGATTAAGCAGCGGAAGAATTTCCTTCATCCGGGGACCGAGGGCTTCCAAGGCCAGATTGATCCGCGCTTGAGGATCCTCCACTTTCTCCAGCGCCTGGGCGATCATGACGAGTTGCTGATCCATCTGCGCATGAGTAAAGGCTTCGGCATCAATTCCGAGCTTACCGAAGGCATCACCGGCACCGCTCCGCATCTTGGCCAGTGAACGGGCTACAACATCGATATTGGTCCCGAATTTCTCAGAGAGCTGGCTCACCCTCTGGACGGCCTCACTCGTAGTATCGAACATCTCGGCGATATGTTTCACCTGGGCAAATTTGCTGATCAGCTGCTCGATGCCTACCCCCGCAAAGAGTCCCATGAGCATTTCATGCGTCTGCTCTTTGAAGCTCTCGACCTGATGCTTGGCTTGATTGAGCCCGGTCTTGAGCGCGGAATTATTCGTCCCGAGGGAGAAATCTACAGAATGGTTGCTCATAGGATGTGGCCTGCCTCCTTGAGTGCCGCGACTTCGCTCTCGCTGATGAGTGGGATCTCATTGCCTCCAGCCTCGGCCAGTGCCAGCACCAGGTGCCGTGCGTAGCCGTAGGGGAGTTTCCATGCGGCGGCATGAGGGAACCGACCCTGCCGGATCAGGACTGCTACCAGGTAGAGGCAGAGGGGGCTCTTGACAGGGCGGCCATCTTCTCCCTCCCAGACTTTGGGCAGTGCATTGTAATCAGAGAGATAGGTCTGAAAGGCCAGGGATGTCTCAAGGATCCCCTCTTTATCGATCTGCTCGACCAGCTTGGGCGATGGGCGTAAGTCGAAGGATGCCTCCAGAGGATCGACGGCCTTGCGCGAGCAGATCGTCAGAGCCAGAGCGAGATCCGAGGCCGTACCGCCGGGAGCAGCTCCGATGTAGGGGCTGCGCACAAACTCCAACATCCAGACGTGCCAGATACTTAGGGGCTCCATCGGGAGCCCGCAGAGGATGTGGGGAATGTTGAAGAGGCATTCGGCAAGAGCCTCACTCATCGCGTGCTCCCTTTAGGAGACAACAGTCGGGGTGAAGTCGTCGTGGTAAGCGAGCTGGACGGCCACTTTGAGGGGCTTGCCGCCAAAGTTGGAAATGTCAGCCCCCAGCACCACAAAGGAGCGGGGAGAAGTTTCCGTGGAAGTCAGCACATCACCAATCTTGGGAGCGACTTCTCCTGCTTTGATCACCAGATCGGCTGCACAATCAACACCCGGACGCCAGAAGGAATAGTTGGCGACGAGTCCGTCCCCCCCTTCAGTCCGCTCGTGCATGGTAGAGTCCTTTTCTTTCCAAGTGCCATCGACAACGATGTAGTCGGCAAAGGTTGGAGCTGATTTTCTAATGAGGCCGGTGCCGAGCTGATTCATGATAAAGAAATGGGTAGAGGTGGACGGTTCACAACTCGGATGGTGTCAAAACGTGGCCGGTGGTGACCGGCCCGGTTAGACTAAGAGCGAAGCGATTAGCCCCGGAGGGGTGAGCCGAGCGGGAGCGAGCGAATCAAACAAGACGAAGCGGGCTTTGCTTGCCTCTCCTTCGTCGATGTCATTCGAGGCGATGAGCCGAGAAGTCCTGAGATCACCAGATCGAGGGATGCCTGATCCGGGAGCCGTAACGGATGCGAAGCAACGGCCGGGCAAGCAATCGCCAGACAAAACAAGCCTCACCAAGGGCGGCACTGCTTGCCGGGAGGCAAGTGCCGTCAAAAGGAAATCAACGAAATCAAAAACTTCCGTTTGCGGGAAAATTCACTCACCAAGTCCCGCCCATGCCTTGTAAGTCAGCACGATGCCATGCAAAGCACGCTCAGCATCGCGCCCTTCTTTATGGCCTTCGTATTCCATGCCAATAAAGAGCAGCCCGGGGGTCGAGGTGGAGAGGATTGTTGTCAGGGCATCGAGTTCGCTCTCCTGCAGCGCACCGCGGATCGTATCGGAAAAGCTGGCAAGCTGGGGCATGGGATCTCCAGTGAGATCAGCCACTCCTCCGGAGGAGATCAGGATCTGGATCTCGACCTCAAGGGCATCGATGCCAGCCACCTTGACCAGATCGCCACCGCCACCGGCCACCGTGACAATGGCCCGAGGAAGTTCATTCTGAATGTCATTGGAATGCCCCCGATGGAAGGTAAGATCCGGAAGAAGGGATGCAAGGCGATCCACCAGGGCGGATTCAAGGAGTAGGGATGTTTGAGACATAAATCAGGCAGCGCGGAGTTTTACAAGGTTCGGATAGGCATGCTCGACATGTTTCATGCTGTCGAAGACCCCCTTCTCGAGGTTGCGTTCAAAATACTTGATCCGGCCGTTGATCGTGCGCTGGAGGATCCCGGCAGCGTCTTTATTGATGGAGGCAATCGATTGATTGGAAAAAACAAGGGTGAAGGAGTTGGCATCCTGCTCGACGGATGTCACGGCCAGATCAGGGCGTTTGCCACGCACGGTGGCATTGAGCACATCTTTGGCAGCCTTGAGCGCGTGTCCCATTCCCTCAGCGAGCTGATACCAGGCAGCGCGAGGAATACCCCGCCGGGCAAGCCATTCCGTCGTCATTCGGGCCATGTTGTGGATTCGGTCCTGTTCCATCGACTGGTAATCGTTCCAGATCTCATCGGGCACGTTGTTTTTATTCACCAGGAAACAAACGACGCCTCCCTTTCTGGATCGGGAATACTTCCCAGTGCCGCCCACTGGCCGCACAAACCACACATTGCCCTTATTAGGAGCAATCGAGATCTTGGGAGTGAAACCTTGGCTGCGAGATCCCCACCGGTCCCGCTGCGCGTATTGGTTAAACTTAGTGCTTAGGGATCTGATGATCGTCTTTGCTGGCGTCAATTCAGTGCGATCCATGCAAGTCTGAAGAATCGAGACAGCCTCGGCCGTGGTGACATCCTTCATCGGCTTCATGGTGGCCACGCTCAGCCCACGCAAAACGGTCTCCATGCCGCTGATGTCGATGGAGGCCGTGATCATCCAAGGTTATGGAGTGCCATGAGCCACTCTGGGAAGGGATCATCGATGTCCTTGATCTCGGCAACTCGATAGTCATTGCCATCGACAATGATCAGAGTCTCGGCAACGGGAGTCACTGGAAGATCAGATTTGCTGAAACGGATCGAGAGATCAGCATCGAGCGTGAAGCCTCCATCCCGTAGCGTCCGAGCATCGCGGATCGGTGTCCTCGTAGCCTTGAACGCATACCCTTGATAGAGGCAATCGTGGCCGTAGGTGTCGAGCCGCTCGGCAGCTCCCCGGGCCGCAAAGCGATGGAGATTGTCTTTGAGGCTCATGGGAAGTTTTTAGAGGCCGGGCTTTTTCAATCCTGCCTCGATGACTGCTTCAGTTTTCTTGGCAGCGGCCGAGAGCTTTTGCGCACCCTTTTCGATGCTCTCCAGGAGCGCGGCATGCTCGGCATGTAGCTCGCGGAGCAATGGTTCGAAGAGCTTGGGCGAAACGCATCCGCCAGCGGCTTTTTCTTTGAAGAGGGTGGTGATTTTATCGAAGGCAGTCATGAGAGAGAAAAGGTGAAAGGTGAAAGCTGAAAAGCTGAAAGGTAGTGATGAAACAACAATGCCCCGTCAGGAAACCTTGAAACCTGACGGGGCATTTATGGAGGTGCTCGTTGCGAGCGTTGCGATGAAGCTTAGGCGTTGCTGATGATCACGCCGTTGTTGGCGTTGCCGACAGCGTAACCCTCGAGCCACACAATGCGGTTGTTAAGCGAAAGATCGGTTCCGATCCACTGGTTGACCATGACGCGGAAGCCTGTGAGAGGGTCTTCCACATACCCGATGATGCCGGGGAAGGGAACACCCTTGAAGATCTCGGTGGGATCCTTCGGGGCGCGGGCTGCATAGACCGTGCTATCAGGAGTACCAGCGAAGCCGACGCGGTGGGCACCGCCAAGACCGAGGCTGGGGTACTTGTCGATCATGATGCCATCCACCGAAGGGAGCTTTCCGGTCTTGATGGCGTCTCCGTTGGCGGGGTTGTTCAGCGCTGCAACAATGATAGGATCAGCAAGGAGGCCACCATACACAGTGCCGTTGAACACTGCAAAACGACCTTGCTGTGGGATCGCATTGGCATCCGTGGTTCCGTCCATCTGAGTCATCAGAGGGAGGGTCATTCCGGCACGCGTGTTGGTCGTGGAGACCAAGCTCCTGGAGAAGTTGGAAGCGATCCAGAGTGCGGAAACCGCATCGACGATGTGGTTGCTGATTGCTGTGGCAATCGGCTCAGCCTCCTCAGCAATGATGTCGCGGTCGGTGGCATTGTACTGAGAAGGGGTCAGGGTGATGAAAACCTGTTTGAACCCGTTCAGTGTCACAGGGACATCGGTCTCCGAGATGTCAGAAGCAGCATCTCCGAAATTACCCACGGCTGGAATACTCCGAGTGCGGGTGATGACCGTCTGGTTCAGGAGCGCATTTTCCGCTTTGCCATCAAGATCCTTGAGGCCGAGGGAAATTGACTTCAGCAGCGGACGTGCGCTGAAGGTGAGTTGGAGAGCTTTCTGGAGAACCAGTGAGCCGCTGAGTGTGCCGAGTGCGTTGGACATGGTATTTTAGGTGGTGAGGTGGGTTGTCGTGAGTTGCGTGGTGTCAAAGGCGAGTTACTCGAGCATTGCGGCTTCGTTCGCTTTCCAGAATTTGGCACGCTCGGTGGGGTCGCTAATCTCAGCGAACTGCTTGCGCAAATCGGCAGCAGTCGAGGAGGACTCGGGATTGCCATCAACGGAAGTGACAGCTGCTTTGGAATCCACACCGCGCACCTGGCAGAGGCGCTCGAGGCGGGTGACATTCTCTTCGGCCCGCGTGGCGCGGCCGGTGACTTCATCACGCTCGGCAGAAAGGCGGGTGCCTTCTTCGCGGGCTGTTGCAAGTTCGGTGAGGGCGGCATCACGCTCGGCACGCATGGCGTCAACCGATGTGGTGGCGGCTTCAAATTGGCCGCGTAGGCTATCGCGTTCCGACTCGGCTGCCTCAGCACGTGAGGTGATGGAGGCCAGTTCGGTTTGCGTGGCGGTGTGAGCTGCACGGGCTTCCTCGAGGGAAGTGAGAGCGGCGGCGAGTGTCTTGGGAGCTTCGGGAGTGGTGGATGTCTTGGACATGCAACTCTCGCCGTGTCAAACAAGACCGTGGGAACGGTCGCGTAAGAGCACGCCAAAGGCGTGGCCCGAAGGGCGGCACCGCTTGCCGGGAGGCAAGTGCCGTCAAAAGGAAATCACCAGATCGAGGGATGCCTGATCCGGGAGCCGTAACGGCTGCGAAGCAATGGCCGGGTTAGCCATCGGCAGACAAAAACACCCACCGAGATGCAAAAAAGGCTCTGCACGCGCGTAGAGAGCCTTTTTTATGAACGAAGCGATGAAGAATCAGACTTTTCCTTTGCCCAGGGCGGCAAAAAAGGCAGCTGCAGATTGCCAGTTCGTGTCGGCAAGATTAGCCGCGAGCGCAGATTTTCCGCGCAAGCTTTGCCCTTGCATGGAGGAATCTTCGATAGCACGGTTGCGGGTGACATCAACAACAAACTGATCATAGCTCTCATCGACGCGCTCTTGCAGATAGGCAGCTTCTTCATCGCTGAGCGGGTTGCCCTCGATGCCCATTCCCTTCATGTTTCCGGCCTTAAAGAGCTCGAGAGCGATGCCTTGCTGTTTCATCCATTCGGTGAAGTCATAGAGGGCCACATAGACCCCGATCGATCCCACATCCGCAGTCGGTGTGGCATGGATGCTCTCGCACTGGGCCGCGAGCCAGTAGGCAGCCGAGCAGCAGAGATCATCCGTAAAGGCAATCAGGCGACGGGATTTGCCGAGCTGGCGAAGAGCGGCAGCCGTCTCGGGGATACCGGTCGTAATGCCCCCGGGGGAGCGGAACCAGAGCACGACGGTCGAGCCTTCGGGAGTTTCGGAAATCTCCTCGACGAGCGAATCAACTTCGACCGCATCCATGCACCACTTTTCCTCATCGGTCCAGGCACGGCCAAGTACTCCCCAGGGCATGAGGACGCTGAGCCCCTCAGGTAGGGATGGCAGCTCAGGGAGTACATCATCGCAAAGCGCCCAGCCACTCTCATCATTGAGGGGCTGGTAGTCGGCACGCTGGCGGATATTTTTTAGCTGAGCGCGATCGCGGCGCGGCTTGATCACATCACCGGCCAAGGTGAGGCGGGTGAAGAGCGAGAGGGCATCACGGCGAACGGCCCATGGTTGCGCCATGAGCCGGGTGAGGAGTGTCAGGGATGGTTTCATAGTGGCAGCAGTGTTAGGCGTTGGGATCATTAACAGGAGGGTTGAGAGGTGCCTCAGCGACGCGGCCGCTCTTGGTAGCGACCCAGAAGCGGATCAGATCGGCGATGTCGGGATTTTCATCCATGGCCTTCTTGATTTTCTTGGCCTTCCGGACGGTGGCGGCCACGACTTCATCCTCGACGTCTTCATCATCGCGGCCCTGCATGCCGTGATAATCGGCTGGCGACATGGTTCCGGCCTCGAGGCGGGCATCGTAGAGCTTACCCTCACGGGCCACATCGACGGTATCGTCGGCTGGCATGATGAGCTTGTGTTTCCACCAGTCAGCCGGGATGCCTCCCGGTACGTCATTGAACCGGCCCGAGGCGATCCGCTGCCATGTCCAGTAGGTGATCCAGCGTTTGCAGAATTGATCTTTCAGTTGGAAGTGACGGACGGTGTTTTTAATGCGCTGCACTCTTTTCTGGACCAGGCGGACAAGTGTGCCCTGACCGAGCCCGGCAAGACCGAAGACGTATTCATTAGGGTAGAGCGTCGAATAGCTGAACCCAGTGAGGAGATGCTTGATGAATTCTGGCGTCTGGGTTTCGCGGCTGCTCTCGATGACTTTCAGCTCCTGTCCGGCTGGAAGATCCGCCACATCGGCTTCACTGTCATCCATGGCGATGATCTTCTGGACCATCATCTTGGTGCCATTTGGACCGGCTATTTCGATCGGTAGTGTCGCACCTGGCAGCAATGGGGGAGGCATTTCATCTCCGGATTCTTTTTTCGTGATCGCATAGGCAATCCGCTCACGCATGAGAGCACCATTGATGGCGGCATTTTCAATATCATCCATCTTGAAGAGCTTGCGGGCTACCGGTGCCAGCCCTCCCATGCCATGGACTTGGCCATTCCAGAACTGATCGTGCATGTGGAGCACATTCTCCGCGTACACATCTTGCCAGGCATCTCCCTTTTCTGTTGTAAGGAATCGGTACTGCTGAGGACGGCCGAATCGGTCAACCTGGATGCCGTCTTTCCATTTGCTCTGATCGAGATCCGTCATGGCATTGGCGCACTGCCAAGCATTCAGAAAATGGCAAAGGGGAGGGGCTGTTGGACCCTCCGGCCGCAGGAACTGGGCAAAGATTTCGCCGTAAAGCCGGATGGAGCGGCGGATCAGCCACTGGGCTGAGTAGAATGTCTCCCGGCCAGCTGCATGGAAGAAGCGAGGATCGCCGCACTCATTGTCGAAAGCATCCGTCACGGCTTTATTAAATTCCAAGGAGCTGGTCGTCCACTTGGGCCAGAGACCGCAATCGACCTCATCCATCGTGAGCCCATCGATTACCATGCGAACCGCATCGACATTGTTGTAGAGCCAGTTGGATTTTTTATTGATTTCCGTACGGGTCCATTGCGGCATCTGACCGGCTGCATCGAGGGTAGGAAAATAAAACCACCCACGGAACCCACCGAGCTTGGCTGCCGAGAAGGCCCCCTGGAATCCTGCGAAATTGGCCTTTTCTTTGATGGGGCGATCAGTGACAGAGATGGTGCTTTTGCGGGCACGGGATGAAGTGCGAGTTTTAGCCATAAAGGGAATGGGTTAGATCCAGACCCGGATCGACATCGGCCGGGTCGGAGTAAGGAGAGGGGGCTGGAATGCCGTGGCCTCGAAGTCAGGATCCAGTTCGGCCCGGCGGATCAGCAGCGCACGGATCAAGATCTTCTGTTCAAAATTCTGAATGCCCCGGTGGCTTCCTCCTTCGTAGGTGAGCTCGGTGATCAGCGTAGCCGAGAGTCCTTCGCTAGCCACTCTGTCGTATTCAGTTTTCCATGCTCCCGTGGTATTGATTCCAAGGCTGGCAAGTTCCGGAAATTGCATCCGGTAATGGGCAAGAGCCAGCTGTAGATCGGAAGCATTCGAGGACATCATCCCACTGGCGATGTCAAAGGAGCGGCACCACTTAGCAGGCTTTTATGCTGTTACCTCCTCGGAGTTATGAGCTAACCACTGAAGAACGAACAGCGCAGCAATCCCGGGTGCTGCCCATAGGCAAATGTCAAACGGGAGCCACCACGGCCGCAGGCTGTGCCGTGTCGATCTGTTGCTGGCGAGTGAGGAAGCGGAGACCGGTCACGATGTCCTTAACGCTATCTCCGTAGTGGTTGGCTCCCGGGTGCTCGTTCCACTTGGTGACTCCTTTTTCAGTCCGGATCAGCTCTTCGGCGCACATCTCAGACACAAATTCGGCATCCTCCTCGACATCGAGAGGGAAGAAGAGCCGACGGCGACGGTGCCGGATCCGGTTGATGTAGAGTTCATCTTTGGCATCGCGATCGTTGTAGGTGAGCTCTTTCAGGGCATTGCGATAGGTGGCCACCTGATGGTATGCCCAAGCGCGACCGGCCCGAGCAGCTGCTCCTCCGAGTCCGGCCGTGGGGATGAGTCGCCGCCCTGGTACGGCAAGGCAGGCTTTATAGACTTCAGTTTTGCGAAACTTGGCATCGATGAAGCCATACGAGATCCGCAGCGGCTTGCCATCTGGCCCCGGCCATGTGCGATTGATGATGATCTCGGCAATGGATACCGGATCCAATTCCACACCCCAGTCCAGGACAGCGATGTCATCCAGAGCCGGGGTAATCGCTCCGACTGCCCACTTGGCATAGTTCCCGCCGACATCGGATCCAAGGATCAAGACCGATGGCTGGAAGCTGATCTTGCCTCTGGCGTAAGGGGCTACGGAATCACCCTCGGAAGATCCGGCGATGTTGGCCCGGATGTCGATCGAGGATGTCTTGTTCACTTCGTTGGCAAACGGAAGGCCGAGCCGGTGGTTGTAGAATTTCTGGATGGCATCGGATCCATCCTTCTTTGCATCGAGGTAATCGAGCGCCAGCTGCCCCATCGAGGAGGCACGATCCGAGGAGAAGAGATCACTGATTTGCTGGCTCATGAAGCCGGGGGTGCCGTGAGCAGTAGGCATCCAGATCGCGGTCTGCATGAGGCGTCTCTTTGTCGATTCATCGATGATGCCCTTGCAGGAAGGGCATTGCATCGCGGACTCTTCGAGGATGCGCAACTTGTCCCATTCCCCGAGCTCACTCCTACATTGGTCGAAGACGACTTGACCCGTGGTGATGTTACGGCGCTGCCCTTCTGGATAGGGAGTCGGAAGCCTCCAGATCTCGCCAGTGATAGGATGCACGACATCCATGTGATTCTGAAAATCCATCACCGATTCAATGGTTTGCTCGAAAAAGCTAGGCCACTGCCAGTGCCCACAGTGCGGACATGGGAAAAAATAGTGCTCCTGGTTCCCTCTCAACATTTCTTTATTGATCGGGCCACCCACAAGTTTCGGCTTGGAGAGATTAATCTGGAGACCTTTTTCGGCCGTCTTACCACGGGAGGACATTTCCCGGGCAGAGTTGGCAGATCCGTGCTCTTCGATTTCATCCAGGATGCGGAGCGGTGCCTGTTTGTTGGCGAATTTTCCCGTACTAAAGGATCCGATGAACCAGATCACCATGTCGCGCAGACGCGCCACATAGGTCCCCACATCATCATCGTCCCCCGTAAATATATCAGGATCGATGGAGCGCATCGTCGGGATGAGACGCTCGGTGATGTTCTTTGCTTCCTCCCTGGTATCGATTCCGTAAATGACGTTGCAGGGCCGATACTTTGCATGCCACCGAACGACATTCAATGCAGCCTCAGAGAGTCCCGACTGGGAGCTCTTTTGCGCGGTGTATTCCTGCAGTGAAACCCAGATCCACTCGCTATTTGTTTTAGACCAATAGGGGACAAGGAGATGTCGAGCCACTTCCTGCAGCTTGCGAGTCCAGGGCGTCTTCGCTGAACGGTAGGGGCCAGCCTCGGCAGCGGATTGAGAAACTAGCCAGACGTTTTCATCAGCAAACTTCCAAATCGGATCATCCGGGATCGGTTCAAAGACTCGGGCAAATGCCTCCGGAATAATCTCACTGAGAAACATGGACAAGGTTTCTGAAAATACTTTCCTCCTGCGTTCGCACGCGATCGATTGCAGATAAGAGCCGGACCTTGATCTCATCGCCAAGCTCAGGAAGTTGCTCGATCACCAGTCTCGCCATGTTTTCCCGCATCGATTTCAACATGCGCACCGCAGCCGAGGCATCCGCCTCCACGACATCCTTCCTGATCAGTAGCCCACGTTGCTTGGCCGACTCCCGCTCGGAGGCCTCCGCTTTCCTCAGCGACTCCAGGGCTTTCTCGTGTTTTTTTAACAGGGAATCAACTTCCCCTCCTAGCCGATAGGCACGCTCAAGCTGCGAGTATGCCACCGAGACAAGAGCTCGCGCCTGGACTACCGCCGCACCTTCCTGAAGATTGTACTCCGATAGGTCGATCGATTCCACAGGAACTGGAACGCCGGCCATCGGTTCTTCCTCCTTTGCGGCCGCGATGATCGAATCCGGCAGCCGCCATGTTTTGTTTTTAGCCCACCACTCTTTCAGCCGTACTGGGTGATCGAGTGGGCACGGATCTCCGCTGCTTTCCCCATCGGCCATCCACCGACGGATGGTCCGGGCCGTGGTGCCGTAGCGTTTCGCCCAGGCCGTCAGCTTGTCCGGAGGGACGCCACGTCGAAGCGGTACCGAGCTGAGCTGTAGATTTTCTTCCACACTCAGGGCTTGTGTCAAAATGACAGAAAAAAAACCCCTAGAAGTTTCGGGAATGCCTGTCGCACCCGCTTAAC
>JGI24890J29729_1000478_pt1 | contig 24989 bp, 28 predicted proteins | sample FreactcultureFD7_FD_29729 | JGI IMG/M metagenome (IMG submission 29729)
TAGTGGAAATCTAATAACCGGCACCTTAACTACCTCAGCACAGCCAAACATTACAAGTGTCGGCACATTAACAACATTATCTGTTACTGGAAATATAACTGGTGCAAATATAACAGGCAATTTATTTGGTAATGGTGCAGCTATATCTTCCATTACAGGCGCTAATGTTACTGGTCAGGTGGGTAATGCATTGGTAGCTGGTACAGTTTATACAGCAGCACAACCAAATATTACAAGTGTTGGGACATTAACAAGTCTTACTGCGTCCGGAAATATACAAGCTCAGTATTTTATTGGTAATGGAAGTCAATTAACTGGAATTAACACTGGATCACCAAACACAATAGTCAATGGAACATCAAATGTTAATATTCCTTCTTCCGGAAGCAATGTATTAATAAGTGTGGGTGGTGTAGCCAATGTAATGACTGTTACTACTTCCGGATCGGTAGTATCTGGTAATATCAATGCCGGAAATATATCTGCACCAAGTGGAACTGTTTCCGGAAATCTATTAACCGGCACCTTAACTACCTCAGCACAACCAAATATTACAAATATTGGTAACTTAACATCAGTATCTGTTAATGGTGCTTTTAGTACTAGCACCGCTAATATTACTACCGGGTCCAGCATTACTCCAACAGCAGGCACAACAAATCAATATAATATTACGGCTTTAGCTACATCTGCAACGATCAATTCACCAAGTGGAACAGTAAATGATGGTCAAAAATTAATGATACGTATCACTGATAATCTAACTACTCAAGGACTGACATGGAATGCTATTTATCGTGCAGTTGCAGTCAATCTTCCAACAAATACAGTATCAGGAAAAGTATTATATGTAGGATGTGCATATAATGCAACTGCAACTCAATTTACTGGTAATATTTCAGCAACAACATTAACAGTATCAGCAGTGACATCGGGAACTATATCAATTGGAATGATTATTAGTGGTAATGGGGTAACATCTGGAACAACTATTACTAGTGGCAGTGGCAATTCATGGACAGTAAGTCCATCTCAAACGGTATCGTCCGGGACTTCAATGGTGGGAAGTTGCTGGGATGTTATAGCAGTGGCAGAACAGTAATATGTCAATAGTAACTTCCGGTAATATTGTGAGCCTTGGGGGAAATGTAGTAACTGTTGCGGGACATGTTACTCAATCTATTGAATATGAATTAAATCAGAATAATTTGGGTTATAACAGTTATGGAAATGCGACCATTTCATTAAATGACCCTGCGGTGAGAACTCTTGCTGGAATTCCTTCTGGTCCGATTTCATTTGCTAATCTATACGGTAAAAGTGCGTTCGTGTCTGGATCACAAACGTTTACTGCAAATGGCACTTATACTGTTCCATGGGGTTATACTTCAATTACAATTGAAGCATGGGGCGGTGGTGGCGGCGGTGGTGATGGTCGTAGTATTACCGGGGCATCAGGCACTGCAACGATAATATCCGGTAACGGATTTGCTACAATGACAGCTAATGGAGGTATTGGGGGTACTGGAGGTACTGACAGTACCACTGTAGCTGGTGGTAGTGGGGGAACTGCATCAGGAGGAACGGTAGCAAATATTACAGGAAATGCGGGTTCAAATGGAATAGGCTCTTCTGGTACAGGAGGTAATGGTGGGAACGGCATTACTGGAAGTATTCCCGGTGGCATTGGAGGAAATGGCGGTGTGACAAGTGGTATTGAATTTCCTGAAGGTGACCCTGGTTATGAAGGGACTATTCCTGGTGCTGGTGGTGGAGGGGGAGCTTTCCAGAATCAACCTCAAGGATTTGTGCGTATGTCTGCCGGTGGTGGAGGGGGAAGTGGCGGTTATGCAAAAACTGTCACATCTTCTATCGCAGCCGGAACTGTAGTGTCTGTTATTGTTGGTATTGGTGGTCAGGGAGGAAATGCGGGTTCTACATATTCTTCCGTGGGTGGTCCAGGTGCAAACGGAAAAGTTATTATCACGTATTCATAAATATAAATGATTAAGGAAACATGAATGATCACTCTGGAACTACTACAACATATGTGTCCACAGACTCATCAATCTATCTTAGAAATGTTTGTTCAGCCGCTCAATGACGTTGCAAAACACTATGATATGCTTGAGAACCCAAAACGTGTGGCAGCTTTTGTAGCACAAGTTGCACATGAATCAGCAGGGTTCACAGCAACTCAAGAAAATTTAAAATACAAAGCTGCATCATTGATGAAAACCTTTCACAAATATTTCCCAACAATGGCACTTGCATTAGCATATGAACGTAAGCCTGAAAAAATCGCAAATCGCGTATATGCAAATCGTATGGGCAATGGAGACGAAAATTCAGGTGATGGCTGGATGTTTCATGGCCGTGGATTAATCCAGCTAACTGGCAGAGACAACTGTACTCGTTTTGCAAATGCAATCGGCAAGTCAGTTGAAGACACAACAACATATATGGAAACTGCTACAGGAGCAACTGCATCTGCTGGATGGTTTTGGCATGTTAACAAACTTAACGCATATTGCGATTCTGATAATTTTGTAATGCTAACTCGCAGAATTAATGGTGGAACAATTGGCATTGATGATAGAAAAAGACTATATCTTCTTGCTCTTGGTTCCATTTCACATGGATAAATAATTATTATGGCCCAGCCAATTTGGAATACACTTAGTGGAACACTTGGAACTTATCCATCACTGGTTTCATTATCAGTTCAACTTTCTGCGAATGCAGTATTTCCTGCTGTTTCAGTAACATATTCTATAATTACTGGAAAATTACCAAACGGCATCACAATGACAAATAGTGGATTAATTAGTGGTACACCATCATTGGTTTCCGGTAACACTTTATATCCATTTGTAGTTAGAGCAACTGATAACTTAAACAACATAAGAGATATTACTTTATCACTTACAATATCTGGATCAGCCAGTCCTAAATTTACTATTCCAGCAGGAAATCTATTAACAATCAATGATAGCACTTGGATAGAGTTTCCGGTTTCATATAATAATCCTATCACTACTAACAATGTTATAATTAATATCGTTGAAGGTGCATTGCCTCCCGGAGTAGAAATAAACGAATATGGCATAATAAGAGGATATGCGGCACCTCCAATAATCAATGTAAATTTAGAAGCAGAAACAACTAATATATTGGCAATCAGTAATAATCAGTTGATATGTTTAAGCACGGCAGGATTTGCTATCAACAGACCCATAACGTTTTCTGGAACCACTTTTGGTGGGATAAACACAAATCAAACTTATTATGTACAAAGCATCATTGATCAGAGTACATTTACTATATCAAACACTGTAAACGGCAATCCACTAACACTAACAAATAGTGTCGGCTACATGATAGCAACGTTACCTTCAATTACTCGTGGTCAGCCAATAATTCAGTCATATTCATTTATTCTCAAATTGAATAGCCCATTAGGAAGTGATATTGCTTCATATAGTATTACAGTTGTCAACCAAAATACTCCTGCCAGTCAAGGCGGACCAGGAAACCCACCAAACACTAGAGTACCAACAATTTATAATACACAACCAGAAACATATGCTTTAGATAGAAACCAAAAGGAATTCGGATATTATGTGTTGCCACCAAATTCCAATGGAAACACTTATCTCCCTTCACAAATTGCTTATATAAACGAATTCAACAGTGGTGATTTTTTTGCATTCAAGATTCTTGGTCATGACTTTGATAACGATACGTTACAATACGTTTATACTGGATTACCGGTAGGGTTGACCGGAGATGTTAACACTGGGTGGATTACCGGAACACCTACTATCACGGCAAATACTATTACAGAATACAATTTCACTGCACAGGTAGTAAAATCCAATAATAACAATATTAAATCTCCAGTTTTTAATTTTTCGTTAAAGTTGACCAATCAAATTAATGGAACAATTACATGGTTAACTAGTTCAAATCTTGGACAAATTAATAATGGGACCGTAAGTACACTTAGTGTGGCAGCGATATCAGACGTTCCATTAAAATATTCTTTAGTTTCCGGAACATTACCACCAAATCTTACACTTTTTGATGATGGTGAAATAGCAGGTACAGTAGCTTATCAACCAACTTCAAGTCTGTTACCTAAAGGAACATCTACTCAATTTACGTTTACTGTACAGGCATATTCACCATCATTTCCAACAGTTATTAATTCAACACAAACCTTTACTTTAGACGTATATCAGAATTTTGCATATCCAACTGATACTCTTTATATCCAATGCACACCAAGTACTATGGATAGAAATTTATTAAGTACATTATTGACTAATGATTCATTAATCCCACCAAGTTATATATATAGACCAAATGATATTAATTTCGGTAAAGCAAAAGATATTATCTACGAGCATGCATATGGCATCAATGCAAGTAACATTAATCAATATATAGCAGCCGTAACAAAAAATCACTACTGGAGAAACATTACTCTTGGTGAAATAGAAACTGCAATTGCACGAGATAATAACGGCAACATAATATATGAAGTGGTATATAGTAGAGTAATTGATAACTTAGTAAATCCTCCTGCTGTAAATCAGAATTATAGCAGCTATAAAACATATTCACAAACAAACATTGTACAACCATATGGTGATAGCGTTGCAAAACAAGTATCATGGCCATTTTATATTCCACTGAATCTTGGACCATGGTATGATTCTGAATTAGATATTTTTGCTAGCTATATTGGTGGAAGTAATACCATGGATGGCACGATTAACCAGACCAGTTCCAGTGGAAATATTATAACTTGTCAATCAACACAGGGACTAAACATTAATGATTATATCATATTCAACGGGAATAGCTTTGGTGGAATCAACACAAATACAACATATTACATTGTAAATATAGTAAATAGTACACAGTTTATAATTTCAATGTCAGAAACAGGCACTCCTGTTACATTAACAGATGCTACGGGTAACATGTCATTTGTTGCATGGACTGATCCTAAGGATTTTTATGCAAGTTTAACGCCGGGTTTTGTTGATACATTATATCCCAACTCTCTACCAAATATGAGACAACAAGTTGAAGATGTGTTAGGTGATCAAAACCAAATAGGAATTCTTCCTGCATGGATGTCTAGTCAGCAAATTGACGGGTCAACTCTTGGTTATACTCCTGCATGGGTTATTGCATATTGCTTGCCGGGTACAACTACTTTACCTGATGGAACCACAGGAACTTATGCACAATATATTAAATATCAGATTGAAAACAACTGGTTAAATCCAGTTGGTGAATTACAAACACTTAATACTATTAATTTCAAGATTGACAGATTTACCGTAGATAAGAGCAATACATATAATTACGATACTACTGTCAACCCACCGGTATGGACATCTCTACCAAGTGCAACTCCTGCACCAAATCCTAAAAACTCTGATGATTTCTATGTATTGTTCCCGCAAGAAACCATCTTGCCGACAACAACACAGTTAGATATCTGATTTTTGTAGGCAAATAATAAAGAACTAAATACATTATCAAATTAGGAATTTAATTGTGAGTAACATAAACACAAACGGAATCAATGTAAACTATCCTGTGCCGGGACAAAACAACTCAAGTCAAGGGTTTAGAGATAACTTCTCTATAATTGCTGCCCAGTTAAATACGGCTGGAACAGAAATAACTGATTTGCAGTCTAAAGTAGTTTTAAAAGCTGCATTAAATAATACCACACTTAATAATGACATGGCTAATACTCTTATTAGTAATGCTTCTACTAGTGGGTTTAGAGCAACTACCTATAATTTAGGAAATGCATTAGCTGGAACAGTTTTAGTAAATGTCAATCAAGCAGATGTACAATATGGATCAGTGACAGGAAATACCATTCTACAATTTGGTAATTGGTCACCAACAAATACAGAAAGTAATGTGGTATTGCGTTTAAATATTTCCAATCCAAATGCTACAATTTCTCTACCTAGCGCATGTATAAATTCTAACAATAATTTTGGTGTTACCCTTCTGGAAAATTATGCCAACATTGCTGGTGTAGCAACATTGACTGCTCCCGCAAATGTATCTATTTTGGAATATAAATTCTCTACGGTTGACTGTGGAAATACTATTACCGTAGAACCAATTAATCGCCCATATCAGGCCACACAAGTTATAACACGTGATCCACCACCAACAGGAATTGTAGGAGATGTAAGTGGGGATGTTTCAATTGGCGCATCATTAAATCAGTTGAATGTTACATCAAGTAATGGCACGAGTGAAACGTTTACTGTTAATGATACTTCACAGTTATATCCACAATTGCCAATTGTGTTTACTGGTAATACTGCCATTGAACCAGGAATCACGGCTGGAACTACATATTATGTACGAAATGTTGTATCCAGCACAAGTTTTACCGTGTCGTCAACTTTAAATGGTTCCAATGTTAATTTAACTGGTGGAAGTGGAACAACATACTATGCTAATCCCATTTCATATGTATATGTAGCAACAGATAATTACAATTCAACTACCTATGTAAAAACAACAAGCAATACATATGTAACAGGCAATATCATAACATTAAATAATACTAACAACTTAGTACTAAATTCACCAATTGTGTTTTCCGGAAACGTTTTTGGCGGTTTGGTAGCTAATACTGTATATTATGTATCTTATATTAACTCACCAAATATTGCCGTTAGTCAGACACGCAATTTTGGTGTAGCTGGACCAAATGTTGCATTGAGCACCGCTAATGGTAGTGCCACTGCCACATGTTATGTCGGCAATGATATCTGGAAGCGCATTCCACTGCAGCCTTGGTAAAATCATGGAACATCCGTTTATAAACAACTTAGAAGAAAAAACCCTTGAAGAGCTACAAGAGGTAATTTCTAGTCTTACCAGTAAATTAACTTTCGCGTACAGGACACAAAACGGAGCATTAATCAATCAGCTTCGCATGGCACTAGAAAGCTACAAGAATCAGCATCGCAAAAAAATGGATGAAATGTTTGCTAAACAAAAACTAAACACAAAGATTAACATACAGTCTGAAAATGAATACAAGAATTGAAAAAGACTTTTCCTTTCAATGTGGACTACACTATGATGATCAATATTATATCATAAATTATGATATAACACTTAGCATGTTAGTTGAGACATATTCAATATCAGAACAAAATGTCGCAATGTATCGGGTAATTCATTATATTACCGAAGTCATACAAAATTCAGTTTTAATAAACTCTAAGCATACTAATCAAATAAATCTATATAAAGCAGCAAATATGAAAATTTGCGAACTTCCAGAAGAACCACATGATCAAGTTATTGGTATGATATTGTTACTCAAATTGAATTCAATAATGGAGGGTCGTATGCAAATTACTGACATGGTTCTAGCTTCTTCACTAAGTGATGGAGTTAGACACATTATTGTCGCGGAAGTTGCAGAAAGTTCATTTGATAGCAATCATTGGTGGAATACTTCAGACACGTATATTAACGATAATGAACTTAAACGCTATAGTGGCGATAATGTTGTAAGATTATTTAATGATGATCAATGGTCAGAGTTAGACCTGAATTGGAAAGAAATTTAAAAATAATTCAAAATAGATGTTGACAGAGAAGATTCGGTATATTAAATATGCCTTATCAACCACGGAGACATCAAATGCTCACTCTTTCGGACATCAACACTCTGACCAACTCGCATGATGGTTCTATCTATTCAGACCTCTACAAGGATGTTTATGGATACCGTCCGCGTTCCGCCGCAGTGTTTGAAACTATTGAAGCATTTGACACCGAGTTTGCTCGGCTGTCTAATGTTCTTAGCAAGAAACTGGATGAAGAACGTACTCAGCAGGCCAAGAATTGGGAGCGTTTCCTTTCCCGCGTGTTTGAGGTTCGCGATATCGTGATTCAGACCACCACCGAAGATGCCATCTACATCATCGCTGATGCAGAAGGTATCACCACCGACGAACTCAAGTTCTATGGTTGGGAAATCCTCGAACATGAACTGAACCTCAAGTATGGGTCGATCAAGGCTTATCTTGCGGAGGTGGCGTGATGTCTGAACAACCCACAATGATCATTAGTACGACAGGAACCAAACATTGGTATTTGAATGATAAGCGACATCGCGAGGATGGTCCTGCTGTTGAATATGCAGATGGTAGCAATTACTGGTATCTGAATGGCAAACTGCACCGCGAAGATGGTCCTGCTGCTGAATATGCTGATGGCACCAAGTCCTGGTACCTGAATGGCAAACCGCACCGCGAGGATGGCCCTGCTGTTGAACATGCAGATGGATACAAGGAGTGGTGGCTTAACGGCAAACAAGTTGATCAACTTGTGTTCTGGGTAACCACCAAAGAACGAATGAAGGAAGTGGTGTGAGATACTCCCCATTCATCTCGGCTTTTGGGTTGACATTTTTCTTAAAATGGATTATACATAATCTATAAGGAATGGAGATTGACATGATTGAATATACCGTAAAAGTTTATGAAGATGGCGCCAAGTTCTGGTACCTGAATGACAAACTCCATCGCGAAGATGGTCCTGCTGTTGAATATGCTAACGGCGACAAGTTCTGGTACCTGAATGGCGAACTGCATCGCGAAGATGGTCCTGCTGTTGAATATGCCAACGGCGCCAAGTTCTGGTACCTGAATGACAAACTCCATCGCGAAGATGGTCCTGCTGTTGAATGGGCAGATGGTAGCAAGTCTTGGTACTTGAATGACAAATACCTGACACAAGAAGAACACCAGAAGCGTATGAATCCAGTCAAGGAACTTACCGTTGCTCAGATTGAGGCGCTGCTCGGACATAAGGTCAAGGTGGTAAAATAGAGGTTGACATTTATCTCGATTCGTTTATGGTCGGGATATAGACAGTGATTTGGAGCAATACAATGATTGAATATACCGTAAAAGTTTATGAAGATGGCGGCAAGGACTGGTACCTGAATGGCGAACTGCATCGCGAAGATGGTCCTGCTGTTGAATGGGCAGATGGCACCAAGAAATGGTTCCTGAATGGCGAACTGCATCGCGAAGATGGTCCTGCTGTTGAATGGGCAGATGGTAACAAGTCTTGGTACCTGAATGGCAAACGCCATCGTGAAGATGGTCCTGCTATTGAATGGTCTAACGGCGACAAGTATTGGTACCTTAATGGACAACGGCACCGCGAAGATGGTCCTGCTGTTGAATATGCTAACAGCGCCAAGTATTGGTATTTGAATGGCGAACACCTGACACAAGAAGAACACCGAGCACGCATGAGTCCTGTCAAGGAATACTCAGTTGCCGAAATTGAAAACTTGCTCGGTCATCGTGTGAAGATTGTAAAGTAGTGGTTGACACTACCTCACTTTTATAGTATAAGGGTGGGGTAGTTACTGAGGAGCCTACTGTGACTGAAGATCAAGAACTTTGTGTTGGTTATGAGATTTGGCTTGATGAGCAAGCTGATCGACATTTTTATGACTGCGAAATGGAGTATTGAAATGACTACCTTTTCAACCGTCACCGCAATTGGGAAGATGCAGTTGAATACCATATGCATATTGCAAAAGGTTATGGCTTGACAATTCATGAAGAGCGTGTTATAGTATAAGAATGCTTACAGATAAGTTTGGTCAACAGATATACACAGAACAAGACCTATGTGATCTATATCTAACCAACCCCGACATTGAACTTAAGAATGTTCTCGTTGCAGAGCAGATTAAGTTTGATGTCGGGCTAGACTTGCAGAAAATTCCCCATCTAATACAATATGAACCAAGCTCACAGACTGTTAAAGAGTTTGATGAGGAACTTAGAAACAAATGGTTCATTCCTGACGAATATCGCGACTTTGATATTGCGAAATTCGTATTAGATCAATGTGCAGATGAAGCAGAATTGCAAAGAGCAGGGGAAGAACTACTGCTCTACCAAGAACGCGATATGTTCATGCTTTTACGATATCTTAAATACTTAGTTGATACTATGCGAAAACATAATATCGTGTGGGGTGTCGGTCGCGGCTCAAGTGTTAGTAGTTTTGTTTTGTATCTGATAGGGATACACAAGATAAACTCACTATATTATGATCTTTCTATATACGAATTTTTGAAGTAGCTATTTTCAAGATATAAATATAGAACAAGGAGAAAATAATGGCACAATATAGAACAGCACAAGGTAAAAGTTTAGACATGTCGGCACTTGCTGCAAGAAATGAACGTGTTCGTGCAGTGGGAAACATGCCGGTAAATGCTAGAGGGGATACCATTGATTCACGTGGTAATATCATTACTCCTGTAAATCAAACAACTGCCCAAGCATATAGAAAGACTGTATCAGAACGTGCAGTTAATAACGTATCAAAAAATACTACATATGACATGCAGCCAATGGCCGATTCAGTTGATGAAATCACCAGTGATGAACTAGGATTTGATGACGAAGATTCTATAGAAATTGAAAATATTAAAGCACAACAAACACCTACAAATAAGAAATCAAGCAAATAACCATGGCAGAAAAACGTAATTTAACTAAAACAACATTTAAAAAAAGTGAATTTCGTGCATTAGGTGACCATATCCTAGTTCACGGGATGGAGTTCAGAGAGCGTATAAGTCGTGGAGGAATCATTTTACTTGACGATGATATGAAAAGTTCAGGAATTCGTCCACGATGGGCACAAGTATACGCTGTTGGACCAAAATCAAAAGAAGACATTGAAGTAGGCGATTATATTATGATAGCACACGGTCGCTGGTCACGTGGTCAAACCATTGAAGACGAAGACGGCGAGAAAGTAATCCGTAAAGTAGACCCTAATGATATTTTGTTAATTAGTAAAGAAAAAGTTGAAGATTACACAATGAGCGATAAAGACTATTAATATCTTTGGGGGAGAATAGAGAAAATATTGATTTACAACTTGGGATCACCTCATTCTCCCCAAAATCTCTTGACTTTTACACAAAAATATATTACATTATCGCATCAAATCATATGAAAGTAACCAATGAAAAATAAATTATGGGTTGAGGCATATCGCCCAACTTCTGTAAACGATTATGTGTTCGCCAATGAGCAACAAAAACAGCAAGTATTGCATTGGATTAAAGAGGGATCATTCCCTCATCTATTGTTGTCTGGTGAACCTGGAACAGGCAAGACTACATTAGCCAAGATTCTAATAAAAGAGCTTGAAATAGAAGAATTTGATGTTCTTGAAATTAACGCTAGCCGTGAAAATGGCATTGACTTTTTGAGAGAAAAGATTAATGGATTTGTCCAAACTATGCCATTTGGTAAGTTTAAAGTTGTGTTTCTGGATGAAGCAGATTACTTAACACAGAATGCACAAGCAGCACTACGTAGTGACATGGAAACTTATGCCGATACAGTACGTTACTTACTTACATGTAATTATCAGTACAAGATCATTCCAGCACTTAAATCGCGTTGTAGTGAGTTCCACATTGCAAAGCCCGATGTAACTGAGTTTACTACTCGTGCAGCTACAGTGCTGCTCTCGGAAAACATTGATTTTGATTTGGATGTACTGGATACGTATGTTCGTGGCACGTATCCTGACCTTCGTAAATGTCTCAGTCAGCTTCAAAATAATTCTACCAATGGCATATTGACTGGAGTAAAATCAACTGGTTCTGGTGAAAACGAACTATTGATTGTTGCAACTGACTTGTTTAAATCTGGTAAGATTCTTGAAGGACGCCAACAGTTACTACAGTATATTAGTATGTATCCAACACGTGTAGAAGACATTATGAAATGGGCATATGACAATTTAGATTTGTGGGGTGATACCAATGACCGCAAAGATGCTGCTATTGTAATTATTCGTAATTCACTGGCAACTCTTCCACTGGTTGGCATTCCGGAAATAAGTGTGGCTGCAATGATGGTGGAATTAACACAATGATTAATTTTTCATTCAATTTAGACTGGCCGTGGTTCAAGTCTATCAAAGGTGGGCAAAAAGATTATATCGAAAAGAATTGGAAATTATCCAAATATAAGATATTAGGAGTTCAACTTAGCAAGGCAGGAAAAACTCTTATTGGCTTTAGTTTTAGTTGGGACCATCGCTGCGATCATGCTGGAGTAATACTTGATTTAATGTTATTCAGGTATTTCTTTGTCATTAATCTTTATGATATACGTCATTGGAATTACGAGAAGAATCGTTATGTGAACTACGATGATATAGAAGAAGTAAAGGAATATCTATGAGATATCTCGTTATTAATTTTTTGAGAAAAACAAACGGCAGGATTGATGAAATCGTGTCTGTAGCTAAAGACCTTAATATACGTGACAAAGAAAATGCAAACATCATTGCAGATTTCGGCACAAAAACAATCGTTAAGTCTGTGATTGAAAACAAGCAGCATGATGCTGACTTTGATAAACTTAGGGAATATTACCTAAAGATTTACCCAAATCTGATAGGGCAGCTTGATAGAGAAGCTCCTATTGACATGGCCGAAAAAAAGAAAAAGAAATAATTAACGGGGCAATTGCCCCGTTAACTTTTAATCACATTCCAAACCTTAATATCTAATAGATACAGTAATGATCACAATTTGTCCTCACCAACACTGACCACTATGATTTTTCCTCTGATCTATTGTATTTGGTTTTAGTACTTGTATAGATTCAAAATGTCTGGTATAAGTTGGTGTCTCCTTACATCTTTTTCATTAAATTCACATATAGAAATTCTTCTGACTGGGCCTTTGATCAATCTGGCTTTCAAATCCAAAAGGCCATTATCCTTTGATGCGCGGTCAGTTTGTTCAATGTCTCCAGTTATGATGATCTTACTCCCTTCACCAATTCTGGTCATCAACATTTTTATCTGACTAGGTGTTGCATTTTGCATTTCATCGGCAATTATGAATGCATTTTTAAATGTTCTACCACGGCAGAATGCAAGAGGCGCAATTTCAATGATTTGTTCTTCAATCATGTATTCAAGTTCTTTTGAATTATAGAACTCTCTCAACACATCAAATAACGGCCTAACCCATGGTTCCATCTTTTGATTTAAATCTCCGGGAAGAAATCCATGTTTTTCATCATCTACAGCGACGGCTGGCCTAGTAAGTAATATCTTATCGCAATCTCCTTGTCTCATTGCTTTGATTGCTGCTAACATAGCAAGGTATGTTTTTCCAGTTCCTGCTGGCCCACTAACAACCACAATATCTGTATCACTATCAGTTAACGCGATGATGTATTTTTCCTGATTGATACTTTGTGGTACTAATTCTAATGGTTTAGTTTGTTTTTTAGGCTGAGCTTGTGTGAAGTCAATAGTTTTTGATTCCTTCATGTAATAAGTTTTACTGTCGTTATCTTGATATCTTCTTCCTGTTCTGGATTCTTTTTGTCTAATGGCGCTAGTTTTGCGTTTAGTCACTTGGTTCTCCTAATTTGATAGACCGTGTTGAGATGTTGTACGTCTCAATATTACTTAGGATCAAAATAATCGGTAAACTATCAGCAAGTTTAATTTAATAGTTTAGGATAAATATAATGCTACGTTTTGGGAACAATATCAAAATGACAATTGTGAATCCTAAAAGATAAATACTTCTATGACTAGTCTTCCAGCAAACAAATTCTTTAATGATGTAAATTTCGTAAGCATTGTTGATACGATCAAGAATGTTTATATGAGCGATGGCGCTATGTCCACACTTCTTGACTTTGAAAGAGTATTGGATGAAGCTGATATCTACGCATATAAAAATTGGATTAACGGAGAGTTGGTTGAAGGGCCAACAATAGGTAGATATGCATGTAAGTGCATATTCATGTGGCCCTATAAATTAATGCCAGACCCTAGAGGTGCATTAAGATTAGAAATAGTAGGATGTAAGGTAACATTTGGCAAGTCTGAAATTGATGTTCCTGTAGAAGTAAAAGATTATGAAGACTTCGTTCAAGGAACACGCTATCCAAAAATGCATAAAAGAAAAGTTTGGTTTGTTGAAGTAAAAATCCCAATTGAACTAATGAATGACATCAAAGAAGGTTCCATTGACTTGGCCGGTCAAACAATTGACTTATCTGATATTGAAGAAGCGTATGATGAAGATTTAGATAAAATGAATATGACAGGTGCTGAATCAAATACCATACAAGATGAAAATCAAGGTGGCTCATCTGCATTTGGTGGTCCAGAAATGGCACCAACAACTACCTCAGGAATACAGGTTTAATCATGGCTATTCTCACTGAAAATTTAGACTTCATGGACATGGAAGGTCAAATTGCTGATAGAATATCAGTTGATGAATATGCAGCAAAAATAGGCAGTGATGCTGATATTGTTACTTTAGCCTTTGTTGTTAATTCAGAATTAGCAGCAGCAGATTTAGTAACATGGTTTGAACGTGGATATGATTTTGTTCTAGATGCCAGTGTTAGTTATGGTGAAATTGAACCTGGAAAATATATTGTATTTGTTGAAATGGATCGCAGATTAAAAGTTCCTGAAAGAATCTGCAGACTACTTTCGGATTTGGAAACTCTCACCGGGCTTAAATTAAAAGATTGGACCGTTGATATACAGGGTGACGATTATGAGGCAGACCCCGAAATCATTGCTAAGAAAATTATTCTTAATCCAAATGAATATAAAATAGCTCATGAAACAGATGAAAAGCTCAATGAATTTCGTGAACTAGCGGGAATTGAACCAGTAACAGTTGGTCACAACAATGATGAATACATAAAAAACCTAAAAGCAATGGCAGGAATGTAATGGTATGGCCGACAATCAAGATTTAGCACAGGGAATTCCCGGAATTTCTGATCCAACGCAATCTACTGATTTAAACCAAAATCCTTCACCAAATAACCAAACAGACGATGATGATGGTAATCCTGATGATGATGAAGATGTAGCACCAAAACCATCATCTGAGCCAACCATACTGGCTAAAAAAGATCATGATGAACACATGCAAATTGTTGGTAAAAACGATGAACATGTCGCGTCAATGACTAACGACCCAGACATGCTTCAACACATGCAACAAATGAATACTATGTTTAATCAAACTTCTACTAGCATGGGAAGTGGAATGTCCATTGGTATTGGAATGACCCAATCAAATCCTATGAATAGTATGGGCATGGGAATGGGTATGAACGGTATGCCAGGAATGAACGGTATGGGCATGAGCATGGAAAATAATGGTCAACCCGGAATGGGAATGGGCGTTGTTGTTCAAGGAAACCTTACCAGTGCGGGCAATAATGCTGCGCAAGGTGCAGATGTACTCGTGGCAAATACCAATGAACACTGGATCAATGGAAAATGGCGTCCAGTTATGGGCTGGATGTATATGTGTGTATGTATATTTGACTTTGTAATTGCACCTATATTATGGTCTATTGTTCAAGCAGTTTTTCATGGTGCTGTAAATGTACAATGGCAACCACTTACATTACAGGGAGCAGGATTGTTCCACATTGCAATGGGTGCTGTTCTTGGGGTTGCTGCATATGGTCGCACTCAAGAAAAAATTCAGGGAGTTAATACAGCATCAACTGCTACTCCACCTCCTGCTTCCCCTGTTCTTGCTTCTGCTCCGGTGCCATCAACTGGACTTCCTAATCCGAGCCTACCGAATGGATTTAACGGAATCCGCTAAGGAACATAAAGCTTGACATTTGATAATCAATATGTTAGTTTATGAATATGGATCATTATAGCACATTGGGTGTTTCTAAAGAAGCTACCCCCGAAGAAATTAAAAAAGCATATCGTAAGCTAGCGGTAAAATACCATCCGGATAAACCAGATGGTAACGTTGAAAAGTTTCAAGAAATTAATAACGCATATGAAATCTTAAGCGACCCCAACAAAAAAGCAATGTATGATAATCCCCAGCCACAGTTCAATGGTGGTCCGGGCGGATTTACAGTTAATACCAATGGATTTAACCTTGATGAGATTTTTAGCCATATTTTTGGTCATCAGATGCATGCTGCTGGCGCACGGCCACAACAAAAACCAATTTATCGCACACGTGTAACCATTTCATTGCTTGATGCATATAATGGGGCCGAGCATTTTTTGCAGGCGTCAACTCCCAACGGCACTAAGCTAATAACCATAAAGGTTCCAAAAGGGGTTGACAACGGAAGCCAGATACGATATGACAATCTAATTGATGACGGGATGCTAGTTGTTGAATTTTTAGTGAAACCAGATTTGCGTTTTGATCGCAAAGGTCCTGACGTTTATATAAATCTTCCCATATCAGTTCTTGATCTGATTGTTGGAAAGACGGTTGAAGTTGACACATTAAGTGGGAAAAAACTTCAAGTCAATATACAACCAAGGACTCAACCATATCAGCATATTCGGCTAGCCGGGTATGGTATGCCACTACAAAACGGACAACACGGTGATCAGATTATCATACTAAAGCCAAATATTCCTGATATCATATCCGATGATATCATTGAAAGTATTAAGCGTAATCAAACTAATTAAGGAGATTTATCATTCAAACGTCCCCAGAAATTGAAAATATCATTGAACGTGCCATTGAAGCTGCAAAGACTCGTCAGCATCAATATTGTACAGTAGAGCATTTGCTTTTAGCTTTGATTACACATCCTCCATTCAAAAAGTGCTTAAATAGCTTCAACGTTGACACTGATCTTATGATTAGTGAAGTTGAAACCTATGTGGATACATTTCATGCAATTGAAACAAAGGACCCAAACTACAATCCGCGCAAGACCAATGCACTTGAACGTGTTATGAATCGTTCAGTAACACAGGTATTGTTTATGGGTCGTAGACAGGTAACTACCATTGATCTATATCTATCTATTGCATCAGAAGGCAATTCGCATGCTCACTATTTCTTGCTTAAGTATGGCGTAATCAAGAGCGAATTCGTTCGCCATTGGGAAAAGGCATATAAGGGTGGAGCAACAACATCAAGACTGACAGAATCTCAGGCTGATGAAATTCTTGAAGAATACACCATTAATCTTACACAGCTTGCACGTAACGAAAAGATTGAGCCGGTCATCGGTCGCGCTACCGAAATCAACGACATCATCAATGTACTTGCAAAGCGTTTCAAGTCTAATGTTTTGATGGTTGGTGACCCTGGGGTCGGTAAAACTGCCATTGCTGAGGGCATTGCACAGGCAATCGTTGATAAAAATGTTCCAGATTTCCTGCTTGACCATGAACTCTATTCATTGGAAGTCGGTTCTCTTCTTGCTGGATCGCGATACCGTGGCGACTTTGAAGAAAAGATCAAGAATGTTCTTGAAGCACTAAACTCCAAGAAAAAGGCTATCCTGTTTATTGATGAAGCGCATACCATGCAAGGTGCAGGTAATGCTGGTAACAATGGCCCTGATTTCGCAAACATGATTAAGCCCGCCATCACTAAGGGAACGCTCAAGGTAATTGCTAGCACTACGTGGGAAGAATTCTACGAATCTTTCGAAAAGGATCGTGCATTGATGCGGCGATTTTATCGTGTTACCATTGATGAGCCTTCGCATGAGTCTACCGTTCGCATTTTGAACGGATTGTCTGAGCGTCTTAATGAGTTTCATAACGTACAGATTACTCAGGAAGCCATTGAAGCGGCTGTTGATAGCTCTGCGCGTTATATTCATGACCGCAAAAATCCAGACAAGTCAATTGATTTGATTGATGCCGCTTGTGCTAAGCAAAAGGTTCTTGGAAACGAGAATGCAGTTATCACTAAGCAATTGATCCATGAGCAGGTTGAAAAGTTCACGGGTGTTCCCGCTGATAAGCTAAGTGGCGATAACTTTGATCGCATACAGAATCTTGAACTTAATGTAAAGAATAAATTGTATGGACAGGATGATACTGTAAATAACGTCCTTGAGCGAGTATATGTGTCATTTGCTGGTATCGGAAACGATAAAAAGCCAATCGCAAGCTTTCTGTTCTTGGGTCCTACGGGAACTGGTAAGACTGAACTCGCCAAGCTACTTTCATCAAATTTGGATATGCCACTACACAAATATGACATGTCTGAGTATTCTGAAAAGCATAGTGTAAGCAGCCTTATTGGCCCTCCTCCGGGATATGTTGGATTCAGTGACTCACAGGTACAAGGTGGCAGATTGATTTCTGATCTTAGTAAGAATCCTCATTCAATTCTGCTGTTTGATGAAGTTGAAAAGGCACATCCTGACATCTTCAATATCTTCTTGCAAATGCTTGATGAAGGTCGTATCACTGGCTCAAATGGTAAGGAAGTTTCGTGTAAAAACACTATTATTATTCTTACTTCAAATCTTGGCTCTGCCGACAACGAACGCAACAATATCGGATTTGGTTCTCTTGAAAAGACTGGGGAAGATGACAAAGCATTGAAGCAGTTCTTCAAGCCTGAATTCCGCAATCGTCTTGATCTTGTTTGTAAGTTCAACAAGCTAGATAACCTATCAATCAAGAAGATTGTTGTAAAATTCTTGGAAGATGTCAAGAAGCCTTTGCTTGAAAAGCACAATATCACTCTTAATTTGAGTGAATCTGTAATTGACTACTTGGCTGTAAAAGGCTATGATTCTAAGATGGGTGCTCGTCCTCTTGGAAGAAAGATTGATGAATTGATCCGTGTTCCTCTTTCAAAGAAGATTTTGTTTGAAAAGATCAAGGACGCTAACATCATGGCCAATATGGAGAATGAGGAAATTGTATTCTCTGTAGACATCAAGCAGTCGGTAAGGATTGGTGAGAATGGCATCATTGAAGTTGAAGGTTAAGCAGCGTGAGACCTTGTATTATAACAAATACAAATACAAGGTCTCAGTTCACGGATTATATCTTTATCTTATAAACACTGAAAAGCCCACTCTTTCTATATACAGAGAACGTGTTAAAAACATACGGTCTAATCATTGGGTTCGTAAAGAACAACGGGAACCAACAAACAAAGAATATAGAAAAGTATATAAGATAATCAAGTTTTTCAATAATTTCAGAAAACACGATGACGTTACAACACGAATAGAGGGCAATACCTTGTCCATGTTTAGTAATGATATTACACTTTTTGAAGATATTGAAACCTTTAGCCCAAATTCTATAATCACTGAAGTTGAGTTGCTTCCTGCTGGCGTAAAATATTTCAGAAATGAACCAAAGCATCAGTATAGACTATACTTTAAAGGTAAAAGAATAGATTATAGTATCAAAGAAGAATTAATTGAATACGTAAACAGAACACCAAATCTTATGCCATCACCTTCATGTAGTGAATGGCTTGAAAGATCATATCTACGTAGATATAGCTACACGTATATGCAATCAAACTTTTTCATTGATTATGATGATCCAAGTGTATTAACAATGATGCATATTCTTTTTCCTGGAAATATAGGAAAATCTTATAAACTTGAAAAGCAACCGTTAAATTAGAATAAAGATAAATACCCTAGATGTATATTTAGGGTATTTTTTTAATGGCTCAAAGCACAACACTTATATTACTGCCACAGACAGTTTACGACAATCCGGGTAATGGAGCACCATACACGGTTACAGGAAATTCACAACCAGCAGCAGCATACTATCTTGGTAACCAAGATTTACAGACTGTCAATATAAGCTTGACAAATTGCACTGGTAACATTATCATTCAGGCAACACTTGCCACTACTCCACAAGAAATTGACTGGTTCAGTGTATATGAACTTGATGCAAATGCAAATGCATCCCCTAATTCTGCACCACAATTGGCATCAAATACATCAATGTATACCAATGTACAAGGTAATTTTGTTTTCATGAGAGCAAAGGTTCAGGATTTTCAAGGTGGTGGTGTGAACTATATTAAGTTAAGTTATTAATTAGAGAGACATAATGAAGATAATAGCAGTATTCACTGGAAGATTCCACCCATTTCATAAAGGACATGCTTACAGCTTTAAGCAGTTAGCAAACAAGTTTGGTGTGGAAAATACACTATTAGCCATTTCCTCTAAACAAGAACAACCTGATAGTCCATTTACACCACAAGATCGCGCAAAAATGGCACAGCAGCTTGGTATCCCTTCCGAAAATATACTGATTGTTAGAAATCCATACAAAACAACCGAATATGCAGATTACCTAGAAGAAAAGGGAATAGACCCTACCAAAACTGCACTTGTGTTTGGTGTAAGTGAAAAAGACATGCTGGAAGACCCTCGCTTTTCATTTGAGCCAACTAAAAGTGGAAAGCCCAGTTATTTCCAGCCATATACCAAAGAAAATGCTATTAATTTACAACCAATGACAAAAGGCCAGCCCAATACAGGTCACGCATACATTGTAACAACTGATGTATTAGATTTTCCTGTTGCTGGGAAAAATATGCGTGATGCAAGCACGATTCGTAGAATATATGCTGTCGCTAATCAAAGAAAAAAACTAAGAATCCTTAGTGATTTATACGGCGATGCAGGACAAGATATGAAACAGATATTTGATAACAATTTGCAAATCACGGAAAATGTCCGCAGATTAGTCAATACAATAAAACCATTACTAGCAGAAGCAACAATAGAACAAAAAATTAAGTTCATTGAATTGTTAAGCGAAGCTAAGAAAAAAATGAATCACAGTGTAGATGATGTAGATACCGAAGAAACATTATCCGAAAACCTACACCAGTGGTTCAAGGAAAAATGGGTACGTTTTGGCCCTGATGGAAAAATTAGTGGGGATTGCGCAAGAGGCAGTGACAGTGAAGGCAAACCAAAGTGTCTTCCACAAAAGAAAGCGCAAGCCTTGGGCAAAAAAGGACGCAAGTATGCTGCTAGTAAAAAGCGTAGAGAGGACCCAAATCCAGATCGTCGTGGAAAAGCACATAATGTTGCAACAAAAAAGAAATCTAATGAATCGTTAAATTCTGAGGTATTAGCAGAAAAGTGGAGCGAAAAATATAAGCGTAGCATTGACTGTTCACACCCTAAAGGATTCAGTCAAAAAGCACATTGTCAAGGCCGTAAAAAACACAATGAAAGCATAGAAATGGAAATGATATGCCCAGAATGCAATATGTGTGAATCACATGCAAATGGGCAGAACATTGAAGAAGCATGCTGGAAGGGTTACCACAAAGAAGGTAACAAAAAAATGTTTGATAAGACATACCCAAATTGTGTCAAAAACACCAATGAAGAAATGTGTCCTGAATGTGGTGGAGAAATGGTAAGCGAAGAATTAATGAACGAGAAGAAAGATGCTTGCTATTATAAAGTCAAGAGCCGTTATAAAGTGTGGCCATCTGCTTATGCGAGCGGGGCCTTAGTACAGTGCCGTAAAAAGGGTGCTAAAAACTGGGGCAACAAGACCAATGAAGCAGCATCAAGTGCACAGCAAGCAGCTATTGCAATTAACATGAAAAAGCACCACAAGAAGCCTAAAAACGAATCTGATATGATGGAATCGCTTGGTGATAATTTTTACTTGGTAAACGGTACGGACATCAGATATATCCCAGAATCACATGACTTAGAGTTGCGTGATGTTGGAAAAATTGTCAGTGATGACGAGTTTGAAGATTTTTACAATCACCCGGAATTTCATAAAACTGCTGAATACGCAAGACAACATTATCCTTCTGCACCGTCAAAACAGCAAGCCTTTCTTAGATTTGTCATGAACAGTTTAAGACACTCAAAAGAAGATGACGAAAAGCAGGATAAAGATATTGATCTTTTAATGACTAGGGTCAATTCATTAGATAACAAAGTAGAAAAACTATCTAAAAACGTGTCAGAAAGTTCTTTTGATTGGTCTGACTATAAATTTATTGAAAATATGGATACTAGGTTAGATGTAGTAACTTCACACTTTAATCATAAAATGAATTTAACCGAGGCCAATGACCCAGACATGACTGATTATTTTTTAAAATTAAAAAATATGTCGGATAATGTCAGTGTTGATGAAAAGTGTATTGTAGTCTGTTTATTATTATTAAATAATAAAGTTGATCAAATACAGTTTCCGGAAATAGGAACTTTATTGAAAGTTGATAATGGTATATATCATATAAAAAGAGCTTCAGGCGTGATTGATACTTACCCTAAGGGTGTAGAAAGAGGAAAAGTATCTTTTATTACATTGTTGTTTAATAAAATTTCTTCATATGAAAAGTTGCGAAATATCATAATGCTAAAATTTGATTCTCCTCTTCCCGACCCAGTACTGTTCATTGATTCGAAAACAAATATTGAAAAAACTGATAACATAGAAGAAACTTCGGATTATTTGTCAGAAAAATAATTTCACCCTCTAATATTGATGTAAATATCATTATAAGTTTACATTGAAAGAGGACTACATGGCACGTAAACCAACTACTACTAAAAATTCTAAGAATACTGCACCTACCGGCGAAGAACGCACAGTTCCAGTTGAAAAGGTACAAGAACTTGCTGAACAGGCTAATGAAAACCAGCAGCAACCACAGGAAGGTCAGATTCAAGTTAACGTTGACTTCCTTCGAACTACCAGAGTTCATATTGCAATGCCTTGTTATGGAGGCATGTTAACTGAATCAACCTTTATGTCATTTATCAAATGGGCAAATACCGCTCGCCAGTTGGGCATTGACTGGACACTTGAAACTATGGTAAATGAATCACTTATCAGTAGAGCGCGTAACACTCTTACTGCAAAATTCCTTGATATGCCTGACGCAACCCACTTGTTCTTCGTGGACGCTGATATCGGTTGGGAGCCTTGGCACTTGTTGGTCCTCTTAAACAGGGACGTTGACGTTATCGGTGGCCTGTATCCAATGAAGACTATGCCCATCAAGTGGGTTGTCAACGGGTTTGAAGGTGCTGAAGAAGGTCCAGATGGATTACAGGAAGTATCAAAGGCAGGCACTGGATTCCTTCTTATGAAGAAGCATGTTTTTGAGAAGCTTAATTCTCACCCGGCAGTAAAGCAGTATAAGAATGATATTGGTCTTGATCCAAAGTATGATCAATATTTAAAAACATACTTTGATACCGCAGTTCGTCAGAATCGTTACTATTCCGAGGATTGGACGGCCTGCGAGAATTTTAGAGACCTGGGCGGCAAGATTTATGTCGATAAGCGAGTGCTACTGAGACATAGCGGATCATACGTATTCTGCATGGAAAATCAGCAACATCTCATGGACAACATCGGTCCCATGTGGGCTGAGGCACAGAAGGCTAGAGGCTACAAGATTATTGATGAAAATGGAAACGAAATCTAAGTTTCTATAAACTTGAGGGGGTTAGCGTAATGTTAACCCTCTCTTTTTTTGCAGTGATCGAAGTGATGCTTTCTCATTCCTCCTGCCATCCCGGTTTTGTTGCAGTGCGGACAAGTTACCGTTTCTCTAGCAGGATTCTTATCACCCATCTTAGATGTTGATAAGTTAGCTCGTGTTTCTTCCGTTCTTTTCTGACCCTTACCTCCCTTAGATATTAACGCCTTTGATTCTTCGGAATGCGTTTTTCCATAAAACGGGTTCTTATTACCGGTATTCTTCCCCTTCATGAAGTCACTGTGCAATCGGGCTGCTTCCGCTCTAATACTAGCATAATCATCACCGAACGTTCGTTGTTGGGTCCGGCTCTGAGGATTACACATCCTAACCGCAGCGGAGAACATCTTACGTTTATGCTCAACAATATCAACCATATCAGGTAGCAATAAATGAACCTCTAGGTGTTCGTTGGCAGTTAACCATACTAGATTGTCGGTAGTGTCCTCGCCGCCTAGGGACTTCGGAATAATATGATGGCGTTCCACATACCCTACTATGGCTTTTGCTTGCTTTCTTGTTAGGCTGCCCGGTGCCCGTATGTTCGCAGAATCTATAATCGCGTTATAACGAACGGTTTGATCACTACTGTTAAACATAATATATTACCTCTGATGTATTTATGCTTTGACAACAATATTTAGGTAAAACATTGTGTGAGGATTGTATTCTGTTATTTAGGTTGCATGATAAATACTACATACTTCAGGGAATAATTCAATGAAAATTAAAGATATTTGCGAGTCAACATGTGCCGGTGGAATTGCACCAGTTGCGATGCCTATGACCACACACAAACGTACTAAAGAATCTGTGAATGTTAACGGTCTACAGCCAGCCAGTAAAATAATGAAAGGCAAGGTTAAGAAAAAGGGTCCATACGCAAATTCAATCAGCGAATCAAAGCACGTAGCAGAAGCTCAGCTTGAAGAAGAAGATATTATTCTTGTTCCCGGCCAAGGACGCAACATGAAAACAGGATTTATTCCTCATGATCCTGATCGTGCGGAACGTGAAGGTGAAACTCTTAAAAATAGCTTACGTACAATTGTTCGTCTTGCAAATGAATTAGACAATAGATTAAGTGACAAGGATCAATTCCCTGAATGGGTGTCAGAAAAAGTCGGTGGAATCAAGTCAATGATGACCGCAGTAATGCAATATCTTATAAGTCAGCAGGATGCAGGAAAAGCATTTGAATCTGATAGAATCAGAAATGGTGGAACTATTGCTGGCGGAGTAGCATTTGAAAACATAAAAGTTGATCGTATGGTCAAGCACATCAATAAACCAGAACGTAGATTAGGCAAGTAACATGAGTTCTATCCTTAAAGGATTAATTGATGAAGCTGATCTTGAAGAGGTCAACTTAAATGATTACTCCAGAACAGAACGATTCGCTGAACGTGAATTGGGAAAAAGGCCACCTAAAGAAAGCAAGGTAATAGGCTCAATAGGTGACGACTATAAAGTTTATCATGATGGTGATTTAAACTGGGGAGATAATTATTTTTATGTTACATCACCAAAATCTGGTAGAACAGTAATTTTTCTATCAACTATAGTTAATAAAAAT
>JGI24890J29729_1000479_pt1 | contig 24988 bp, 27 predicted proteins | sample FreactcultureFD7_FD_29729 | JGI IMG/M metagenome (IMG submission 29729)
GATTGAGTTTGTAACTGCTCGAACAAAAACCCGCATGTTTAGCTTGTCAAATCGAACACTTTCTTTGGAAGAGAGGCGGAAAGTCTCACCTTCTGGAGGTACACGTCTCGTTCGCTTTGAACTTGCTCCAATTTGGTACCGTGTACCTCTACTTGTTCTTTCAGTTTCTGAATCTTTTCTCTCCCTTGTCTATCTTCCTCCCCCGCATCTCTCGCTCGCTTCTCACTTCCTCGTAGTTCCTCAACCTCCTTCTTGAGCTTGTCGAGATCCGCTAGTGCGGCGCTCTGAGCTGCAGTGGCATTTGAGGCTCCTCCTCCTCCTTGGATTGTTGAAGGGGTGCCGGCTCCTGCTGTCGAAACACGCTTCCTTGGGTCCACTGTCTTGTTCTCCAAAGCGGAGAGACGTTGTTCGAAGGTTTGTCGAAGTTGCTCTCGTTCCTGCTCCGAATTCTGAAGTTGCTGCTCGAGTACTTGAATCCTGTCGAGAGCGTTTGAGAGCGCCGAATCGGACTGAGGTGGTGGAGGAGGAGGAGGATGGGGCAAGGAGAAACGATCGTTGTTCGAACTCGATGAAGACGAGGAGGAGTTCCGGAGGGAATCGATGTCTCTTCGGAAGAGTTCAATTTTACGATCCACCAATTCCGTTCCGACTTTCTCGGCCAATTTCATCAACAACCCACCTAGATCATCCACCAAGTTCTTTCCCAACATCTCCCTTTCCTTCTTCTCTCGATCACTGCTAGCTCTCTTGCCTTCGTCCCACATTCTAAGTAAATCTGCCGCCTCTTCGCTTGCGAGATCGCTCGTTTCGAATGACCCTGTCGCAGTCCCGATATTCTGAGACTGAAGTTGGAAGAGCTGAAGTATCTGAGGTAGGAGAGTTTCGACTCGAGCACGAATGGCAGGGTCGAGAGGGGGAGAAGCACTGTGGGAAGCGGGAAGGGAGGCGTGAGGGAGAGAGGCGCGCGACGATCCAGGTTTGACATTCGAGTTGGAGACGGTACGAGCGCGCGAGTTTGCGGACTGAGGGGCGAGAGAAGAGGAGGAGGAGGAAGTGTAGTTTTGGCCATTCTGAGATGATGCGGAGGGAGCGGGATTTGGTCGCCTGACGTTCTTGCTCTTCATGAAAAGGCTTGACATGCTGGGTTGTAAGAGTGGCTTCACCTAGATGGCGTACGGGTGCGAAAGATAGCTCTGTTCGAATTGAGCGAAAGTTGTGGGTCGTCAGTCGGATATCGGGTACATGCGCGCCTATTACTACTTGCTAGCTTCTTCGATAGCTCCACCTCCCATCTCAGTGTCCTCCTAATGACAGTCTAAAGTTGTTTATCGGGAGAAGGGGAGGCCCACTTTCTTCCTCGCCTGAGGAAGTAAGCTCATTGAAACGTGGAGTAGCTCCTCAGAGTATACCATGCCCATATATATTGAGCCGAGCACATAGACGCGTAGGCTGAACTCACCGAATAGTTCCTAACTTTCTTGATCTTCTGATAACAATTCGAGGACTACACGAGGTCGACACCAGTGGCTGCTTGTGTGTCTTGCGGCGAGTGTAGATTTGAATTGGTTCAGGGATGGAGTTGAGAGTGTAGAGGATGAAGCAGCGAGGAGAAGAAGAGAGAAAAGCGGGATTTTCAGATTCTCGCAAGACTCGCGCCCAAGATCACCGACATGATTGATCTCTCTGTCGCTTCCAGACGTGACATAATGAGAGAGAGACGCAAAAAGAGTAACGATATTCTCTACGAGACAAATGCATAAAGTACAACAAAAAAGTATCATCCCAAAATCTCCTCTTTCTCCTCCTCACTTAGAACCTGGCTCCTTCTCTGCCTCTCCCTGCTGTTTCCCTTCTTCTCTCAACCTCTTCCTCTCCTTATCCCTCAATTCATTCTCCTTGGCCTTCTCCATCCCCCTCTCCTTTCTCAACTTCTTGTGCTCCTTGAGTTCCTGCTGTCGTTGCCTCTCCTTCCTCTCCTTCTCCTCGTGAAACTCGCATCCATAAACCTCACCTCCCTCTGGTAATCGACGAAGACTCGAACAACACGCTTTACAAGCTAAATTCGAGCATTTTGATGAACCTGCATTTGAACAGCTCTTGGGTTGGTTCGAAGAAGTGGGAAGAGGTTTTGGGAAGATAGGTGAGGGTCGAGTAGAGTGGTTCGCGCAGAGTGGATTTGGTTCGAGCTTGGGAGGTCCGTCGGTCGGTGTAGAGGTCGAAGTAGGCGTTTCAGGTGAAGGTCTCGTTCGTTTCGAATCTACATGGATTCGCTCGACCGTATCAGTACCTGTAACTGTTCTTAGATCATGTCAAAGAGAGAAAACTGACCAAGTACCGGTTCTTCCATCTCTGCTCGTTTCCGCTTCGCCTCGTTATCTACCTTTTTCAATTCCCCTTCTTCCTTCTCGTTCTCTGGTTTACTGACTCGCAGGTACGGTTGACAGTGGGAGTAGGGAACCTTTCCAGCGTATTGAGTGTTGACTTCTTCTTGAGTCAGCGGTCGGTAAGAGCCTTGAGGTAAGTGCGAAGCTTTCAAATCCGCCTAGTTGTGAGTATTTCCATCAGCATCGATACGAACAGAACAGATCTCGAGTAGTGAAGATGCAGACCTTGATCAACCGGGTAAACTCTTCAGCCCATCTAACGTACTCTTCGACTTTCTCTCGATACTCCAACCCTTTCTGTCCCGCTTTTCCCAACTTCTCCCTCATCTCGAGATGCCTTCCTTCTGCCCAAACCGGTCTCAACATCTTGTAGAGGTGGGCTTTGATAGCTGAAGGTGACGTTTGAGTATTGTTGGGGATGGTGAGAACGATCGCGAGGTATTGAGCGGCGAGGTAAGGTGCAGGTGCGTAAGCTGCTCGTTGACGATCCCAACTACCCTCAAGCTCTCGATCACATCTCTCTACAGCTTCCCTCATCTCTTGAGGTAATTTCGAAGTGTAGTCGATTCCTTGAAGAGCGTTTGAAGGGTTGAACATCATCGGATTGTAAAGGTTTCCTTCGGCACTCATTAATCCGTTTGCTCCCGTTTCTTCGAGGCAAGATTCGACTTGTTCTGATCCAGGTACTCCTCCATTCGCAAGTACGGGTACTTTGGGTTGAACGAGTTTGACGACTTCTTTGATCTTGTCCCAAGAAGCGAACCCAGTCAATTGACCTTTCATTTCTCGGGTTCGACCGTGTAGAGTGAGGATTTGAGCACCAGAAGAGAAGACGTGAGAGGCGTAGGAGAGGGTTTTCGACAAGGTAGGGAAACAGCGAATTTTAGCAGTGACGGGAATGGCGAGGTTTTGATGTAAGTGCGAGACTGTTTCGGGACTAGGTTGTGAGCTGAGAGTGAGATATGATAGAAGAAACATGAACTCACTCATCGACCTAATGAGGTCCCATTCTTCCATCAAGAAAGCACCATATCGACCTCTCTTCGCGATCCCTTGCGGACAACCCAAGTTGAGATCTACCGCATCACAACGTCCTTCCAGCTTCTTGGCACTCTCCAACCATTGGTCCTTGTCATTCGCACAGAACTGCACGATGAGGGGTCTGTCGAAAGGAGCTACTCCTTCGATCGAACCAGGAGATAAATCGAACATTTCGTGTTGATATTTTGGTTGGGTCGAGAAGAGGGCGGCGTGAAACATTGGGGTGTAACAGAGGTTTGCTCCATACATTCTTGATAAGATACGCCATGCCTTGAGTTAGGTAGAAAGTTAAAATCGAAAGATTTAGCTGCGATGCGACGCAAAGTCAATCTTAGCTATGAGGAATTGTACGTACGAGTTCACTTTGATCTACCATTGGCGCTACTACATACTTTGGTTCTCCCATGTCCTTCCATAGATCGTAACCTCCCAATTTATCGATTTCCGTCTTTGGTTGTTCTTCGAGATCTCGAGTCGTGATCAGCTTGTCCTCTCCCTCTTGTAAGCTAGTTACATGTCGTCCAAAGTCGTTCACTGGAGTTGCTGACATAGTACGGTGTTGAAAAAGTTGAAGGAAGCGAGGAGATGATCGATTGAAGGCCAGCCGATGGGCGAGAGTGATCTTGGTGCGTATAATGGTGCGTAGAATGGTTCGTCCGTAATTCAAGTGGATCCGCTGACTATGGAGTGAGAGGTCAAGGGGAAAGGATTCTGTTCTCCTTCCTCCCTTTCACACTCGACAAACACTTGAAGCGATAGCTCACAAGAGAGCTCAATCAAGCAATGTACTTTGTACCGCCACCGCCTCCACTCGAATCGGATGTGTCTCCCTCTGCAACTCGCTCGTCAACGAACTCTCGCAATTCCTCGACTCCAGCTACGAACCTTCGATCAAACGTTCGCCGAGAGCCTGGTGAGCTCTCATTGAGCGATCCTGTCGGATCTCTCATCAAGATCTTGACCAAACGAAGATACTTTTCTTTGGTCGCTGCATGTCTGCTCCTCTGGGAAGCCTTCCTCGTCGTTACTATAATCTTGAAAGTTCCCTGTGAGTCTCTTACATCTTCATAGATGAAGGGAGAGCGTCGCTCATCCTTGAACACCAGAGAATCAGATACCGAAATCGACTTTAAAACCTATTTGCAACAAGCTTCGATATTCGGGGCTGGAGAACGAGACTACTCTTTACTCAAAGGTGATACTGGACCTTGCGTGTGAGCTTCTCGCTATCCGAGTGACCCTCAGTCTTGACTGACATTCGATTCCATGCTAAATCAAAAGGTATCCAGCTGGACACATCTATGCTTACTCGTTACTGCATTACATCACCGACGCTGGAAGACACCTGCAACGCGCTCAGTGGCTGTTTGGTGCAGTCTATATCGCGACTCTAGCGTTGGTGTTTGGTATTTATCAGAACAGCAGAAAGGTCAGTACATTCCTTCCTCGTCAACTCCTCACTTCGTCCCGCCCTTCCGCATGCTGAACCCTCGAGCTACGTATGTAGGTGCCACCTTACGCCCTGATCTTCCTCACCTTGTCGAAGCGGATACATTCCCTCTACGTTCTTCGCCTTTTCAATGACTGTTTAGCCATGCTCTTCCTCTACTCGGCCCTTTGGATGTACACTCGACCAACAGAGAAAGGAGTCCTATCAAGCCGCAAGTGGATAATCGGAACTTGTCTGTTCAGGTGAGTTCCAAACTCGATCTTTAACACCGTTCTAATACTGACATCCATTGTGGTTAGTCTCGCACTTTCGATCAAAATGTCGATACTCCTATTCCTCCCCGCTCTTTCCTACCTCGTCTTCGTCTACCATTCTCCACTCGCCTTCATCCAACACTCTCTCCTTCTCGTTTCGTCCCAAATTGTACTCGCCTCTCCCTTCCTCACTTCCCTCCCTCTCGCAAAACAATACTTCCTACAAGCTTTCGACTTCAATCGAGAGTTCCTCTGGGAGTGGACAGTGAATTGGAGATGGTTGGGTGGAGAAGTGTTTGAAGACCCGGCGTTCGGAAAAGTCTTACTCATGCTTCATGCGGCGGGATTGGGAGTGATGGCTGTCCGGTGGAGTGAGGAAGAAGGAGGTGTAGTCGCGATTTTGAAGAGGGCGTGGAAGAATCCAGGGTCGAGTCCAGCTCGAGCGAGTTTGACTAGCAATCGTAAGGTTTCGATTCCCACTTTCTCGTCTTTCACGCTCGTTGATCTGATGCTCTCTGCGCCGACTCGTAGGAACTGCGACACTGTTTTTCACCTCGAACTTGCTCGGCGTTCTCTGTGCGAGATCGTTGCACTATCAATTCTACGTTTGGTTCTACCATTCTCTGGTATGGCTATTGTGGGAAACTTGGGACGGACTCGAGATCGATGTTATGCAAAGGTGAGTCGCTCTCCAGAAACTTCCATGTGCGGCGTGAGCTGATCGTTCAATCCACCAGGCTGGTCTTTGCATCTCTGATCGAGTTCGGGTTTCACTCGTTCCCGTCTACCGTCAATAGCTCACTGGGCTTGGTGTTGAGCTTGTTGATCATCCTTGGGGTGGGATGGTATGGGAATCCGGCCGGAGAACAAGGGAAACCGATCGAGAAATCGAAAGATGAGTGATTGTTTTACTGAAACTTTGACTTCTTGTCTTCTTGGCACGTGCGATGAATGGACATGCGAGAGCTAAGACTTGCCTCTAAGCGAGACCGTGCTATCCATCAAGAAGAACCGGATTCCGTGCTAAATTCATCAAAAGTCGAAGTCTCGTTTCGCTATGCCTTTCTCTCTCGCTTACCTCCCATTACTCTCAGGGGAAGACGAAGGAAGATCTGTAATGATGCTGGTTCAACGGAGCTGTGAATTCAATGACACCAAGACCAAAGCTACAAGAAACGAACAACAAGCATTGCGTTGCGTAGAAACGAAAGTGCGATTTCGCTCTGCCGTCTGACGAGCTGATATCGTTATGCAATTCAGACAAAGTGAGACGCATAGCTGTTGAGACTATAGGCACTATGGCTCAAAGCGCGAGCGGTGGGAAGCGAGCATTGGACCGTATCAGCGAGACCCGTCGTGGCTGGGCTTTTCATCTTCGACGTGCGTCAAAGCCGGAACGAGGGACGTTGCACCGTTGCTCATATCGATGGCAGTGCCAAGTATGAGTGAACGAGTGGACAAAGGAAGCAGCTTTCAACGGGTATAGAAAAAAAGGCTCGACGGGACTCCTCCTACATCGACTGGCACTTAAAGTCAGCAACAAAAAAGACTTCCTGGCCGGGAATTGAACCCGGGTCCCACGCGTGACAGGCGTGTATACTAACCACTATACTACCAAGAAAAGGGAGAAGGTTGTTGCTCTTTCCGGGTGCTCAGTGGCGGGATCGAACCGCCGACATCAGACTAAACTTGTGAAAGTATTAGGTCTGCATCATAACCAACTAGATCAACCGAGCTNTACAAGCGAAAATTATTTAATGTATATGTTTCAAGGACTGTTTAACAGCCTCTTCTGCTGACCCAGGTCGCACAAAATCAACGCTCTCATCCCCACACGAACGCTGCCAGGCTAGTCTCGAAGTTTGAGATTCCAGCGGTGACCCTCTGTCGATATAAGTCGAACCTTGCGAAAGCTCGGGTCCTGCGAAAGTCGGTTCTTGTTCTGCTACGTGACTCGTCTGGATCAGTCAGAACGAGTATCGACGACTTTGAGCGGTCCGTGGAGAGGTGGGAGCCTGCGGTGGATAGTAAGGAGCGTCGAAGCTATATGGTTCCTATTTCGCAAAGACGGCGCTTGATCGTCTTGGAGCTACATTGCTGACGCTACATGGCTCCTAGACTCGCATGGATAATCGGACAGTCCCTATATAGCGCTCTGATCGGATGACACGTCTTGCAAAGGACGAGTTGCATGCTCGAACTGTTTTTTGAGAATCGATGTCCTTTCGCAGTTTGCTGCGTTGGTTACGTTGGCTCTGTCATCGCTCGCTCCCTCTTTCCTTCTGCTTATGATCTCAAGTTCTCGACACAACATGCAACTCTCTCATGTCCTCCTTTTCTTGGGCACTCTTTTCGGAGTAACCACAATGGCTTTCGCTGCTCACTCGCACACCCACGAACATCATCACCTCAAAAAAGAAGTAAAAAGTAAGATGGATAAGAGGAACATCTTCAATGATTTCGAGTGTGAGTATCTTCCTGAGCTTCCTGCTCCTCCTCTTTTCTCCGTCGTCGCTGACAGTGATCTCCATTGCAGTCGATTCTCACGGTCGCCACTTGATTTCCGACGTCTTCTCCCCTCTCAAAGATTTCGATGGACTCTCTCGCACTTCTCACTGGATTGACAAGGACGGATTTGATTGTTACTCGACTTCGACTTCGTTTGGAGACGGAATCGATCACGAGAAAGTATTGAAAGATGGATTCAACGATGGAGGAGATGGAAACAAGGATGACGGGTTGTTCAAGATTCAGAAGAGGAAGAAGAGGGGACTCGCAGGAAAAGGAGAGGGAGAAATTGATTTCGTTGTCGATGATGGATTCTTGGATGAAGACAACGAGGATCCTTTCGATCTCTAGGGAACAAGATCGAGGAAGTAGAAGAGGAAAGGGAGGAAGTGATTGCTTGTTCTGCGGTTTTGTAGCTTGAATCTTGATTGTTTGAATTCAGAACTACTTCTAAATAGTCATCAGTACGGCTGCTCTTCCCGTTCCCTTCCCCTAGTCAGTGATGTGAATCAAACGAGAACGAAGCGAGTACCGAGCGAATCAAGTGAGAAGAGCATAGAGAAACGAGACTTCGCAGAGAATCATCAAATCCATCTCCCGAGCCGTGTTTGCCGCAACCTCTTCATACCTTGTGTGTCCGGCCGTTCGAATACGTCGAAGTAGAGAGAGCAAGACGAGGGGAAAGGGGGGAAGGTTTCTTTTCGGGCTTTATAATTCACACGTCAAAATTCCCTCTACGACAACACACAAACCAAGCCTTGAAAACTAGCTTAGAAGCGGAGGGCGGTGAAGAACTACATTCACGACGAAACCATTATCAGTAACTAATCCTCTGAAGTAGAGAGATGAAAGAGAGAGGGCTCACCCAGCGGTTCTTGCCGGTAACGTAACGCTCTTCGAAAATCTTCTTGATCTGCTTCTTGGCATCCTCACGACCGGAAACTTCCTTGAAGGTCTCGGGGGCGACAACACCCTTGAGAGATTCAAGTTCGAGGGCGTAACGGGTGGGGAGGAGGTGGTTGTAGTTGATCGACTGTTTTGAGGGAAATTATCGATTGGACAGAGCGAGATGGGCGGTACGTGACAGGGTCGAGTGTGGGATCGACGGGAGAGCGGGGAGTGTAGAGTTGTAGGGAGAAATGGCGAGGGTCGGAAGAGAGAAAGAATTTGGGATGGGCGGTGAATAGGCGGGTCGAAGGGAGAATCGCGATAGAGTGTGTGAAATGGAACAGTCAGCAACGGAACGTGAGAGGTTTGGGCTACTCAGCTGAAGGTATAGCAGCGGCATTTCCACCTCGTCTCCCCCGTGATTGTTCACTCGATAAATATCTGTTCCTTCCACAAAGTCCCTCGTGCTCCTTAATCTTCCGTTTCATTTCTGCCTGCTATTCCCCTGTGCTCTCTACTACCATCCCTTCGCCCGAATGAAATGCAATTCAAGTAATCCCAAAAACTAACCTTGATGAAAGGCTTGACCTTGCTCCTCTTCTCGATCCTCTTCTTGCCCATGCCCTTGGTGACCTTTCGGGGGTACCTGTCGACACCAGCAACGATGGCGTGGGGGTAGGGACGTTCCTAAAATAAATTACCAGCCAATAATTGATCAGTCTCTATCTCACTCCCTCACAGCTCTAGATCCAGCTAGACTGGTTCATTCCACTCACCTTGGTTCCCTCGTCAGATTGACGGATGACGACGACCTTTCGGCCAGCGTAGCGACCCGAGAGAACGAGCGCAACCTTTCCGGGCTTGTAGATCTTAGGCATCTATTAAGGGATTACAGTAGGATAGGGAGGATTGTATAGTTGAATAGAGGTTCGTGAGGAGGTTTGGAAGGTTCAGGTGACGAGTTGATAGGGTGAATGGGAGGTTTTTCGAGTTGGAGAGGTGAGAGTTGATTTCGAGGTTGAAGATACAGCGGGTAGAAGCAAGGGATCAGTTCATAGGTTCATAGGTTGTACTAGTATAGTATGTGTACATACGTTTGGCTTGGCTGAAGGACACTACAACGCAGAGAAACCAGACCCTTCTCTCCTCACTTGCTCACTTGGAAGATTTCAGCAAACTTTCTGCTCGCTCCAAGCTGAAACATTTCATTCGATTTCTCATTCTCACTCTCAACTTTGAGTGTTCTTATTCAGCTTGTTGTAAACTAGAGATCGCTCGCTATCGATAGAGATTACTTTCAACCCAAAGTGAGATGAAAAGTGACCCACTCTTCTCACTCAATTGCTCGTTCCTCTCTCCCTTAGTCATTTCTCCCACCTCTCAACTTTCCCTTCTCTTCCTTCCCTCTCCTACTCATCGGTTTATGCAACAACCTCTCGTCACAACGGCCTCGTCAACCGCTTCTCCTTCCCAGGCTCCACTCCAATTAGTCGACTTTCAACGAGACCTCTCCCTCCTCCGAACTCTACGGGATTCAGTAAAAGCAGGGGAGCATCCGTTATTCAGAGTACCATCTAGACTCCTCCCTCTTCCAGTCGACCAAGTTTCACAGCAGCAGCAGCAGCAAGAAGATTCTTCCGTCATCACACTCTCAACTTCCCCTCCCGCACAGGATCCTTCGACAGAAATCGAAGGACTGGTATCTTACGAACAAGTGCAGGAACTACAGCAACAAGAACAGCAACAAGAGGAGGAGGAGGGAAACAAGTCAGATTCAGATTCATCCTCAGATTCCGATTCAGAGTTTGAAGTAGCAGCACAACTCGTACAACCTGTCCAGCACCACCGGGACAAGCTCCGATCTCAACCTCCTTCGCCCCAAACCGCTCAACACTCTTCTCATCGACAACTCCCTTCTTCCTCTTCCTCTGCTCCTCACTCGAAACCTTCAGCAGCCAACAATACCGAAGTCCTAGTTCTCAGCAGTGACGACGATTCGACGGGAGAAGCCGACGACGTCATCTTTCAAGACAGCGTGCAAGAACCCGAAATTATCGACCCTGCAAACGTCAAGAACGAACCCGATTCTGAACCCTCTCTCGCAACCGCTTCCTCCGAACTACCTCGAGAAGACACGCTCATCGACAGCCGAGTCCCCAATTCTGCTCCCCAGTCTACTACGCTAGCTTCTCCCTCTTCTCCCTCTCAACCTCCATCTTCAGATCTCTCACCTTCAGAAACCATGAATCGCTCTCCCCCTCGACCTCCGACTGAACTCGTTTTCGATGCCGACGGTTTCCCCATCAAATTGCAAGACGATGTCAGTATGAATGATTCGCAAGATGGAACTCGACAAGCAAGCGTTTCGAGTTCGGCGCAAAAGTATGCGGAAGAATTGGCAGCAAGATTGGCTCGAGAACGTGAAGCTGCGATCGCACCTACGAAAGGTATTAGTGCACCGGCTCCAGGTAGGAGGGAGACTAGAGGGGAAAGGAAGGATCGTGAAGCTAGAGAAGTTGCGGAAAAGAGGGCAAAGGAGAAAGCTGAGAGGGAAGCACAGGAAAGTGCTGCCGCAGGAAGGAACGGATCTGATCAAGGTTCTCGACAGAGTGACGACAACGGAGGTCGACAACATTCTGACGTCGTGAGAAACGCATATCAAATTCATCAACACGGTCAGCCAGCTCCTCCGACTCCGGCTTTCGCTCCACCTCCTCACGTCCAAGCTCGCAACAATGTCAACGCTCCTCCTCATTCACATGGTCCGGATTATAGAGGTCCCGCGCACTCGATCGACCGTCGACCTTATTCTCCGCCTCCGGGAAATCGAGGCCCTCCTCAAGCAATGCCTCCTCGTGCCGATCCAAGGTTCGATCGCAGGCGCTCTTTGTCTCCTCCACCTCTACGACGTCGAAGCATTTCTCCTCCCGGTCGAAGATTCGTCGAAGATCGGAATCGCGCTCCTCCCCTTTCGACTCGATATGGTCAAACACCGATGCCACCACCTGGTGATTTCCGTAGAGATCCTTCACCACCCTATCTGCCACCTCGAGATGGTCCTTTCCCTCCCTCAAATGGTCCCACTTATGGAGATTACCCACCACCTAGGAGATCTGGTTCTCTGACTCGCTCAATCGGTAGAGGGAGATCACGCTCTCCTCCGCCTCGAAGAGATCCACCTCCTATGACAAACAATGATCGACGATTCGCACCACCACCTCCTCTCGATGATCGAGACAGACGATTTCCTCCAGACGATTTCCGAAGAAATGGACCTCCTCCTGCTTCTCTCTCGAGTTCTTTGCCTCCTTCGAGAGGTCCACTTTACGAGAGGGAGCGAGACTATCCTCCTCCCCCTCTTTCAGCCGGACCTCCTCCTTACAATCGAGGATTCGACGAAAGAGATCGAAGAGCGACTGTACGTTTATCTTCCAATTATCTCTCCCCATTCCTGACACTTTCGCGACGACTGACAACTTTCGCGAAATCTCTAGGGTCCTCCTCCGGCACTACGTTCGCGCTCTCGTTCGCCGCCTCCTCGTTCGCGCGCTCATTCTCCTTTACCTGGACCGTCTCGCAATATGCCACCTCCCCGAAACGTCGCACCTCCTCGAAACGGACCTTACCCGAACAAGGATCCATACTTTGCTTCGGGTCATCCACCTCGTTCGCCACCTTTAGGAAGCAATCTCCACTCGTCTTCTTCGAGAATGTCACCTCCTCGAGCGTCTTCGACGATGGCGCCTCCTTACGACAGAGATGACAGAGACAGACGTTTCAGTAACGGACCACCACCTCCTTTAGCTTCTTCAAGATTTGATGATCGGTAAGTTTCCCTCTCGAGTCTTTGACGAGATCCTTCTCGATTATTTCGCTGACTTCGATTGTGAACATTGTTAGACTTCCCTATCCGCCTTACGAGCAATCCTATGGTAGACCGATGTCACCACCTCTCCCTCCCTCATCGAGAGGTAGAAACGATTCAGGACCTTTACCGCCTCTCCGACGAGCTCAAAGTCCGCCTCCCGCTTCGTACAGAGGAGCAGGGAACAGAGCGCCTCCTTTGCAACAATCTTACCGAGGTCCACCTCCTCCTCTCGTATCGGATCGTGATCATTTCGATCGTAGAGGTAAGCCTTTCTGGTCATTTCTCGATTCTTCCTAATCGACATTTGACATTTCTTCCATTTCATCAGGTCCACCCCCGCCTCCCGCAAACAGAGCTCCTTATCGAGATGATCGACGACCCGACGACTCGTTCCGTCCTCCTTCAGCATCAAACTACGCTTCAGGACCTCCTTCAGATTATCGAGAATCGTATTCCGGTCCGCCTCCTTCTTCCGGTCGACCCCCTTCGCCGCCATACTACCAAGGAGGACGACCAGCCTACGATGATGTCCGAAGAGGTCCTCCACCTCCACCTCAAGTTGGAAGAAGGAGATGAAAGTAAACTTGAATAGTTATCACACTTTTCTACTCTTATCGTATTCCCTTTCTCTCTTCTCTCTTTCTCTAGTTTTTCTATTTGCAAAGTTCCCTCGCGTTTCCTATTCTCACACGTCTGTCCAGAGAGATGGCCTAGTTTTTTCGCCTTCAAAATAGTCGAGCGGCGATTGGCTGTTTTAGTAATTGGTGGATGACAAATTGGACAAAGAGTCGATTTCAGATTGTCCAGTTTCCCTTCTTCGCTCTTCTCCACTACGGCAAATTCCTACTAGTGAGTCTCATTGTCCATTGTACATTATCTGGCACTCCCTGCGCTTCCTAAACGATTGAAGGTCGTCGATTTCCCCACTCTCACTTATCTCTCTCCTCCCTTTTTTTGTATAATGAAAAGTCACTAACTCACCTTGCAATCAAATCGCAGGCTAGCCACTACTACTACTACAATCATGTCATTCACCTCATCCTTCCTTCGTTCGACTCCCCGTCTCGCTTCCCGTACCGCTTTCTCTTCCGCTTCTCTCGCATCTCGCCACGCTTCCCGTCGATTCCTCGCTACCACTCCCGGCCAAGCCTCATCCGGTGGATCATCAAACGCTTTCCTCTACGGATTACTCGGTGCGGGTGTACTCGGTGGAGGTGCTTATTACGTTTCGCAACGAGACCCGACGGCGGATGAAGACCCCAGGAAGATTCGTGATGCCGCTTCCCCCAAGGAGGTAGATTATCAAAAAGTTTACAACGCTGTCGCTGAAGTGCTCGAGCAAGATGATTATGATGGTGAGTCGTCGCTTTCTCACTTTTTCGTTCTTTTTCCTCTTCGAATGGACGGAACTGATCTTTGGATTCTTCGGATATTCAGATGGTTCATACGGTCCTGTTCTCGTTCGTCTCGCATGGCACTGCTCTGGAACTTACGACAAGGACTCGAACTCCGGAGGATCCAACGGGTGAGTCTGAATCGCATTTCCCGAATCTATACCTTGTTCACTCATGACCAACCCTACAGTGCTACTATGCGATTCGCTCCTGAGGCGAACCACGGTGCCAACGCTGGGTTAGAGAAGGCTCGCGCTCGTCTCGAAGCTGTCAAGACCAAGTTCCCCGAGATCTCGTACTCTGATCTCTGGACCCTCGCTGGTGTCGTAGCTGTCCAAGAGCTCGGTGGACCTTACGTTCCATGGAGGGCTGGCCGAAAGGATGGTAATGTCGGTAAGTTGAGGTTGGTTGTCGTTCCGATTCTGAAAAGCAGCTAACTCGTTTTGGCGAGAGCAGAACACTGCACTCCTGATGGTCGCCTTCCCGACGGTGACAAGGGAGCTGATCACATTCGCAAGATCTTCTACCGAATGGGATTCAACGATGAAGAGATTGGTGAGTAGCACTTTCGTTGCCTTTCTCCTTACTCCCTCGACGACAAAGACTGATTCCTTTATTCTCCCTTACTAGTTGCTCTTTCTGGTGCCCACGCTCTCGGTCGATGCCACGTTGATCGATCTGGATTCGATGGACCTTGGTCTTACTCTCCGTGAGTTTTCCTCGCATCCTCTCGATTTCACCTCATCTAACTCTCAATTTGCACTCGTAGTATCACTTTCTCGAACGAGTACTACCGTCTCTTATTCGATGAGAAGTGGCAAGAGCGCAAGTGGAAGGGTCCCCCTCAATACGAGAACAAGGACAACAAGTCTCTCATGATGGTTAGTTCATTCTCCCTCTTTCGACGAATCACCACGTTGCTAACCTCCTTTCGATGATTAGCTCCGCACCGATATGGCTCTCAGTACCGACAAGGCATTCAAGCCTACCGCTCAACTCTACGCAAAGGACGAGAACAAGTTCTTCTCTGATTTTTCGAAGGTCTTCTCCAAGTACGTCGATATCAAACTCATGCATTAATCGAATAAAGCTCATGTTGCGTTTCTTGACCTACAGGCTCATTCACCTTGGTGTTCCCGAATCTCAACTCTCCGAAGTTGTCCAACTCAAGAAACTCGAAGATCAACAACAATCCTAAATTCGCCCGCGCTAATGAGGGTGTCTATGTATAGTCCATATTAGGTAATGATGGTTGTTATCCATGGAAGAGGATATGAGGGAGATACCAGTGCGCGAGAGCGGGAGAGGCAGAGGGAAAAGATCGGTAGATGGTTCTGTGATCTGGTTCTTCGAAGTGTTTCATAGTGTGCAAATTACGTTCAGTAAACGTCTCCAGCACCTTGCCTCCCATTGGACCCGTCTCAGCGAGGAAACGTCTCGCGAACCAGCTCTATCGCATCGTTGCGAACTGGGTCACTCACTCCATCGCGTTGTAAAAGCGAAGCCCTCGTCGGCATTTTATAGCTACTGCCATATCTGCCTTGTCGCAACGGCAGGGTCTTTACAGAAAGACAAGCTGGACAAACTCAGAAAGCGGATTCTAGAATCTGTTCTGTCTTTACCTTCCACCAACATCTTCAGCGACCCCTCACCTCGCCCATAGCTTCTCCTCCCAGTACCCTCGCTGGTAGGAGTCGTAGCGGTCTCGCAGGGGCTTCTCTCCTCAGGAATGAACTCCTTCAACATTGGAAACCTCTCGACCTCTCAACTCGTCGATCACTTACAGAATGCCGGTATGGAGGAGGATATCACCTATACAGTCTTTTGGCTACGCGCTTTGAGTAAGCGAGGTCTTGATGATGGAGCTGTCCGACTTCGTTGAGTCAGATCTTTCTTTTGCTCTAGTAACGCAAGCTGACGTTGTTGAGGGTTGATGTAGACTCGTGGAGGATGTCATCAGCTTTGTCGACCATCTGCGTCCGATCTTACACGCTTTCGAGACAGTTCATCCTGCAACTCTTGCTTTCTAAAACGTCGAAAGAGACTCTCGAATCAGAACAAGGCAAATTGGCTATCAAGAATGCAACCGAGTGGGCAAGACTCGTGACAGCAGGGTGGTACAATGGCGGGAAAGAACGAGGTGAGCCTAAAAAGATTGTCTCGTTTCGACTTGCAATAGTTGACCAATTTTGATCAACAGCTCAAGACGTAACTGAATTACTTGGGATGAGATCGAAGGACGCCGAGGAGTGGATCAACAAGAAACTCCCAGCTCATCCACATCCAGAATCGCTCACACGTCGTTCTCCACTTCCTCCCGCGCCCGGCTCTTCTCGGATCTCTTCGAAACCTCATTCTTCCCCTCCGGTTCCTTCCCTCACGCTCGATCCATCTCGTCCACCTGGCTTCCGGCTCTCAAGTCCTAGCGTTCCAGCCTACGCAAAGAATGAGCTTGTTCTGCCTTCGCCAATTCGACTGTACATCACCGGCTTTTCTCGAGATATACCTGATGCAGTCCTCCTCAACCTATCTGTGACCTCGGGCGTCCAGCTCTCAGACGTCCATTTCGTCAAAGGCGACCGAGAAAGATCATTGATCTGTAGCGTTCCGACAAAAGCCGAAATAAATCGTTTGATCGAAATTCTCGAGAAACCTCAAGATATCAACACTCGAATCCACCTGGCGTTACCCCGCACTCCTTCTCTAGCTCATCACCATGTTCTCGTCAAAGGTATCTCGGAGGACGTGGGAAGTGGAACGCTGCGACNATGGGCGAAGCAATCTCGATGTGGACCATTCGACGAGCGAGTTGGCTGGTTGGGTCAAGAAAGGGTCGGGTCGTTCAGAGTTGAGACGGCGTGGGGAGCAGATCAAGCCGCGAGGATGCTGGCTGAGCCTACTGCTGAACATCCTCCATTTAGAACGATCTGGAGTTCAGGACGACCTCCAGATTTATCGTCACCTCCTCCCAATCAACCTGTCAAATGGGTCAATCACTTTAAGAAGCAGAACTACGCACGAACGTCCGGTGTTGCACCTCCGACCTCCACCACATCGCTTAATTCTTCAAACGCTCCCAATACTTCACTAGTCTCCGTCCCGATTTCTCACTCAATCTCCAAAAACACCACGTCTTCTACCACCATCATCGAACCTCGAAATTCCTCTCACTCCCCTCGGCTGCAGACGCCTTCAAACGAGAATAGTGACATGGAAATGTCTCCTCCCCCGATCTCAAAACCTGAACTTGAGCCCTTTCAAACTTCATCCTCTCCTCGCACTACCTCTGAAACCTCTATCGATCATGTCTGTCCCTCGCCTGAACCAGTCCCTTTCGATCTTCCTCAACCCAATTCGGGATCGTCCCATCTCGTCAAAGCTCTTCCTGTCCTTCCTCCCGCTTCTTTACCGATCGCAGTCGACTCAACCTCAAACGAACCCGTCCCTTCGCTCTCCTTCACCTCGTCCATACTTCCGTTACCACTTCTAGATCAACGACTTGAGTTCGCCAATCTCGTTGCGAAGCGTCTTCTCGAAGGATGCAATCTCGGGGAATCGTTCTTGTTCTCGTCGATCCGAAGGAATGGGAATGGAATGGCGATCTGTATGAATGGGAATGGAATGGCGATCTGAGTTCTTGAGACGAGGCAACGATACCTCTTGTTGAATATTTTCCAGTCTGTTGAAAGTTCGATGTTTTGAAACCAAGTTCAGTAAACGACCCCTGACTTGGCTCCTGTCGTTTTGATCTCTAGAAGAGAGTGAAGTAATGCCAAAGGCGAATTTGCGAAACGAGAGAGGGAGGATAGGCGGCGAGAATCCTCGAAGCTGAAATCAAAACTGGCTTCCTCGCCAATCTCACTCTCCGACACACTTCCAGCATACTGCCACCGACTCTACAGTCACATAGAAGTACAGTCCGCAAGCAGGACGACTCACAAGCGGGTTCTCTCTTCAAGAATGGACTCCTTCAACATCGGGGAACTGTCGAACGCTCAAACTCGTCGACCACTTACAGAATGCTGTCATGGAGGAGGATGTTACTTACACAGTCTTCTGGCTACGTGCACTGGGCAAGAGGGAACAGGTGGATGTAGCAGTCACTCCTCGTTAGTTAATTAGATCTCTCTTGTCCCTTTCAAGAGTGACTTAACCTTACTATGAACCGATTAAGACTCTTGGAGGATGTCTTCAGCTCTATCTACCATCTGCGTTCGTCCCTACACGGTTAAAAGACACTGTATTCTCCAGCTTCTATTCGTTCGAACGACACAAGAGACATTTCAGACCGAAGCAGGAAAGCTGGCAGCCAATTGTCCCGCCGAATGGGCAAAGCATGTAATTGCAGCATGGTACTGTGGAGGAAAGGAACAAGGTAAGCCTTTCCAAACCCGATATTAGCGAAAAAGCTGAAATTTGTGACACTCGACAGCTCCAGAGGCTACGAAATTGCTTCAGATGAGATCTAAGGATGCTGAGGCCTGGATCAGGGAGAATCTACCACCGCACACGAATCCAGAATCCTTGAGCGGGTGTTCTCCCTTGCCGCCTCCTCCCGGAAAAGTCGCAGTCCCACATCCCGACGCCGTCAATCGAGAAGCATCCAATGCTGTGTCAACACTATCGATCCCACTCCTACAAGGTGATGCACATCAGCCGACCTTCTCCCAAATCGCCTCCGTAACTTCTGAATTCTTCCCTTCGACCATGCCACTTCCCTCGCCGAGTCGATCTTCCCGTACTCCCGATGACCGTTCGACGGATTGCACTACATCTCACTCTTCGGCCGACGAAATCCCTCTACCTTGCCCTATTCGCCTCTACATCAATGGCTTTTCGCAAGATATCCCTTTCGACATCCTTCGCAACTTCTCTGTCAGCCTTGGAGTTCGTCTCTTCGACACCTGTCTCGTCAGAGGAAACAACAGGAACGCTCTCATCTGTACCGTCCGCTCCAAAGCGTGCTTCGATAGCTTGATCAAAATCGTCGAAAAGCCGCAAGATCCGACTGTGCGAGTCCGTCTCGCTCTTCCCAGAAATCCTCAACTCCCTCACCATCACGTTCTTGTTCGAGGTTTGACACAAAATACAAGCATTGAATCTTTGGCCGACTGGGCCACGAGAAGTCGATGTGCTCCTTTTGAAACGCAGGTGGGCTATTTGGGAGAAGAGAGAGTGGGAATTTTCAGGGTAGAAACCGCATGGGGAGCGAACGAAGCTGCTCGACTGCTAGCAGAACCGAGCATCAACCATCCTCCTTTGAAAACGTTTTGGGGCAAAGGTCCGGGGCCTTCAAATTTATCGGCGGTTCCTTTCCCACCTCCTTTCACTTTGCCTCGACAGCCAACTCCGACTGCCATCGCAAAGCATTCTTACCATCGTTCTGCTACTCTCGTCACCTTCGTTCACCCTTCACGCAGGCTCCCATCCGTTACTCCATCGCTTTCTCCTGGTCCGACTTACGCTCGAAGTCGCCTTTCAGTATCTTCTCAGACCCTACGAATTCTTCATCGAGCCGTCAGACGTCTATCCCTCATTCCCTTCCCTCACATTGCCCTCCCGACGAAGAACAGGAAGAAACTCCAATCTCCTCATCGCACTCGCAACACCAAAACGAATCATCGAAATCTCCTACTTCTCCTCCTGCACCCATCACAAACTTCATCGACCTCACTTCCTCCTCTCCCGAACCTGTTCCTTTCGCCCTTCCCGACTCAAGTTTCGTCTCCCCTCCAATCGTGGAAACGCCTTCTTCCCTTTCCCGTATCTCTCCCGATCGACTCTCACCTCATCTTGACGTTCCATCGCGCTCGCTCGACCCTAGGACTACATCTCGATCTACGACTCGTCAACTCGAATTCGCTGCTCTCGTCGAAAAGCGTCTTAGCTCGAGGGATCTCAATCTTCAAGGATCGTTTTTACTCTCGTCAACTTGGAAGAAATCGAGGGACTTACCGGCACGAGAAGGGACCCGAGAATGAGTAGATAGACGAGACGAAACCAAAACAGAGCGTTGTGTTTGAAATACAAGTAGAGTTTGTGCCGTTTCGAACAGAGCTGTCGAGTCGACCCGCATTGATACGAGACGACAGAGTGAGATGTTAAAGTCAATAAGGACTCATTGTGAGCAGAACGATGAATCTCTCGCTCGCGCTCGAGTCAAATCGAGGATTTCATGAGTTTGCAGGGGGATAGACTTCCCATAAACAGATCTTCATATCCTGACCACCAGTCGCCAATAACCCTCTCTCACCACCTCCTATCGCTTCATCCTCATCACTATCGCTATCACTCGCCTCTGCCTCATCCTTGATTTCATTTCCCTCGTCCTCCACTTTCCCAGTATCGGTGCCTTCTCCCATCGTTTTTCCTTTCGTAGGATGAGAGAACTTCGCAAACTCGAGAGCTTGTAGTGAACCTCTGTGATGTGATAAAACAGCTAGCGGTTTCAAACTCTTGAACGAATAAACCCTAGCTCTGCGTCGAAACCTCGGGATCAGTCTTTCCTCTCGTGTCGTCTGATGAAGCGAGAGATACGACGTACTCGCCATCCCATCCAGCTGTAGCTAATACTTTCGAATCCCCTCTGACTCTCACCACTGATTTTCCGGGCGAATCGCTAGTCTCGGCGTGAACTCTGGGTAACTTCGATTCCTCCTCGTTCTACTCACATATACTCATCAGTCATCACCCTCAGAATCACACTCGAAAGAGGACAGGAGACGAGACGACGTACGAGATCAAAGATTCGATATTTCGAAATCCTATGATCTGCTCCCACAGTCACTGCGAACCTTTGATCCGAACTAACCGAGATTGACATGACTACTCACCACTATAGCCATCAGCTTGAGTCAGTAGAAGGAGAGAGAGTGAGAGACGACTTACTAGCGTCCTTATGAGGTTTCTCCATCCAAACCAATTCCCAACCTTCCGATTCACCTACCATTCTACCCTCGATTGGGAAGTAGGTCGATGAGGTAGAAGAAGCGGGGAGGTGGAAAGAAGATGTTGGAGTGAATTTGATTAGGGTGAGGAGTCCGGATTCGAAACCTATTAGGAGGTAGAGTTGAGGAGAAGGAGTTGAGGGAGAAGGGAGGTGGAATAAGTGGATAGCCATTACTGAGCCTACATATTTCACAATGATGGATTAGTGAGTCGCTTCGGCCTGAGGAAGAGAGAAAGGAACAAACCGGTCTTGCCATCTGATCCTATCGAAAGTTGGTCGAGTCCGATCGAACGATGTAAACGTTTCTTACTGGGTATGTGAAATATGTCGACCTACGTTATCGACTTCTTCCCGCTATTAGTCTTGGGCACACCGAGAAAATTAGGAGGGAGAGGGAAAACGTACGAAATCATCTTTAGTTAAACTTGGAACTGCTACGAGACCTTCGAATCCCATCTCCTCTTCAGCATTTTCAATAGCTCGCACTTTGCCTTTCTCCGTCGCTTGAAGAGTAGGAAGGGCGAGTAGACTGAGTTGACAGAAATTGAGTGCGTTTACTTCGATCGACCAGATTGGAGAGAGCGTGGGAGAGGGAGAGGACGGGGAAGGAGCCTTGAGGAGCGAGCGTGAGGATGATATCGGTGGAGAGAGAGAGAAGATATGAACGACGTTATCCCTTGCGTGACTGAACGGAGAGACGAGAATGTAAGAAGAGGGAATTCGAACGAGGAATAGAAGTCTGAAAACCTACGTGAGTAACCTGACCCTCCCGTCTGCCGTCACAATCTCTCTAATACTCAATATACCATCCCCATGAGCTTTCCAAAACCTTTCTGCCCTGAACGTTTTCAGATTCCATTGGGCTACGAATCCCGAAATGTCCCTATCTCTCTCACTCTTGTCAGCTCCAAGTCACGAGAGGATAGAGGGAGTCATACTCACCCACTGTAGAGGTATTTGTTTGATTGAGAGAAGTGTAGAGAAGAGATTGGGGAGGAATGACCTCTCAGAACATAAGTTGGAGTCGGAGGAGAAGAGTTTGAGGAACTTGAAGCTATCGTGAGCATTCTATAGAGCTATACTATCGATTGTAGGTATATCTTGAAGCTCTGCGAGGTGTAGTAGAGGAGTATTTGATGATTCAAGATGACAGAAAGTCGAGAGGTGAGCGAGTCTCGGTTGTTCGATCTAGTACTTCGAGTAGTCTATTGAGGCTTCAGTGAGTGTACTGAGCTGGAGTAGGAGTGGATCAGAGTTGTAGTGGATGCGAATGATGTAACTCAACTCACCTTGTCCGAAACTCGCTTCTCTTCTTCTCTCTCTTTCCTTCCCTTCACTTTCTTCCCCTCAAATTCGAAAGTAATAATGTCAAACTACCCCAAGACTTACAAAGCTGCTCAAATCAAGGAGAAAGGTGGTGTAAGTCACTCCTCTCTCTCATTGATCAAGACCGAGTCACCTCCACTCACTCTGCTCTCCTCATTTGCTCCCCCTCTATAGAAATTCCAATTGGTAGATGTAGACTGGAAGGAACCCAAGGAAGGTCAAGTAGTAGTCAAGGTCAGTCTCTCCCCACTCTTCATTCAAGAAGGGGGTCATCTCCTCTAAACCTCCTATCTTTCTCTCTCATTCATGAATCATCAGGTTCTCGCTTCAGGTGTCTGTCACTCCGTAAGTACTCCATTTCATCCTCGTTTTGGTCTCGAATTGATGATTCGCTACTTTCGGAAAAATTGACCGAATCGCTTTTTTTTATCAGGATTCGGCCACCGTTCACCAAATCATTCCTGGAGGACTTCCTCGTGTACCCGGTAAGCTTACTATGATCAGCCTCATTTGCACGAACACCTCAGACTGATTCTATCAAACTCTTCGAATAGGTCACGAAATCGCTGGTAAAGTCGTTCAAGTCGGACCTGGAGAGAAGAGGTGGAAGGAAGGAGACTATGTTGGATCCGGTTGGCATGGCGGACACTGCGGATACTGCCAATCGTGCCGTCAAGGTGACTTCGTTACTTGCGAGAAGGAGAACATCAATGGATTGTTCACCGATGGTGGTCATGCCGAATACGCTTTGCTTCGCTCCGAAGCTCTCGCACAATTGCCTGATGACTTGGATCCCGTTCAAGCCGCTCCTCTCCTGTAAGGACTCGAACTCTCTCATCTCTTCTCGTACTGAAGATACTGATGAGCCCGATTCCTCTCTCCTCTCTCTCCCTCTCTCCCTCTCTCTGTCACACACACACACACACTCTCATTCTCTCGCTTTACAGCTGTGCCGGTGTGTAAGTATCGATTTCCCCCTTCCTCACGAATTCGCTCTTTCGAGTGTTTTCTCCAAATCCAGCGAAACTCACGCAAAACTCGCGCGATTGCAGTACCGTCTTCAACGCACTTCGTCACATGGACTGCATGCCCGGTGATGTAGTAGGAGTACAAGGAGTAGGAGGACTCGGTCATCTCGCTCTCGGATTCGCCGTTCGTCTCTTTCCCTCTCCTCTCCCGCAGTTCCTCACCCTCTGCTCTCCCTCTTCCTCAAGCTAATCTTTGTCTTTTGAGATGATTATAGCGTGCAGCTGGATACAAAGTAGTAGCTTTGTCTCAATCTGACAAGAAGAAAGACTTAGCGATGAAATTGGGTGCTCATGTTTACGTCGATGGTTCGAAGGAGGATCAATCTGAGGCTCTTCAAAAGCTTGGAGGTGCCAAAGTCATCCTTGGTACGCTCATTCTCTCCTTACTGGCCTAGTCTGATGAAGTGCTGAACGAATTGCGAACGTACAGCCGTCGCTCCCAATGGAGAAGCAATGGCTAAACTCATCGGAGGACTCGCAGTAGGTGGACAACTCCTCGTCATCGCCCTCGGGGATTCCCTCACCGTTCCCATGGCGTAAGTCTTCTCCTCTCTCTCTCTTATCTCCTCACCTCACTGACCCCTCCTCGAACTCGAAATAGTCCTCTCATTCAAAAACGTCTCTCAATCCGTGGATGGCCTTCCGGAACCGCTCAAGATTCAGAAGAGACTGTCGCGTTCGCTCAAGCCCAAGGAGTCGAATGCATGTGCGAGACTTACAAGCTCGAACAGGTTCAAGAGGCTTACGACGCGATGATGGACGGCAAGGCTAGGTTCAGGAGCGTCATCAAGATGGAGTAAGGGGGGAAAGGAAAAGCTTTGTTTCGTACCACATAAAATGATGTTTTCGTTTAACTTTCTCTTCTCTCAGTCTTGTTTTGCAATCTCTCAAATCAGTGCCCTCCAGATGAGATGACTTTTGATCTGATTGCTTGAGAGAGAGAGAAGGGTAAATAAACGATATGGACGAGCGAGACCGCAAACTAAGAATCGAAGAGCGACATGTCAACTCCGTGTTCTGAGCCTCGCTAATCGGCGAGTGATCTGCTGCTTGATGCGTATACTGACTGTTACTTGCGCTTGCAGCAGAATCGAAGACGAGACACGAAACGCTCAAGAGAGCCTTTCAGCTCTTGCTCCTTGATCAGGGCCGCTCGCTGGCTCTTTGGATGTAGGCCACTCACTCGGCGCTTTCTCATTCCTCGTGCAATGGCGATCAGCTCGAAATCGCTCCACATCGAAGAAGGGGCAAAAAGGAAAAACTCGACTCTTTGACCTCCTCTCTTCGTTTCCGTGCTAAAATTCTGGCGAAGAGCAAAAGATAACGCGCCCAATGTGGGGCTCGAACCCACGACCACCAGATTAAGAGTCTGGTGCTCTGCCGACTGAGCTAACCGGGCGTTACATGCTGAAAAATCCTAAAAGTAACATAGATAAAACATCACACCCTGTCCCTCAGAACAGTAATGTCCCTGAGAGCGAAGTAGGCTCGAGGCAGATGTTGATAGCAAGTAGTCTCTCGGAGAGAGCAAGACAGGGAGCAGTCCGACAGACGAACAAGGCCAGAGAGGAGGAAGCTTAAGGAGAAGTGAGGCTGAGGGTGTTGGGAAGTAAACAGAGGGTTCAGCAGCGACTAGGCGACCCTGTCCAGACGGGAGAAGGAGGATAGAGCTAGCGAGGTGGATTATGAGCAGTCGCGATGATCAGAACTGAGTCGAAACGGTGAGGCGACGAGGGTCAGTTACTAAAACACGCTATCTACGTAAAGCTGAGCTGGCGCTCTCAACAGAGTTGCACTCGAAAATTGGCCGTGTGGTCTAGTAGTATGATTCGCCCTTAGGGCTTTACAGTCGCTTGGGCGAGGTCCAGGGTTCAATTCCCTGCTCGGCCCCCATCTCT
>JGI24890J29729_1000480_pt1 | contig 24968 bp, 25 predicted proteins | sample FreactcultureFD7_FD_29729 | JGI IMG/M metagenome (IMG submission 29729)
CTGGCGGCTCTGGCCATCGGCCAGGGTGGCGCGCAGGGCCTCTTCCAGCAGGCTGCCGGCCAGTGCCGGCCAGACCTGCCACAGCACGGCACCCGCCATCGCTTCGCCCGACCCGGGCGATGAGCCCAGCAGCGTCCGCGCAGCGTCGTCCGCATACACCACGCGCCATTGTGCATCGAGCGCAAGATAGGCGGCCGGGTAGCGGGCCGGTGGCGTGGCGGGAAGGAGGGCAACGGCTGATCCGGCGGCAGGCGGCAAGGAATCAGCGCGAGAAAGATGCTCGGACATGGCGGACCTTGATTTCTGTGGTCGCCAGATTGTAGATGAGCCTTTGTGAGGATGCTGTAGGACAAGCGGCTGACTTGCAGCCCGCTGGTTCCGAAAATGCGATCACGCTCTTCCTTGGCGCTGCCCCATGGGTGCACGCGAAACGCAGCGTTCCGCCATGCGTGGCAAATGCGCCTCATCGGACGGAAAGCGGGGTTACATCAGGCTTTTCCTGAGTTTGCGGTGTCCCGCGTCCGCCTATAATCGTAGCCCGGATGAAAAATGCTTGCATGGCTGATGCCGGTCCCTCAAGGCTCCCTGGCTGCGGCGTAAAAGTAGAAAAGGCAAGAGCACAGGATGTCTGCTTCTTCATTGATGAGCATGGTGCGCGCCTACTGGCGCGTCGGCTACGATCAGCCCGAGCTGCTGATCGCGCAGTACCGCGCGTTCTCCGGCAAGATGCCGATGATGTACCTGATCCTGCTGATCAACAGCTGGGCACTGGCACAAACCTATTACCCGCTGGCACCGCACTGGCTCAGCTTGTACTTCCCGGCCATGCTGACGGTGTTGTGCGTGACGCGCCTGATCTTCTGGTGGCGCGGACGGCATGTCGACCCGACGCCCGGCATGGCCGCGGCGGCGCTCAAGCGCACCAATTTCCTGGCAACACCGATTGCGCTGAGTTTCTCGCTTTGGTCGGTGATGCTGTTTCCCTACGGCGACAGTTATGCCCAGGCCCACGTGGCCTTCTACATGGGCATCACCGTCATTTGCTGCATCTTCTGCCTGATGTACCTGCGCTCGGCGGCGCTGTCGGTGGCGCTGATCGTCAACGGCATCTTCACGGTCTTCTTCCTCAATACGCATATCCCGACCTTTGTGGCGGCAGCGATGAACGTGGTGCTGGTGACCATTGGCATGTTGGCCATCGTCAACAGTCACTACAACGACTTCACGCGGCTCATCGAAGCGCAGGTCAAGACGGCGCTGCTGGGCAACGAGAACCTGCGCCTGGCCAACCTCGACTCGCTCACGCAGATCCCCAACCGCCGCAAGTTCTTCGCCCAGCTCAACGAAATCTGTACCCGCGCCACCGGCAATGGACAGCGCTTTGCCGTGGCCATCCTCGACCTCGACGGCTTCAAGGCCGTCAATGACCTGTATGGCCACACCCATGGCGACCAGTTGCTGGTGGAAGTGGGACAGCGGCTGACGGCCGTGTGCCTGGACGAGCGTTTCCACCTGGCACGCCTGGGCGGCGACGAGTTCTCCATCATCATCGATGCCGATCTCAGCAATGCGGTTCTCACCGAATTCGGCGACCGTATCTGCGCCGCGCTGCGGCGGCCTTTCGTACTCTACAAGGCGACGGTGCAGATTGCTGCCTCGGTAGGCGTGGCCACCTTCCCCGACATGGCGGTGGATGCCAGCTCGCTCTATGAGCATGCCGACTATGCCTTGTATCAGGGCAAGCGCGAACGGCGTGGTACCGTCACCTTGTTCTCGGAACAGGACAAGGCGCAGATCCAGCGCAATGCCAACATCGAGCAGGCCCTGCGACTGGCCGACTTTGATCGCGAACTGTCGGTGTTCTTCCAGCCCATCGTGCGCCTGGATGATTGCCAGCCGATCGCCTTTGAAGCCCTGGCGCGCTGGCACAGCGCCGTCAAGGGCAGCGTGGCGCCGATGGAATTCATTCCCGCTGCCGAACGCATGGGCATCATCAACCAGTTGAGCGTGATCCTGCTGAAGAAGGCGCTGCAGGCTGCGGCGAGCTGGCCGCCCTCGCTCCGGCTGTCGTTCAATCTCTCGGCCAACGACATCAACACCAGCGAAGGCATGGCGCAGATCGTGCACGTCATCCGCTCGTCCGGATTCAATCCCGCGCGGCTGGATCTGGAAATCACGGAGACGGCGGTGCTGCAGGATCTGGAAAAATCGCGCCAGCTGGTCACGACCTTGCGTCAGCTGGGCTGTGGCATCACGCTCGATGACTTCGGCACCGGCTATGCCAGCCTGAGCCACCTGCACGCCTTGCCCCTGACGCGCATCAAGATCGACAAGAGTTTCGTCGCCGACATTGAGCACAATGCGGTCAGCCACAAGATCGTGAAGTCACTGCTCGCACTCACGCATGACATGCAACTGGCCTGTGTGGTGGAGGGGGTGGAAACGCCGGCGCATCTGCAGAGCTTGCGCGGCCTGGGGGCGATGTATGGACAGGGCTACCTGTTTGCGGTGCCGCTGGCGGCGGACCAGGTCCAACCCTGGCTGCAGTCGCGGCAAACGGCCGTGCTTCAGCCCGGCCTGCCCTTGCGCGGCTGACGCGCGGCATCGAACGCCGTGCTGCTGGCGCCATAGACTTCCTGCAGGGCATTGAGCACGTGCGGGTCGCGCGTGCTCACCAGCAGCAGTGCTTCGCAGGACCAGAACACATCTTGCCGGCCCGCTCCCACGTTGGGATCATCGCGGCTGCCCAGCATGTCCATCCAGCTGCTGTCGAAGTGCACATCGGTTTCCTTGTATTCCAGGATGAAGTTGCCGCTGGACGGACCGGCCTCGTCATCCATCACGCGCAATTCCAGTTGCTCCGCTGTCAACCCGCGTTCGCGCAAGGCGTCGTAGGCGCGCTGGGCGCTGTCCAGCGTGGGGAAGGGAAAGGCTGCCACGGTCGGTTCCTGCGTCGTCATCGAAATCTCCTCGCAATACTGCCGCAGTTCCGGATGCGGATGGACCGCATCCGACGCACTACACCTTGGCCTTCTGGCCCGGTGTGGCCGAGCGCACGAGGAAGTCGCGCGTGACCGTGGGCAGGTGGTTCAGCATCCAGGTGCTCATGGCTTTTTCCTGTTCCAGGATGCCTTCGCAGACGCGTTCGGTTTCGCTGTCCCCCGCCTCGCGTGCAGCGGCAATCAGCGAGGTGTAGCAGGCGATCTCCAGGTTCTCGAAGACATAACCGGCAATGGCCCCTTTGACCACTTCGTCGTGCTGGGTCATGCCGCCGGCTGCTTGGGCGAAGGCGGTCATGCGGCCGGCCAGGTCCTTGAAGACGGAGGCACTGCCGTTGAGCCGCTTGATGCAGCCCTCCACCAGCGCCTGCTGGCCCAGCGTCTCCTGCAGGTGGGATTCCAGCCGTGCCTTCAGTTCGGGATAGTGATCGATGCGGCTGGCCTGGGCCTTGAGCATGTGCTCGGCCTGCTGTTCCATCGCATGGGCATCCTTGAGCCAGGCGAGCAGGTTTTCGTTGACGTCGGTGGTCATGGCATTCTCCTTGTCAGGTTCGGTGACGAGGTGGTGCCTTGCCGATGACAAGGCACCACCGTGGATACGCCCGGGGTCAGGGCAATCAGGGTGCTCAGGGCTTCTTGGCCTTGAGGTTCATCTCTGGATCGGCCGAGCCAATCTCGGCGCCGGTCAGCGGCTCACCATCCTGGGCCGATGAGGTACGCGCCGCCATCTGGTCCAGCATGGCCTGTTCCTCTGCATTGAGCTCGACCGTGGCCTGGCCGTCGCCGCCGTCGACCGGGGTCAGCGCGTCAGCACCGTCCAGGCGTTCCCACTGTTCGCCGTCATTCCACGGTCCGGTCTGTTCGCCCAGTCCTTGTGAGAGATTGACGTAGACCTTGGAGAAGCGCGGATCGCCAGGCAGCTTTCCCGGCGGGAAATTGGGGCGGATGGAATAGAGCGCCTTTTCAAACGATTTCTGGTGTGCGATCTCGCGCGTCATCAGGAAGCCCAGCGCTTCCTTCACGCCCGGGTCATCGGTGAGGTTGATGAGTCGCTCGTAGACGATCTTGGCACGCGCCTCGGCGGCGATGTTGGAACGCAGGTCGGCGGTCGGCTCGCCGATGGTGTCGATATAGGCCGCACTCCACGGGACGCCGGCCGAATTGACCAGCGGTGCGCCAGCCCCGTAGAGCACTTGTGTGATGTGGCTGTCGTTGCCGGCGCCGGTGATTTCCTTGTAGAGGATGCCTTCTTCTTCCACGCCTTCGGCCAGCTTGCCCTTGGCCCCCTTGTTGAGCATGACGACGATGTTGCCGATCACCTCCAGGTGGCTCAGTTCTTCGGTGGCGATGTCGAACAGCATGTCCTTGCGGCCGGGATCGTCCTCGGCAATGGCCTGGGTGAAGTAGCGGCAGGCGGCAGCGAGTTCGCCTTGCGGGCCGCCGAATTGTTCCAGCATCAGATTGGCCAGCCCGGGATTGGGGCCGGCGACGCGTACCGTGTATTGCAGGCGCTTGTTGTGAGCGAACATGTCGGACTCCTTGTTGAGGTCGAGGGATTGAACAGGGAAAGACGCTGGACGTGATCGCTTGGCAGCGTGGCTTGAGGCGATACGTCCAACAGAGCCTTCATGCTAGGAGGCGAGTGCTCAGCCATACCATCGGCGGGAGCGGAAAACTTGCGGTGCGCGGTAACGATGAAACGTGTCGGAGATCCTTAGCGCGGCAGCAGCCGCCGTCGGACGACCACAGGTCCGACATTCAGTGTTAGTCCGATGGAAGCCGAGGCGGAGCATCGCTAGACTCGGAGACTTTCATCCTCCTCCGTGACTGTCATCATTTCGCACGGAGGACAGGCTCAAGCACAGCACACAAGCAAGGACAACATGCTCAAGAAAGTCGAGCCCTCCGTGACCACACTGACGCATTTGGCACCGCTGGAGCCGGCCGCTGCCACCGCCAACTCCTCTGCCTCTTCCACCGAAGTCGCAGGGGCGGCCGAGCAGCCTGCCGCGATCCGCTTGAGCTGGCCGATGGTGGCCGGCGGCGTGCTGGTGCTGGCTGCGCTCATCGGCTGGTGGAGCGCGCAGGATGAACGCATCTGGCGCGCCTACTGTGGCGGCATGGTCGCTGCCGCTGCGACAGCGGCGGGCACCCTGCCGCTGTTCTTCTCGCGTCGCTTCTCGCCGCGCATGGCGGATTGCTGCACCGGATTCGGTGCCGGCGTGATGCTGGCGGCCTCGGTGTTCTCGCTCATCCTGCCCGCACTGCACAGCCTGCAGGAAGCCGGGGCTGGCAAGCAGATGGCCAGTCTCATCGCCGGTGCCAGCGTACTGTGTGGCGCGCTGCTGGTACTGGCCTTGCAGCGCGCCGGACAGGGCCATGATGATCTCGCGCGCCAGGCAGCCTTGCGCCGTGTCTGGCTGTTCGTGCTCACGGTCGGGCTGCACAACCTGCCTGAAGGATTGGCCGTCGGCGTGGCGTATGGCGGCGTGGCACCCGAGCAGGCCTCGGTGCTGACCTTCGGCATCGCGCTGCAGGACATCCCGGAAGGCATGATCGTGGCCACCGCCTTGCGCGGGATCGGTTATTCCCGCGCCGATGCGATCGGCTGCGGCATCCTCTCCGGACTGGTTGAGCCGCTGGCAGCGGTGGCCGGTGCGGCGCTGGTGTCGCTCTCGGCAGCGATGCTGCCGTGGGCGCTGGGTGGGGCGGCCGGTGCCATGCTGTTCGTGCTGGCGCATGAGGTGATTCCCGATCCGCACCGGCGACGCGATGCATTGGCGGCGACCTGCTGTCTCATCATCGGCTTTGTGCTGATGATGGTGATGGACACGGACTTGTCATGAGAAATGCACTCATGAACGACCTCACTGTTGCCGATCAACCGGACTTCACCCCTGGGTCACTCACCTATGTGGAACTCTGGCGCGGTGCCGAAGTGCTCATCAGGAAAGCGGGCGAAGAGCAGTCCGGTTCGCGCTGGGTCTATCTGTCGGTATTGATGATGCTGTCGTTCTGCCTGGAAGCCTATCTCAACCATGCTGGTCCCTTGTTGTTCGGGGCCGGCTGGAACGAAGGCCGGCAGGCGCATGGCACGCAGGACGCCCGGAGCAAGCTGCTGCTGATCTGCGCCGCCTGCGGAGTGGAACTGGAGCCGCCCCGCAAGTACCGCACCGTGGCGCTGACCTTGCTGGAACTGCGTCACAGCCTGGGCCAGGCAACACAGGTACGGCTGCCGCCGCCGGGCATATCGACGGCGCGCCGTTCGCTCTCCGCCATGGCAGGCGACCCGGACGAGCTGGCCCTCGACCCGGCATGGAGCCCGTATTGCGAGCGCAGTGTGGTGCTCGATTACCGCGCCCAGTTGCGCAGCCTGCTGGCCAAGCTGCATGCGCGGCTGCCGCCCGAGGAGCGCAGCCCCTTGTCCATCTGAAGACGTTCGCAAAGGATGAGCGCAGCCGGATTGCTGCGACCCGATTCCACGCGCTGTTCACGCCATATGCACGCCATGTGCACGCTGTGTACACGCCATGTGCACGTCATTCGTCTTCTTTCATCTCACCAGGAGCCCACCATGCTGAACCCTGTTTTCCGACGTACCCTGTTGACCGCCACTTGCGGCAGCCTGCTGATGCTGGCCTTGCAGGCCGCACCCGCCCGTGCGGATGAGCCTACGCTCAGCATCCTCGAACCCAAGACCGGGCAGACCGTGACCAGTCCCTTCCGCGTTCGTCTGGCGGCGCATTCCATGACGACCCGCCCGGCGGGCAAGGTGGTGGAGGGCACCGGGCATCATCACCTGCTCATCAATCACGGTGCCGTGGGGAAGGGCGAAGTCATTCCGCACGACGAGACCCATATCCACCTGGATGACGGGCAGACCGAAACGATGGTTACGCTTCCTCCCGGCAAGTACAAGCTGACGGCCCAGTTCGCCGATGGCGAGCACCGCTCCTATGGCCACATGATGGCGCACGGGATCAACATCACGGTCAAGTAGCCGTCACGCGAACAACGGGCCGGTCCCTTCAAGAAGGACGGGCCCGTCTCCGCATGGCAAAAAGGGCCCCGCAGGGCCCTCTGTCTTCAGCAACGCACCGCTTAGCGGTTATTGCCTTGATTGCCACCGCCGTGACTGTTCTGGACGCCCTTGCGGCCAGCATCACTGAAGAAGAGCCTTTGCTCTGGCATTGGTGCGGTGGCTCGCAGCAAGGCAGCAGAGAACGCAGAGGTATCGCACCTATCTATCGAAACGATGAATGGATGCCGCCGCATCTCTTGCATTGATCAATCTGTCATCGTGTGCCTGGAGGCGGGGGAGGCGAGTCCCGGAACCAACACGGGGCAAATCACTCAATGGCTTGTTCAATGCATCGCATATGCATGGCCGGGCTGGACCGTCGCCCGTCGGGCGCTCTGCCATACCGGCAAAAACAGGATTCCATCATGAAGAAGAAACAAGCGCTGATCGAGGGAGTGAACCGTCTCAAGGCCTCGCACGAGCAGGCGGCAGCAATCCTGCAGGGCATCGTGCATGAGGTGGTGCGGGTCAGCAAGAGTGGGGAAGGTGTACCCGAGCGGCGCAACTTCCGCCGCTATCGCCGGGCCATCAAGGAGTTGAAACTGCAGTGCCTGCAGGTCGAGATGGTGCTGGCCGAGTTCGACCGTGAGGATTGATCTCTAGGGCCTGCTCCCATTCAATCTGCGCATCTCGCAGATTGAATGGGAACAGGCCCTAGTGTCGATCAGATGAGCTTCATTGATCTGTCGGCTGGATCAATCTCCCTCCCTTGGGGAGAGAGACGAGACACTTCTTAAAGCTGCGGGCTGTTCTCCCGCATGTCCTGCTCCGAATAATTGTCGCCTTCCGGCTTGTTGCGCGAGGCAGCCTTGTCGCTGTCGCCTGGTGCGGTCTGCTGGCCACGGTCCAGCATGTCGCGCTCATTGGTACCGCTGCGCGGGTTGTTGGCCTGCAGGTCTTGCGGGCCGGAGGTATCGGCGGGGTGGGTATGCTTGTTCAGGGTGTCGGTCATGATGGTCTCCTCGTGCTTGGATGGGTGCACTGCGCGCTCTTGCGGGAGCTAGGCGGGCACAGTATGGAAGGCATTGACGATGCTACTGCAGCGGGCACGCCGTGTATGTCAGCCAATGCCGCGCGCGCAGGCCGCGTGCGCTGACAGCGCTGAAGGAGGTGCGGCAGCCGGGACGTGGTTTCTGCCGGATGCTGGCGCGCTCATCAAGCCGCGCTGACGCGTCCGACAGCCGCGGCCCACAAGTCCTGGCGTTGCACGCTGATGGCCGGGGAAAGCCGGCGTGGTTAGGGTGGAGGTTCGGGCAGTTTTTCATCTTTCCATCCAAGGAGAACCCATGCGCGCACTGCTCTACCATTCCGCCCATGACGTGCGGGTCGAGTCCGTTCCCGATCCCATCATTCAGGAGGCCGACGACATCATCCTGAAAGTCACGGCCACCGCCATCTGCGGCTCCGATCTGCACCTGTATCGCGGCAAGATTCCCGCCACCAAGGCCGGCGATATCCTCGGCCATGAATTCATGGGCGTGGTGGTCGAGACCGGGCCCGGCGTCAAACGCCTCAAAAAAGGCGACCGCGTAGTAGTGCCCTTCGTCATCGCCTGCGGCCAGTGCTTCTTCTGCGATCAGCACCTGTATGCCGCCTGCGAAACTACCAACCCTGACCGCGGTGCCATCATGAATGGCAAGGGCATCCGTTCAGGCGCGGCCATGTTTGGCTACAGCCACCTGTATGGCGGCATGCCCGGCGGGCAGGCGGAGTATGTGCGGGTGCCCAAGGCCGATGTCGGTCCCATCCGCATCGACTCGCCGCTGGCCGATGAGCAGGTACTGTTCCTGAGTGACATCCTCCCGACCGGGTATCAGGCGGTGAAGAACGCCGGTGTGCGCGAGGGCTCCAGCGTGGCCATCTACGGTGCGGGTCCGGTTGGCCAGATGGCGGCCGCCTGTGCTCGCATGCTCGGCGCGGAAAAGATTTTCATCGTCGATCACCACGATTACCGGCTGCGCTTCGCAGCGGAGCAATACAAGGCCATCCCGATCAATTTCGACCACACTGATCCCGGCGAGTACATCATCGCCAACACCGCAGGCCGGGGTGTGGATGCGGTGATCGATGCCGTCGGTTTCGAGGCCAAGGGCAGCGTGCTGGAAACCGCGATGACCAATCTCAAGCTCGAAGGCAGCAGCGGTCAGGCACTGCGTCATTGCATCGCCTCGGTGCGGCGCGGCGGGACGGTGAGCGTGCCGGGCGTGTATGCCGGGTTCATCCACGGTTTCCTGTTCGGCGATATCTTCGAGAAGGGCTTGACCATCAAGACCGGCCAGACCCACGTGCAGCACTACATGCCCGAACTGCTGGCCAGCATCGAGGATGGCTGGCTCCGTCCGGAGGCGATCATCACGCATCGCCTGCCCTTGGAGGAGGCGGCCGAGGGGTATCGGATCTTCAATGAAAAGCGCGAGGAGTGCCGCAAGGTGGTGCTCACGGCGTAGCAGTTTAGTGCAGTGGCTTCATGGCGAGCGACCGGGGCATCCTCCGGTCGCTTTTTTTTGCCCTTGCTAATCGGCTAACGTGTTTTTCGTCCGGTCCCGATCCGGAACGCCCCGTTCCGTCAGGCAGGCTTCCGCGCACCAATTTGGCGCGTCCCCGGTACACTTCGCCTCGCCCCGGCTCGCATTTTCGCAACAGAAATGTCATGGTGTGATGTAAACCCGACAATGCTTCAACTTTCATTTGCTGGTAAGACCTTTGTGTGCGTAAATAGTGCAAAATTTATGAAATATGCGACCGAAAGGTTGGGGTGTTTTGTAATAACTTGCATATTTTTTATATCTGCGTCGCAGACGCTATTCGGGGTAGCTAATGAAGTTCGTGTCAAACATGAAGATCGGCGTCAAGCTGACCTTGGGATTCGCCAGCCTGCTCGCGATGATGCTGGTGCTGGTGGGGGTGGCCATGGTGGGCATCAATGGACTGCGCTCCTCCGTCGAGCGTGCCAATGAAGTCCAGAACGAGAGCCTGGCTCCGCTCTACGTGGCGCGCGAAGCGCTGGACCAGACCGGCATCGCCGCGCGCAATGCCTATGTCTTCCTCAGCGATGCCGATGCGCAGACCGAACTGAAGATCGTCGACGAACAGAAGGCGCTGTATCTCGCCGAACTGCAGAAGCTGGAAACGCGAATGGCCGGCAACCCGCATTTCGCCGCCGTGCGGACGGGCTTGCTGCAGATGGCCGATGAACTCAAGCGTCCGCGCCAGTATCGCGAGAGCGGAGCGATGGAGGCCTATCGCAGTTTCCTGGTCAATGACTGCAGCCCCTTGCGGCGCAAGATCGTGGCCGACATCAACCAGCTCATCGCCGATATCGCTGGCCAGAGCACGGCAGCGGGCGAGCAGTCGGAGCGCTCCGCCACCGATGCCCTGAAGCTGATCGCCACGCTGGCCGTGGTGGCAATCCTGATCGCGGTGGCCGTGGCCGTCGTCATCACGCGCGGTCTGCTGCGCCAGCTCGGTGGCGAGCCGGCCTATGCCATGGAAATCGCGCAGCGCATTGCGCACGGCGACCTGGCGGTGGACGTGGCCACGCGACCCAACGATAAGAGCAGCCTGCTGCACGCCCTGCGCATGATGCGCGACAGCCTCGCCGCCATCGTCGGCGAAGTCCGGCAGGGGACCGATGCCATCGAACGCGCGTCCACCGAAATCGCCTCCGGCAATGTGGACCTGTCCGGACGCACCGAACGCCAGGCCAGTTCGCTGGAAGAAACCGCCAGCGCCATGGAACAGATCACCTCGGCCGTGCGCCAGAGCGCAGCCAATGCGGAGCAGGCCAATACTCTGGCGGCCTCGGCCTCTGAGATTGCGGTCACGGGCGGCAACATGATGGGCGAGGTGGTGGCGACGATGGAAGATATCCGTCAATCCTCGGTCAAGATCGTGGACATCATCAGCGTCATCGATGGCATCGCGTTCCAGACCAACATCCTGGCGCTCAATGCAGCCGTCGAGGCGGCACGCGCCGGTGAAGGCGGACGCGGCTTTGCGGTGGTGGCCTCGGAAGTGCGGACGCTGGCCCAGCGCAGCGCAGCGGCAGCCAAGGAAATCAAGGAACTGATCGGGGCCTCCGTGGCCAAGGTCGAAAGTGGCAGCGGGCGCGTCAAGGGGGCGGGCCAGACCATGGACGAGATCGTCGCCAGCGTGCGCAAGGTGACCGACGTGATCGCCGATCTCCAGCCGCGAGCAGAGCGAGGGCATCGAGCAGGTCAACGATGCGATCGGCCACATGGATGAAGCCACCCAGCAGAATTCGGCGCTGGTGGAACAGGCCGCTGCTGCAGCGGAGGCGCTCACTTCGCAGGCAGGTGCGCTGGCACGCCTGGTCTCGACCTTCAAGCTGGCACCGGCCGCACGGGTGATGGGCTGATTCGTGTTTTTTGAACCTACCGACTACACGGATTACGCAGTGCAGGCGCGCTTGCCGGACGATGAAAGCACCCGCCTGGCGGCGCTGCAGGGCTATTGCGTGCTCGACACGCTGCCCGACAAATCCTGTGACCAGATCACCGAACTGGCACGCACGCTGTTCGGTGTGGAGATTGCACTGGTGTCGCTGGTGGATGACGAGCGGCAATGGTTCAAGTCGCGTGCCGGACTGCCGGTGCATGAAACGCCGCGCTCGATGTCCTTCTGTGCCCACGCCATCCTGTCCCGCAATGGCCTGGTGGTGCTGGATACCCATCGGGATCCGCGTTTTCGCGACAATCCGCTGGTGACCGGTGCGCCGCACATCCGCTTCTATGCGGGCGCGCCGCTGGTGTCGCCGCAGGGGCATGCGCTGGGCACGCTGTGCTTGATCGATCATCGTCCGCGCCAGTATTTCAGTCCGAGCGACCAGGACCGGCTGGAGCAGCTCGCGGCCATGGTCATGGAGCGGCTGGAACAGTTGCGCAACCGCGGGTATACCGACCATGTGACGAGTTTGCCCAATCGCGCCCGCTTGATGGAAGTACTGCGCGCACGGGCGCATGTACAGGGCGTTGGCGGCGCTCCATGTGCGGCGCTGGGGATCGATGTCTGTTCACGTGAATATCTGTTCGATATGGTCAAGGCGCTCGGCTGGGATTATGCCGAGTCCTTCCTGGTGCAGGTCAGCCGTGCGCTGTGCGAGGCGCTGGACGGCCTGCCCGTGTATCGGGTCACGACCACCACCTTCGTCTTTCTGCATGACGGCAGCGCGGCGCAGCGGCAGGAACATATCGCCAACGTGCGGCAGCAGTTCGTGCAGTCACTGGAGATCCACGGCATTCCGCACCAGCTCGACATCGCCATCGGCGTGCTGCCGGCGGTGGACGAGATTGCCGGCAGCGACGTGGTGCGCTCGTTGCTGACGGTGATCGATGTGAGCCGTGAAGAAGGCGTGTGTCCGCGCCAGTTCGAATCGGTGCATGCGGAAAACCAGCGCAATGCCTTCTGGCTGCTCTCGGCCTTGCCGATGGCCTTCAAGGCCGCCGATGAACTCAGCCTGCATTACCAGCCCAAGGTGCGCCTGCGCGACGGCAGCTGCGTCGGGGTGGAGGCGCTGATCCGCTGGCAGCACCCGGTGCTGGGGCATATTTCTCCTGCGGTGTTCATCGCGCTGGCGGAGAAGACGGCGCAGATTCGCCAGATCACGGCCTGGGTGGTGCGCCATGCGGTGGCGCAGGCGGCGCAATGGCACGCGCGCGGGCTGGTGGTGCCGATTGCGATCAATACTTCGGCGCGCGATTTCGAGTCCGACGAGCTCTTGCGCCTGCTGGCGTCGCAACTGAAACAGCATGCGGTACCGCCGGGCCTGATCGAGATCGAATTCACCGAGAGCGCCATGGCCAGCAATCCCGAGGTGGTGCGCCAGCGCGTGCAGGCCATTCGTGAACTGGGCGTGCAGGTCGCCATCGATGATTTCGGCAGCGGCTTCAGCAACCTGTCCTACCTCAAGAGCATTCCGGCCGACATCATGAAGATCGACCGCTCCTTCATCCGCAGCCTGGCCGAAGATGAGGCCGATCAGGTGATCGTGCCGACCATCATCCATCTGGCGCACCAGCTCGGGTTCAGCGTGGTGGCCGAAGGCGTGGAGAGCGAGCGCACCGCCCGGATCCTGCATCACCTCGGCTGTGACTTCGCGCAGGGTTACGCGATCGCACGGCCGATGCCGGCGGAGGACTTGGAAGAATGGCTGGGGATGGTGCAATGAGCAGCGCCTGGGGCCGGGACTTGTGTGCTGACGCCCGCGCGCTGCTCGGGGGATTACTGCCGGTTCGCTTCCAGCAGTTGCAGCGACAGGATGTCGGTGGCCAGAGCGGCCAGTTCTTCCAGGGCCTGTCGTTCGTGGGCGCGCAGGATGCGCGGTTCGGTATCGATTACGCACAGCGAGCCAAACGCGCGGCCCTGGTACATCAGGCGGATGCCGGCATAGAAGCGGATGAAGGGCGCTCCGGTGACCATGGGATTGTTGACGAAGCGCGCGTCCTTGGTGGCATCGGAGACGGTGAAGATGTCTTCCTGCATCACGGCGTAATTGCAGAAGGCCCACGAGCGCGGCGTGGACGTGATGTTCAGGCCATGTGCCGCACGGAAGATCTGCAGCTCCGTGGTCAGGAAGGTGACCAGGGCAATGGGTACGTCCAGCAGTTCGCTGGCGAGCCATGTCAGGCGATGAAAGCGGGCCTCGGAATGTGTGTCTTCCATTGTCTGTTCAACAAAGCGCGCACGTTCTGGCTCGTTCAGGCTGACCGGATAAGGAACCTCGATCTGTGGCCCAGCGTGACCGGCAGTGGGCTCGGGTTGTTTCACTTCACGATGGCCGAGCAGGGTCATGACCGAACTCAGCCGGGTACGCCGATGGCCGCCCGGGGTTTTCCAGGAGGCCAGCATGCCGCTTTCCATCCACATCTGGGCGGTCGTGATCGATACCCCCAGCAGACGGGCTGCTTCTCTCGAAGTCATCGCCGGGTCGCCAGGAGGCATCTCCTTGTCATCAGATGGTACTGCTCGACCCATTTGATTGATCCTTGTAAAAGTATAGCTGTGCAGGTGTAAGATTTGTATATTTCACATATTTAATATTTTTGCGCATGGCAGAAATGCAACGAATCATAGATTCTTTAGTATTTTTCACTTTCTGTGGGATCTGCTGTGTGCAAAATATGAAATAAACAGAGATTCATACTGTAGTCAGAGGAGCTTACGTGTTCCTTGTGGTGACGACATTCTCGCATGGTGGGAACGTGTTGCGCCGCGTCATCTTGGGTGACGTTCATGCCAAGCGGGCATTGTAGTGCCCCTTGCGAAAAGATGTCGGACAAGCGCCAGCCTTCTTCCCGGAAGCTGACCTGCGTCAAGCCTTGGGGGGCTGGCAGGACGGTTGGGAAGGGGCGGTGGCAAAGCGTTGGAAAGAGACGGGATGGATCATGGGCAAGCAAAACGGGGTAGCCCCGGCTTCTCATCGGATGAAAATGAATGTGGGCGACCAGACCTACGTGATTGAAAGCCGCGCGCTGGGCGGGCTTCACGAGCATCGGCTCTATGCCTATCGGGTGTGGTGCGACGGCGAACTGGTGAAGGATTGGACCGAAGGCAACATGGCCGACTTTTTCGGCCAGTTGCCCACGGCTGGCAAGTCATAGAACGCAACTGCTCCGGCACGCCTTCGGTGCCGGAACGCTGTCCCGCCTTCTCATCCCCCCGAGAAGGTGTTAGCCCTGCTCCGCAAGGAGCGGGGCTTTTTTTTGCCTGTGCTCGCCGCAGCGAAGAATGAAGTATGAGTGAATCTCATTGATCGATGAGATCAAATCATTTTTATTCATGGATGCGGCGACATAGAATCCAGCCTGAACATTGACCGCATCGAGTCCGCTGCGCACGCCGCCTTCGTCATTGGCGCGCGCCTTGCAGATTCGATTTCCGCAAAGGGGCGCAGACACATCATGAGCAACGACTTCTCATTTGCCATCAAGAGCATCTGTTTCGACGAGGACTATCGTCCCGGCGACAACACGCGCATTACGACCAACTTCGCCAACCTGGCGCGGGGCGCGCAGCGCCGGGAGAACCTGCGCAATACCTTCCGCATGATCAACAACCGCTTCAATGCGCTGGCGCACTGGGACAATCCCAAGGCCGACCGCTACGCAGTGGAGCTGGACATCATCTCCGTGGAAATGGGGATGGCGGGACAGGACACTGCACAGGCGCTGCCGCTGATCGAGGTGCTCAAGACCAACATCGTCGATCACCACACGGGTGAGCGCATCGAGGGCATCGTTGGCAACAATTTTTCTTCCTATGTGCGCGATTACGATTTCAGCGTGGTGCTGCTGGAGCACACGAAGCAGCAGTCCGCCTTCAGCGTCCCCGATCATTTCGGCGAGCTGCATGGCAACCTGTTCAAGCGCTTCGTCGCTTCTCCCGCCTACCGCCAGCACTTCAGCAAGCCACCGGTAATCTGCCTCAGCGTGGCCAGCAGCAAGACCTATGAGCGCACGGAGAACCTGCATCCGGTGCTGGGTGTGGAGTACCTGCAAAACGAAAGCTCGCTGACCGACGCCTACTTCGCCAAGATGGGCCTGACGGTGCGCTACTTCATGCCCCCCGACAGCGCCGCGCCGCTGGCCTTCTACTTCAGCGGCGACCTGCTGCGTGACTACACGAACCTGGAACTGATCGGCACCATCAGCACGATGGAGACTTTCCAGAAGATCTATCGACCCGAGATCTACAACGCCAATTCCGCAGCCGGCAAGACTTACCGGCCCAGCCTGCAGCATGAGGACTATTCCGTCACGCGCATCGTCTATGACCGCGAGGAGCGCAGCCGTCTGGCGGTCCAGCAGGGCCGCTTCGCCGAAGAACATTTCATCAAGCCGTATCGCGCCGTACTCGAACAATGGTCGCGTGCCGGCGCTCATTGAACTCTCCACCTGCAAGGTTCTCCACCGTGAAAAAATTATTGCCCACCTCCACCGCCGGCAGCCTGCCGAAACCCGTCTGGCTGGCCGAGCCCGAGAAACTCTGGTCGCCCTGGAAATTGCAGGGCGATGAACTGCAGGAAGCCAAGCGCGATGCGCTGCGCCTGTCGCTGCAGGAGCAGCAGCATGCCGGCATCGACATCGTCAGTGATGGCGAGCAGACGCGCCAGCATTTCGTGACCACCTTCATCGAGCATCTCGACGGCGTGGATTTTGCAAAGCGCGAAACGGTACGCATCCGCAATCGCTATGACGCCAGCGTGCCCACGGTGGTGGGTGCGGTATCGCGCCAGAAGCCGGTGTTCGTGGAGGATGCGCGCTTCCTGCGCAGCCAGACCGAGCAGCCGATCAAGTGGGCGCTGCCCGGCCCCATGACGATGATCGACACGCTCTACGACAATCACTACAAGAGCCGCGAAAAACTGGCCTGGGAATTCGCCACGATCCTCAACCAGGAAGCGCGCGAGCTGGAGGCGGCGGGGGTGGACATCATCCAGTTCGATGAACCGGCCTTCAATGTCTTCTTCGATGAGGTCAACGACTGGGGCGTAGCTGCGCTGGAGCGCGCCATCGAAGGACTCAAGTGCGAGACTGCCGTGCACATCTGCTATGGCTACGGGATCAAGGCCAATACCGACTGGAAGAAGACGCTGGGGTCGGAGTGGCGGCAGTATGAGGAGACCTTCCCCAAGCTGCAGGCATCGAACATCGACATCGTCTCGCTGGAATGCCACAACGCGCGCGTGCCGATGGACCTGATCGAACTGATTCGCGGCAAGAAGGTGATGGTCGGTGCCATCGACGTGGCCAGTCACGCGGTCGAGACGCCGGAGGAAGTGGCGGCGACCTTGCGCCTGGCTTTGCAGTTCGTGGCGGCGGACAAGCTGTATCCGAGTACCAATTGCGGGATGGCACCCTTGCCGCGTGAAGTGGCGCGCGGCAAACTCAGTGCGTTGAGGGCGGGGGCGGAGATGGTGCGCAGGGAGTTGGGGGCCTGATGCCGTTCAAACCAGGTCGCGAAGTGCGACCCATGGTTGAGGCCGCTTGCTGTTTCCGTGCCTGCCGTCCGTTTCAGTCTCTCGGATCGACAGGTGCAAGCATGGCGCGCATCGCCGGCGTGGCCAGCAATTTTTTGTAGGTCGCCGGCGACATCGCATTGATCATCAGCCGACCGCTGACATCGGCTTTGATGTATTCCACGGCCAGCAGCGCGATGACCGGATTGGTAGTCAGGGTCGCCTGATCCGCGGTGGAGTCACCCAGCTCCGCCACCACGGCCGCTGCATCATCGGCCACCACCACCGCCAGGCGGCGGCCGGATAGCCGCAGCCTGGCACTCGCACCGCATTCGGCCAGGTCGTAGGTGTGAGGGCCGTCCAGCGTGCGGTCGCCATAAATCGCGACATGGGTCTCGATACCGCGCGCACTGGCTTCTTCCAGCAGCGGTCCGAGCTCGTCGAGCTCTTCATCCCAGATCCCCGCAAACAGGGTGTGTTGCGCGCCTGAAATCGTGCGTGCAAAGGCCTGCACGATCACTTTCCTTCCGCTCAGCGACCAGACCAGTCCGGCTTCTTCTTCCACCGGTAGTTGATCCAGCGCCGATGCCGCCGCTTCCAGGTCAGCCTCGAAGCGGGTGCGCAGCTCTTCCAGCAACGCCGCATGCGGCACGGCACTGTAACGCACAGGCTCGGATCGATTCACCAGTACCGCGCCCCTTGTTTCCAGGCGGGCCAGCGTTTCGTAAACCTTGGAGGGCGGCATCGACGCCCGTCGGCTCACCTCGGCTCCGGTGAGCGCGGCCTGACCCACCAATGCGGTATAAGCCTGGGCCTCGTACTGGGTGAACCCCAGCCGGGTCATGGAAGCGATCAATTCGTTTTCTGTGGTCATGCGCGACTCATTTTTCTCTTTGCAGGGATTGACTAACTACTGCAGTAGTATACGATTCATATAACTACTACTCAAGTAGGTAAAAAGCACATGAAAGGAAAGTCCACATGCGTCAACTTGTCAGCACCGGCTCTCCCTGGGAGTCCAAGGTCGGCTACTCCCGGGCGGTGATCGTGAACGATACGATCTTCATTTCAGGCACGGCCGGACAAGGCCCGGATGCCTACACGCAGACGAAGGAGGCGCTGGCCACCATCGAGAAGGTGCTCACTGAGCACGGCTTTGCGCTGTCGGATGTGGCGCAGAGCCGGCTGGTTGTTGCGGACTTTGCGCACTGGCAAGACGCAGCCCGTGCCCATGGCGAGGTCTACGGGGATATCCGGCCGGCGTTCTCCCTGGTGCATGCATTGCCGTTCGTCGACGATGCGATTCTGGTGGAGGTGGAGGCCATCGCCGTCAGGGCGGCCAAGTGACGACGTGCGCCGGACAGGATCGCCGCCTTGCGGGACGCGCGCTCTTCATGCTCGCGGTCGCAGCGGGCAGCGCCATTGCGAGCAACTATGCGATGCAACCGGCGCTGCCTGAGATTGCCGCTGATTTCGGCGTGGAGGTGGCGTCGCTGACCACGGTGATATCCGGCGCCATTGCCGGCTATCTGATTGGCCTGGTGCTGCTGGTGCCATTGGTGGACAGGCTGAGTCCGCGCATCCTGATTCCCGGGCAGTTCCTTGCGCTGGCACTGTCTCTGGCGCTTGCTGCGTGGGCAGCGAGCCCGGATGCCCTGATTGGATGTTTCGTTCTCATCGGTGCCACCACCACGGTGGCAGCGCAAAGCAGCGCCATTGTCGGCAAGCTGGCCGATGCATCTCGCCGCGCACTGAGCATGGCGGCGATTTCCGCTGGCATCTCCGCAGGGATATTGCTGAGCCGATTCATCGGCGGCTTGCTCGTGCAGTGGCTTGGCTGGCGCGGTGCGCTGCTGGTATTGGCGGCCTTGACGGCCGTGTGCGGTCTTTGCGTTTTCCCGCTGCTGCCGGCACAGCGGCCAGTTGGTCACATCGGATACTTTTCGACTTTGCGTGCGCTGCCATCCCTGCTGCGGCAATCGAGGGAACTGCGGCTGCGCATCTGCGCCGGGATGCTATGGTTTTTTGCTTTCAATCTGATCTGGGTGGGCCTGGTCGTGCGTCTGGCCGCGCCCCCCTATCATCTGAATGCCGCGAGCATCGGGCTCTACAGTCTCGCCGGACTGACGGGCCTTGCCATGACGCGGATTGCCGGCAGGCTGGCAGACCGGTTCGGGAATTGCCGCGTGATGGTCTGCGGTCTGCTTTGTGCATCACTTGCGGCGGGCACCTTGGGCGTCGTTCTTGATCATGTGCCGGCCACGCTGATGGCGCTGGCCATTTTCGACGCGGGATGTTTTGCCGCGCAAGTGGCCAATCAGGCTGGCGTCGTTGCCATTGATCCCTTGCGCTCCGGGGGTCTGAATTCTGCGTATCTGTTCTTCTATTACGGTGCTGGCGCAGGGGGAACGGCCATCGCGGGGAGCCTCGCACTGCGCGGCGGTTGGCAGGCCACCGTTTTGTTGGCAGCGTTTGCAGTAGCTGCAGCCGCAGTGGTCAGTGCGTGTTTGCGTGCGTTCTCTCGCGCCGGGTGAACGGCTGGCTGGTGCGTATGGATCTGGGCGGCTGCTTTTCATCCGATGTCGCGGTGGCGACGAGGTATGCGGGTGTCTTGAGTCAGGACCGCCTTTGTTGGCAATGACTGCTGAAAATTAACAATAAAGTCTGTCATTCTTCAGCGCCTAAAATCTGGGTCACAACGAAGGAAGCTGATCAAGCAAGCTGAATTCCGTGAGGCGAATCAGGGGCTTCGAGTTTAAGGTTTCCTGACGTCCAGAAGCGGTCTTCTATTCCGTGCTCTGACGGTGGTGGATAAACGATAGCGATACGAAATAGACGATTCGTCAATTCAAATCGCCAAAGTACAAATGCCAATCTCCGCTATACTTTCGCACATTTCGACCATAGCCCAAGTGGCGTCCCCTTTCCCTCACCATGTCTGATCCGCGCTATACGCATGTCGCTGTAATCATTCCGTGCTACGACGAAGAAGCCACGATTGAAGCTGTCATTAAAGATTTCTCACGTGCTTTGCCTGGAGCGCGGATTTACGTTTTTGACAATAACTCCCGTGACAGAACCATCGAAGTTGCCCGAGCGGCAGGCGCGATCGTTCGTGAGGTACCCTATCAGGGCAAGGGCAGCGTTATCCGCCGGATGTTTGCCGATGTCGAGGCTGATATCTATGTCATGGTGGACGGCGACGATACCTACGATGCCGCGCAGGCACCGGAGCTGGTTAAATTGCTGGCCGATAATTGCCTGGACATGGTCGTGGGGATGCGCCAGACGCAAGAACATGCCGCGTATCGTGCGGGCCACCGTTTTGGTAATGTTCTGTTGACCCAATGCGTGGGCGTCATTTTCGGCCAGACTTTCAAGGATATGCTATCCGGTTATCGGGTCTTTTCCCGCCGCTATGTGAAGTCCTTTCCGGCGCATTCGATGGGTTTCGAGATCGAGACCGAACTTACCGTGCATGCGCTGGAGCTACGTATGCCAGTCCTGGAAGTTCCCACCAACTACAAGGCGCGGCCAGAGGGCTCGGTCAGCAAGCTCAATACCTACCGGGACGGCATTCGCATCCTGTACATGATCTTGTCGCTGTTCAAGACAGAGAAGCCCCTGCCGGCTTTTTCCATCGCCTTCTTTGTCTGCATCGCCTTGTCCATCGGCTTGGCGACTCCGATCTTCGAGACTTATTTCACCACTGGCCTGGTCCCGCGTCTTCCCACCGCCCTGTTATGCGCGGCACTGGTCTTGTTCGGTGCCATCATGCTTGTGTGTGGCATCGTGCTCGATACCGTCACCCACGGCCGGACCGAGGCCAAGCGCTTTGCTTACCTGTCCATTCCAGGGCCCCGGGAAGAAGGAACCGACGCAAGGTGCTGAGCCGCCAGTTCATGCGTTTTGCGATGGCGGGGGCACTCGGATTTGTCGTTGACGCGGGTGTACTCTATCTGGCCACTTCGCTCGGCGCAGGGCTCTACCTGGGGCGAGCGATGTCATTTTTCTCTGCCGTATTCGTGACTTGGCAGATCAACCGCAAAATCACTTTCAACTATGGCGATCAGGTGCCGCGCTCGCTGTGGCAGGAATGGTGGCGCTATTGCTGGGCCATGATGCTCGGCGGTGCGATCAATTTTTCCGCCTATGCCGCAACGATGCACTTCGCTCCAGTGCGTAGCTGGACACCATTACTTGGTGTCGCGGTTGGTACTGGAATGGCGATGCTGTGGAATTTCTTCTTTTCCAAATTCTGGGTTTTCAGATCTGAACAAAAATGATGATGCGTCCGTCCGAAGGTAAGCGCCGTACTCGTTCCAGCTTGCGGGATTTTGCAAAGCGGATTGCCAGCATTGATCTCAATACTCCTCAAGCGTGCATCCGTGCGGCATGGCTGATGCCTCTTCTGTTCGGTGTCTGGTCCATGACGCGCGGCACTGACGCAAGCTGGGATCTGTACAACTATCACCTTTACAACGTACATGCTCTGCTCAACGGCAAACTGAGTATCGACTTTGCTCCTGGCGGGTTTCAGAACTTCTTCAATCCAGTTCTCGATATTCCGTATTACTTTGGCGTGCTGCATCTGCCTGGCTGGCTGCTGTCATTCCTCATGGGGGCCCTGCATGGTTTGAATTTTGTGCTGGTTTTGGGTATTTGCCGCAAGGTTTTGCCGGATCTGCCAGATAAAGATATCCATCGTGTTCCGCTGCTTTTGGCCGTGGCGGGCTGCTTGACGGTCAATTTCCTGTCGGAGTTGGGCAACTCGATGGGGGACAATATGACCGCGTTGTTTTGCCTGGCCTCGTTGTCGCTCATCGTTCATCAGCAGGATCGCATCTCTACGGCCAGCAGGTCATCGTATGCAATCCTGATGGCGGCGGGTGTCCTGGTGGGTGCCGGCATGGGGCTGAAACTCACCAATGGCATCTATGCGGTCGCCTTCTGTGCTGGCCTGCTGAGTCTGCCGGGGAGCGCGTTCAGACGACTGGCAGTTGCTTTCGTGTTCGGCATCGGCGTGTTATGCGGCTTGGCGCTGACGTCCGGATACTGGTTCTACGTGATGTGGCACACGTTCGGTAACCCCCTGTTTCCTCAATTCGGCAGCCTCTTCCCCAATTCCTTGGCGACCTCCATGAGTGTCGCGGACGTCAAGTGGATACCCCAAGGCTTTTGGCGTCAAATTCTGTGGCCCTTCATCATTTCATGGGATTCCCGCAATACAGGCCAGGTGGCAGTGCGCCAGATCATCTGGGCTCTTGTCTATGGACTGTTCATACTGTTGGCCTTCAAGTGGCTCTGGCGTGGCCGGTCGTTGCCCTCTCTTAACTGGCCCGCCAGATATCTGCTGTGGGTTGTAGTGCTGGGATTCGCTTTATGGACCAAGCTGTTCGGGATCTACCGCTATCTGGTGCCAATAGAGCTTATCGCACCTCTGGTGGTGTTCTTGCTGCTGCGACAGCTGCTGCCTTATCTCCGCGCGCGTACCGCTGCCATTTGGTTGCTCGGATGCGCGGTGATGGTTGTGCTTCTTGGGGGCATCAAGACCTGGGGCTATGAGCCATGGGGGGAGCAGGGAGTACATATCGAGGTCCCCCCCATTGCCGATCCGGCGCGTACTACGGTGGTGATCACCGAAGGAGACCCGCCATGGTCATGGTTGGCACTCGGCTTTCCCAAGGAGGTCTCATTCACGCAGATCGTAGGAAATTTCCCGAGAGGCCCAGCCTTTCCCAAGCTTGTTTCGGAGATGACGCGTTATCCGGAGCGACAGACGTTTGCCGTTTTCCAAGGGATCACTGATGAATTGAAGGAACGGTCTGATCGCGTCAATCATATCGCGGCACAAATCGGACTGGTCAACAGCGAATCTGGATGTGCTCTCCTGAAATGGGTCGCTCAAAACACTCGTTTGCGTGCTAGCGTTATAGCGGCAACACCGAGCGAGGCGGGACTTCTTTGTCGAGTGGTACTAACGGGGGAAGAGATCAATATCGATGCTGCCAATAAGCTGGAGCAGGAGAAAGCCAAGCTGGCTCTGCAGCCTTACGGACTGACGCTGCAGGCAGAGTCGTGCGTGACTTACTCGGCGGGTCTGGGAGGCGGAAAGCGTCTATATCAGTACTGTCCGGTATTGCCGCTCAATGTCGCTTCCCGGCCCTCTGGACAATGAGGCAGTGCAATGGAGAAGCGGCAGTATGAGGAGGCCCTCCCCAAGCTGCAAGCATCGAACATCGACATCGTCTCGCTGGAATGCCACAACGCGCGCGAGCCGATGCATCTGATTGAACTCATCTGCGGCAAGCTCAGTGCGTTGAGGGCGGGGCGGAGATGGTGCGCAGGGAGTTGGGGGCCTGAAATTTGCGCGAGCAGATCAATGTACTGGAGATGCTGCCAATTCTTCGGTCACGCGTTTATTCAAGGCACCGCCAGCCTGGTAGTTTTCGGTAATCAACTTGACGTGAGTTTTGAGTTCGGGAACATACCAGAACGCGTCGTACATTCTGCCGCTGGCCGACTGTTGCGTGCTGGCGTTTCGGCTGGCGGAAATGGCCACTGAACCTGCCTGAGTGCTGGTGACGGTGGAAGTGGCGACGGCGGCAGTCGGATTGAATTCCTTGCTCCATTCGCCTTCCATTTCCACTTTGATTGCATGGTAGGTGCCAGCCGGTACTTTGATATCGACCCAGCCCAAGACCGTGTAATTTTTGGTGATGTGCTGCACCTTCGTGCGTGCATCAGGGTTGGCGGTATCGTATTCCACTTTCCAGGTCTTGCCCGGTTTGAGCGGGAAATCATAGGGGCGATTGGTAACGGTATTCTTGCCATTGATGTTTTGCACCACGGCCCAGTCGGCATTGCGCAACAATTCCTTGGGCGGCAGATTGGAGTCTTCCGCCTTGGCGGAAATGACCATTGTCTTGCTGCCGGAGCGGACAATGGCGACGTCCCATTTCTTGGTGGTAGAGCCGAGTATGCCTGCCGTGTTTTGTTCTTCGGTGGCTTGATAGACCCAGGCATCACCCTCCTGCAACGATGGCGCATCGGCAGTTTGGGCGTAACTGGCACTGGCGCACAGCAGAGATGCGCTGGCAGCAAAATAGCCGATGATGGGACGGGTTTTTATCATCGAGTATCCTCGTGAGGTCGTTGTTGTGCAATTGGCGTCGCGCAGATGTATGCGGTCAATGCATTGATCGTGCTGTGATGGCAAAACAGCTGCAGCGATCATACGGCCTCTGGCTTTCAAATCACTGACTGATCATTCTCATTCGGATCGGTGCGTTGACCACTCCTTGAGAGGGGGGCAGATGGGGCCTGGCTACAATCGATTTCCAATATGAAAAGGCCACCGAATGGGTGGCCTTTTCAGAAGCGTCGACGCTTTGGTGATTGTAGTTTTATTTCAGTCCCGAGGAGTCCGATCGATTCGAATGGGCTCGCCAGATTTCATTGTTGCTTGTCGCTGTGATAATGAACAATAAAGTCTGTAATTATTGGAGGGTGAAAAGCTAGGCTGGAGCCGATTCCGAGAATTAGAAAAAATAGTTCAAAGTCTGTAGATTCCAGTTGCGAGCATCATTAGATGTTATTCACGATGTCTATACCGATATGGAATTGCAGGGTTTTTCGAGCCCGCTTATGTCGGACGTCCTCCTGGCGCCGATGTGCAATTGCAGAATGGGTCGAGGTCGGTTACTTTTTCGAAGAAAAATTTCTTTCCGGTTTGACCCATCTTGTGCACGTAAGACTGCTTAGATAGGCACATCCGAGATGGAGCATGGGTCAATTGCATGCAAAATGACCCATGTTGAATTGCATCTAAATCTGACCCACTTTCTCAGGAAATTTGCATCCTAAGTTGACCCATGTTTAGACCACAATCCTGCTCATGTCAGCGAGCGGG
>JGI24890J29729_1000481_pt1 | contig 24922 bp, 31 predicted proteins | sample FreactcultureFD7_FD_29729 | JGI IMG/M metagenome (IMG submission 29729)
AACACGCATGGCATGTCTGCTGCGAATGCGAATGGGAACTTGAGCAACACGCATGCAGGCCCGGCAGTGCAGAGTGCAAGTCTCTTGAAACAAGCCAAGAAGAGACTCNGAGATATCANGGCTAAGCGCAAACAGGCCGAGAGGCGNGTTGTGCAACTGAGGAAGCAAATTCAACTGCTCGAAAAAAACAAGAACACTCACAACGCAACACGCCAGCAATTGGCAAACAAAGTCAACGAATTGGCGGCATGCACCGCTCTCATGGAAACACTGAGGTCTGAGTATGTAGACATGGAAGGACGTCTAGGCACGCTTGAGCGCGAAATACATGCAAAGACGACAGAAATCACACAGTTGCAGGTCAGTCTCCAAAACGCGCACACGCATAGGGAAACATCTGTAGCTGCAATTCAAAGCCAACTGAACACCAAACAGGCCAATCTCAATCAATTGCAAGAACGTCTCAATTCTCTTGTGAATCAACACAGCCGTGCCTTGCGGAACAAGAACCAAGAAATCCAAAACAAAAACCAATCCATCTTGACCTTGATGGCATCTCTGACATCTATACAAAGGCAACTCAGCACAGCCCAGAGTGACTTGGAACGCGTTCGAAACGAGAAGAACAGGCATTCTGCATCACAGAAAGCAGAGAGCAATGCGGCCGCAGCCCAACTTCGACGCACGATCAATTTGCTGACACAAAACAAGAATCGCATCCGCGCCGAGCTGACGACAGAGAAAAATGCGCTGGCAGCACTGCACCAAGCCAACACAGCAAAGACGGTCGCACAACACCGCTTGAATCTTGCAAGTAAAAATGCAATCATTGCCGCTCTGAAGTCTAATAAGAATGCACTGGCTGCACAGCACACGGCAAAGAATGCAACCATTGCCGCGTTAACCGCCGAGTCGATGCCTACACCACCCTCCACTGAAGAAAACAACCTCTTGAAACGCTTGGAAGCACTGAAAAATCAAAACGATCTCATCAACTCTCTCCGGCGTGAAATTAAGAGGCTGGAGATGCCAGTGCCACCAAGCACAAACAATACAGATTTACAACATCGCCTGAACTTGCTCGTAAACAGGAATGCGGAGATCAAAAAGCTGCAAAACCGCATTCAAGAACTCGAGGGCATGCGCGGAGCAAGCTTGAACATCCACCGGACCCTGTTCAGACACATCATTCAGTCCATCTTGCCAAACCATGCCTTACCAGCCAACTGGAACCCCACGCAGGAACAGCTGAAAGCAAACATCGAGGCGGCCGTGACAAAGCACAAGTTGACCCGCACACAATTGAGTGATATGGTAACCGCTATCGCACCAAATCACCAGGGTCCCATGACAAACGCGCAACTGGTACAACGCACAACTAAACTACTCGCAAATCACGGGACCCTCAAATTCATGCTCAACACCATCCTCGGAGTCCCGCAATCAAATGCAGACATACCAGGATCAGTTGCAGCGGCATTAAACAAGCACACGAAAACAGTGTTGTCTAACGCACACCTCAGGACCACACTGCACTCCATTCTCGCCCCAAGCACTATCCCATCTCAAATCACCGAGAATACAGTCCGCGCGGCACTTGCAAAAATTGAACACATCAAAGGTCGCGCCAATATTTCGAACAATACGCAGCGCCAGCTTGCAGCAAAGGAACAAGAGCTTCTTCACGTCCAAAGTATTCTGGCACACAACCAAAAGCAGCTACACAATCAAGCACACACATTGGGCACCTCTCAGCAACGGCTTGCACAGCTCGTGGATGCCATTCGACCGGGGCATACAAGCCCATTGACGAACACAGAATTGCAAGCCATTTTGAAAACTGCATTAAATCATCGCAAGGCACATGCACAACTGATTCAAAATGCTCAGCATGCTCCATCCTCACTTGACATGGCGGCTCCGATTCAGGCTCCGATTCAGGCTCCGATTCAGGCACAGATGCCGAATCCAGCGCAGATTGTACCTGTGCAGTCACAAGAAGAACAACGCATGCAGGGTGATCTTGAAGATATTCGAAGAATGAACAATTCGAATCTTGCAAAAATGTATAAAAAGACATTTCCTGAAAATAATGAGCATGTGAGAAACAAAACTCGAGATGAAATGAAGCGTATGCTGGTTGTTCATATGGCACACGCATTATATAAGACACCTTTCCGGCGCACAAACAATGCCACTGACCGCAAGGAACAGAACGAAGTCGCTAAAAAGTTCATTGAGCGAATGGGCTTGACACAAGCAATGCAATCGCTGGGTTTTCCAAGGCGGAGCTCCCGATTGCAAAACAAACCGCCAACCAACCCACAAGACAGAGCGCCGCAACGTCTCCCACCTACAAGGAATCAAAAACACCCCGCGACAATGGAAACAAACCAAACTCGACCGATCCTGTCGCCTAATGAAGAAAGAAACCCAAAGAAACCCCGAGCACGAGAACCAGGANCAAGCTCCAATCAAAGTCCCCCTCAAGTCCAGGCCAATGCCCCTAGTGCCCCTGATCCCAAGAACACAACCATGACATCCAGAGAAGAGAACCTCAAACGCAACCTAAATGCAATTGAGGGGTTAAAAAAAGATCAGCTCAAGGATAAATTAAAAGCATTTAATCTAGGCCTTCTGAACCTAGACAGATTCACAAAACAACAGCTACAGCGTCTCTTGGTGTATGCGGTATTGAAGAAGATAGACATTTACAATATTTATAATCGAGGTAATGGGAACTCTCAAATAAAGACCATTCTGAGGAATAATCTGGGCTACACAAACGAAAACATAACAAAGATGCAAATTGCCACGAGGAGAAGTCAGAGGACCTAGCACCTTAGGCAAACACGACGCCGCTGAGTCCGTTAGCGATGCGCAGGACATTGTAGGACAGCGCGTGGATGCGGAGACGGCCCGAGGGGATGTTGGGGCTCAGGGTCAGGTACAGCTGCGATGTGTCCAGTCTGCTATAGTTTGCGGCGCCGCTGGGATTGGCTGCCTCGGGGTGCAAACTAAAGGAGTACACATAGACCTTCTTCGTCGGCACGCGGGTATGGTAGGACCACGGCTGCACGAGACGGAAGTAGCGCGCGGGCCTCTCGCTGAAGCGGTCGTTGCCATTCATCAGCAGTCTCGCAGTCTGGAACACCTCTTGGTCTTCGAAGCCGGGCATGTCGTAATTGAACCACTCGTTGCCAGCCACGGTGTCGCTCTGATAATTGGTGTAGGCCTGGAAAGCCCACACGATCTCTTTGACGGGGTGGGTCAGCGTCAGGGTGAACTTGCGCGTCGCGGCTCCGTTGGGACTGTTGTACGCATACACGCTCTCGGTCTGAAATTGCAGCTGCTCGATCAGGTACTCGTGTGGCATCTGGGCAAACCTCGAGCGCTCTTCCTGGCTGAGGAACACGTAGCTTGCAAACACGCTGCAGTCCAACGTCGGCATGCTCTGGAGGTTGACACGAGGCACGTTGGTGTGAATCAGGTCCATGAAATTGCGGAACTCAAAGTTGAGGCGCACATCGTGGAATTGCAGGGCCACCAACGGAAGCGCGCTGCCTGGCGTGGTGTTGAAGCTGAAGCGCAACGGCACAAACAGCGTCTTGGGACCCCCGAACGACCTGTCGTCGTAATCGATGCTGTACTGCGCATACCGCCCGANCATGTCGCTGTACCCATCCTGTTTCTCTGCCGTCTCTGTCAATTCGTTCCACATCGACCAGTGCTCGGGCACGTGCCGGTCAATGCGGCTCCCACCCATCTCCCACTCGACCGACGAGACCAGCGCGTGACCCACCTCATTCACCCACTTGGCCTTCATGACGATCTCTTCGGCACTCTGTGTCGCCGCATTGGACACGGTGGCCATCACGGTCGCGAAATACCTGGGCACGCCTGGATCTACGCCAGTCAACGTGAAGATGGGGTCTCCAGCGGGCTGCACCTGCACCACGTGGTTGAGGGAAGACCCGCCGTTCACGCTGATGCCGTACGTCACTGTGGCCGCCAGGGCGCCAGAGGACACGGTCGCCACGTTGCCACCGGTCACATTCGCCATGACAGGAATCGCGTTGCCCGATGGCGCGGTGGGCACCAAGGTCACGGTGGAGATGGAGGATGCGCCCATGACCATCNGAAGGCCTTGAGACCCCACCACTGCGATGCTGGACACCGGCGAATTGTCTGACCTNGCAGAGCACACGTAGGCGGAGGGGCCCGTGCATCCGTATGCCTTCACGACCATGGAACTCTGACTGGTTGTGCGGGCAGACCAGATTGCGGGTGCGGTGGAGAGGTGCTGGACTCCTGTGATGTGGTTGATGTTGGCCAGGTCTGGCAAGTTGACTTGGAGCCAGCAATCGGCCACCAAGTCGCCAGATCGCGCGATGACCACCGTGCACTTCTTGCCAAAGTCGCAGTCACCAGTCCATGCCTGTTGCACCGATTCCAGGGCAAAGTTGGTGTAGCGTCTCCAGATCTGTTTGAACAGGGTTATTTGGGGGTTGGCAACCAGGTATTGGTCAGCAGTGCCCACCGCTGCAATTTGAGTGAGTCCTCCCGGCATGTGCACCTACCAATTCACCCAGATAATTTTCGCGTGTACTGAACATGGTGGCCGCATCCGACTTCTACCCCGCCAAACAAATCAAGCCATACGCGCTCTGGATTGGCAGCAAGGCCGACTCCATGAATCCGAAAGCGGCACAGCGGCATCACATCGGTCTGGTGGTCAACTGCACACGCGACCTGCCCTTCTCCATTCCGGGAGTGAAGCGCGTGCGTGTACCGATCGATGACATGCCGGACGAGAACCCGACCTTTATGAAAGCGCTGCCTCGGGCCGTACGGGCGATCGACCTCGCTCTCTCCCAGGGCCAAGGTGTCCTGGTGCACTGTTATGCGGGCATCAGCAGGTCTGCAAGCGTGGTGGCCGCCTTCCTCATGGCCCGCGAAGGCCTCACGCCCGCCCAGGCCATGGCACGCATCCGCAAGGCCAAGCAAGAGACGTTCAGGCCCCGCGCCAACTTCCTGCCCTCCTTGCTCGCGTGGGAAGGTGTGTTGAGNACTGCAAAGACTGCGAGGACGGTCAAGCCTGNGGTGCCGAAGATGCCCAGGACGCGGCGACCAGAAACAGCAAAAACGGTTGGATCCAGGCCAAGGTGACGTGGATCAAGGTGACGATGCGGGCGGTGTCTGTGCGCGGCGAGATGTCGTTGGACCCCACGGCAGAGTGCGCCATGACCGCGTAGTACACTTTGCCTTTGGTCGTCACGGGCGCCTGTGAGGTGAAGTGCTTGTTAAAGTCGAGCATCATGTACACGGCCAAGAAGATCATGAAGACGATGCCGTTGTACATGAGTGCTTTTCCGGCAAACTCTCGATGGGCCGGGGACAGCAAGAAATGATGCATGATGGACATTTAAGACCGGAGCAGAAAATATACGGGGGGTCACACAACGCGCCAGTCACGGGCAAGCTCGCGTGGCTCCACAAGCAGCGTCGGTTGCATGCCCTCAAACCCCTCGCGGGGACGGGGGGGGAAGGTGTTCTGCGTCTCGTCTTTGGGGCCCAGGGTACCCAGGCTGGCAATGTCCTGCGCGCGTTGCTGGTCGAACTGGGCGCCAAGGTTGAGGAGCGCGGGGGTACCCGTCTCGAACGGAGGCATCGTCAGGGATTCCGGTGGCGTCAGGGCTGCGATGGGCATGTTGACGTCGGTGCTGTACGCCATGTATTGAGTCAGGTTGGTCGACACGGCTTGCGCGGCCAGCTGCAGCACCATGGCGTTCAGGCGGTTGACCTCCCCGGCGACGTCCGTGGGCCAGTTGTCCGCAGAGTCGAGGTACACCTGGCGCATCATGAGCATCATTTCCCAATCGGACTGGCGGCCCAGCACGAGCCCCAGCGCCTGTCGGATGCGGTCGATCAGGGCCATCTGCAGCGAGGTCACGTTGTCTTTGGAGAAGAAGGCGGTGTTGAGCGGTGTGGCAGGCTGGCCGACCGACCGGATGACCGCCAGCGCCACATCGTCATACAGCTCCGACTTGGGCTTCATGTACAGCGGAAAGGCCTGGGTGCTGTACGGCGGCGAGGTGATGGTGGGGCCTGTCGCTGGAAATAGGGCTTGTGGGTTGCTGCCGTACGATGCCGTTCCGTCCAAGCTGGAAGATTGGATGTCCATGTGCTTGCTCGTGATTTTTTTTGCTTCATTTCAGCTTGGTCACATGGATGCGCGAGCCTCTGTTGCGACTGGAGTCGTTGCGGCCCACCTGCGACTTGCGCTCGTCGTAGGCGGGGTCGTACGCGCTGTGGTGGAAGCGCCAGAACGCCGCCGAACCCATCTTGAAGTTGTGCTCGGGTTTGGCCTTGTAGTAATACAGCGCGTCTTCCAGTTTGTTCGACTGGCTGGTGTTGTCCAGGCACAGGCACTCGTAGTTCTCCGTGGTGGCGTCCATGAGCTTGCAGAAGTCTCCCAGGGTGGGCAAGAGGCCAAAGAAGTTCTTGTACAGCCGGTCGCGGTTCTGGATGATGGGGTCACGCAGCACGATGCAGTAATCGATGTTGCACCTGCTGGCGGGGTCGATGTCGCCACAGAACTGCGCGGTGATGACCAGCAAGATCTTCCAGTGACGCCCATTGAAGAACAGGGACCGCATGACCTCCGACTTGAGGAACGACTTGTCAAACATGCAGTCGTCCAGGATGATGAAGACGGGCGTCGCGGTGCCGTCCTTGATGCGCTGCTTTTGCACCTTGATGACTTGCTCGAGCACGCCCGCGTCGAAGCGCTCGTAAATGAACGAATCGGGGATCCAGTCCTTGAAGAAGCCTTGCGCGCTCTCCGTGGGGCTGAACACGATGCCCCAGGGGATGTGGCGTTTGTACGACATCAGGTCTTTCACCAGGATGGATTTGCCGGTGCATCGCTTGCCCACCAGCATGATGACCGACGCATCCTTGATCTTGGTGGGGTCCAGCTTGCGGAGCTGCAGCTGCATTTCAGTGTGCCCCAATTTTAAAAATCGAGGTTCTACACACCACGCGGCACCAAATTAAAATCTGGCCTCCTCGGAATGCAAAGGAGCGTCGCCGTGTTCCTCGCAATCGCAGTGATCTATGTTGGGGCGGGTCTGCTTCCCAGCGCGCACTCCGCACTCGGGTGGCTGGCGCAGGGAACGGTGATCAGCGGGGCCATCGCGACCTTTTGTGTCATGCGATCCCACCACGTGACCGTCCCACAGGCCGCCGCCGTGTTCCTGTGCACCGGGTCCCTCGCCGCGCTGTCCAGCCTGTCTGCCACCACGTGCTACCTGAAAAGCGAAGACTGCACGTCGCTCATGCCGCTCCACGCCGCCGTGCTCAGCAATGCCCTGCTCCTGGGCGCGGCGAGCTTCACGGCCTTTGGGGCGTGGGTGGCGCTGGGATTCCCCGTGTGGTTGGCTGTTTTCGGCACCGTGATAGCTGCCCCGGCAATGTCTCTGGCAGTCATGCCGCTGGTGTCACGGCTCATCGGCTCGCTCGTCTAAATAATTTTGTGAGCGCGTAGAAAGCCAGTGATGATGCTCGACACGCATACGACGATGGGGGTCATGACAGACTACGCGGACGAAGGAGATGACTGTACACAAACCTCGCACAGCACACGGGACACCGCTCCCACCGCTCCCACCGCCCGCACTGTCCGCACCGACCCCACGGACTACACTGGTCGCATGCGCTATGTCGGTGGCCACGAAGCATACCCAGCTCCCATTGAGTCAGAGTGCAGCAAACGGAGCAAAACAGCCATGCTTGCCCTGGCATCCACCGTGTTTCTCGTGCTCACTATTGTTGCAACGGCCATTATTTACAGGCTGCTCCCATCGTGGCACGTGGCGCTGTGGGTGGTGCTGGGTGCAAGCATCATCAATTTTGCAGTACCGGAGAGCGACTTTGCGACCCTGGTGGCACCCGCGCACCTTGCAGGCTCGACATACCTGGTGGCATACATGTTGCAGACCTACGGACGCATGAGCCCCGGCTCGTCGACGGTGGGGGCCATCGTGTTGCTGTGCCTCCTGAGCATTGCCGTGGCCAAACTCGAACCCAAGGACCGCGCCGGGAAACGCCGCTTCAACTGGCGGGACGACGACGACGACGAGGAAGACGAGGACCCTTGATTTTTTCTGTTGCACCTGTATAATGAACCCCGCTGTTCTGGTCCTCTTGTTGTGCCTAGGTGCCAGCGTGCTTGCGGCAATTCATCAGATGGTATGCGCACAGGATGTTACAAAGACGAGCAAGTGCGACGTGTCATTCGGAATTCCCATCGTGTTCCTGCTGGCGGTGGGGTGCGGCGTGTCGGGCCTCGCAGTCCTCGCCACCAGCCACGGCGCCGGAAATTCAACAGCTTAGCCTTCCAGCATGCTGAATTCGGGCAAGGTGCTGGCCTCGGCGTCGTCATCCTCGCAGAACGCATAGCCCTCGAGCTGGGGACGGGACAGGACGGCCACCTGCAGGACGCGCCAGGTCACCCCAAAGGAAGCTTTGCCGACAAACCACACATTGCCCAGCTCCAGGATCATCTTGACGGTGGATCCCTTGATGATGTAGTCGGGGGCCACAGATTGGCGACCTTCGTCATACACGGGAAGGTTGGGCTGGCCGTTCTTGATGGGCACCTGCAGTCACGCAGCCAGTCAGTCACTCAGTCACCCCGGCACACACACACTATGACCTCACCACGCGCATTCTACCCACCTTGGTCTTCATCTGAGGCGGATAGGGTTTGCCGGTGCGATCCAGTTTCTTGTCCTGCACCAGCTCACGCATGAACTCCTTGATGATCTCAGGACTCTTCTTGGGGCCAAACCACTCGTGAGTGGCCGCGGCGGCAAGAAGGGTGGAGTCCAGGGACCGCATGCGTGCGAGGAAATCGGCGAGGCGAGGATCGTTGTCGGCATTCTTGAAGCTGATGTCGATGGAGTAGCTCTGGATTTCTCCGGTGTTCTTGTCGGTGTATGCAGACAGGCCAAAGGGGACGACCACCGCCGGGGTTTGGATGGTCACGCGCTTGCGGGAGCCGTCGGGCCCAGACGCAAACACGCCGACCGTCTGCCCCCCCATCTTGTTCTTCTCGGGCGTGGAAAATTGCAGGGATGCAGCATCGAAGGCGGAGTAGAGGCATAGGTTCGACATGGTGGCGAGGAGGGGGCGGGGTGTCTGCAGCGCGTGGAGCCTCTTTAAACCCTGGTCGCCTTCCCGAAACTTAAAGAAGGTCACGCGCTCGCCGCAGCAATGCACGTGTGGCGTTGGCTGGGGTACGTGTCCACGTGTGCCTTGTGTCACCAGCTGCTCGCAGGTCACTACGCCGACGCGTGCCGCCCTTCCTGGCTGTTTGGACTCGACGCCTCGGCCTACTGCACGCTGGTGCACAAGGGGTTGCACGCCCTCCGAGCCGCGCCCTTGATTGCCGTGCCCGCCCTGCAAGCTCTGCACCTGCGCCAGCACCGGGAATGACAGTCAAGAAGCGCACACGCAAGAATGGCTCTGGTGGCACCAAGGGACGTGACATGCCGCTGCGTGAGGACGGCCAGGTGTACGCCCGGGTCACGCACATGCTCGGCAACGGGCGGCTCACGGCGGCGTGCGACGATGGCCAATCGAGGCTGTGCAAGATCCGCGGGTCGATGCGGAAACGGGAATGGGTGCGTGTGGGCGACACCGTGCTTGTATGCCTGCGCACCTTTCAGGACGAGAAGGCCGATGTGGTGCACCGCTACGACGACGGCGAGGTCACGCGGCTCAACAAGCTCGGCGAGATACACGGCCTCAAAAACGCGCGTGCTGCAGATGAGGAAGCAGAAGGTCACGATGCGTTTGAGTTTGAGGCCGCGGACGACGAGCTGGGTGATTGGGATCGCATTTAGACGGTCACGCGCACAAGGCATGCTGCAAGGTCACGCGCACAAGGCATGCTGCAAGGTCACGCGCACAAGGCAAGCTGCAGGGTCACGCGCACAAGGCATGCTGCAGGGTCACGCGCACAAGGCATGCTGCAGGTCACGCGGCCAGGTCACGCAGCCAGGTCATATGGCTCGGCCTCGTATGCTCTGATACGAACGGAAGCTGATAGGAGGATGATCAAGCTGGCGGGTGCTCGGGTCATTCTCAAGGATCTGCATGTCAGCATTTCCATGGAGAACGTGATGGCCTACTGCGCCAACTTTGGGCCCGTGAAAAAAGCATGGGTGCACCACAAGGACGCCGGATCCTTTGCCTTTGTGGAGTTTACGCACAACCACAGCGTCGACGTCATCCTTGCATGCCGGCCTCACGCGATCAGCCACCACCCCGTGACCATTGAGAGGGCCTCCCGTTGCACCTTGGCCACCCTCCCCAGCTGCCACGTCCTCGACACGCTCTGTTCCATTCCCAGCGCCCACCAGACCCCCACCTTCTTCTGGCAGTGCCCAAGCCCGCTGCCCACTCACCTACCGGGCCTCCCGTTCTAATGCGGGACCGATTATGTCGACACACACCAGGCTGCTGATGACCACTCTCGACCCCCATGTCGCAACCTACCTGAAATTGCGGGAAGCCTCGTTGCCGGTGCGCTGCCAGCCTTCCCCAGTTGCCCCGGCGGCCCTCGCGATCGTAGAAACTCGCCCGCTGCCGCACCTGCCGCTCGTGATTGCCACCGCGATGGAGACGCACCCCACCTGGCCCCTCTACGTCTTTGCTCCCGCCTCCGTGCATGCATTTTTGAAACCCCATGTCCACAATTACACCCGTGTCATGCTGGACGCCGAGACCATGACCGTTGATGAGTACAGCGCCTTGCTGCTCAGTCCTGAATTCTGGAACGTCTTTCGGGAGCCTTTTGCCCTCCTGTTTCAATCCGATTGCGTGCTTGTGAGACCCACGCCGACCCGCTTCTTTTCATTCGATTGCATCGGCGCCGTGTGTGGCTACATGCACCCCGACCACTTCATCATGAATGGTGGCTTGTCATTACGCAATGTCGAGGCCGTACAGCGAGCGCTCACCCTCATTCGGCCAATGCCCACCATACAAGCGGAAGACCTCGTCCTGTGTAACACCATGCGAGCTTGGGCCAGGTCATTCAGGTTGCCGACCATGCGCGATTGTGATGAATTTGCCATCGAGTCTCAGGGTGATCCCACGTTGGCCATAGGGATGCACGGCACCGACAAACGGTATGCACCTCAGGACCTCATCGAAAAAATTTTGAGCGCCTAAGGACAAAGGGCATGCACCTTTTGAAATTCATGAAACGGCATGCCGCCCCACTGTGCATCGCAGCCATCCTGTTGCTGATCCTTGCAACGGTGGTCTTGGCCATCACAAGTGCATCCATGCTTCGGGCCAAGGCACCCAGTCCTCAGTGGGCAGACGAGGGGGGGCTGTGTCAAGGCACCTACGTCGTGGAACTTCCCAACTTCCTCACGGGCGCCGAATGCGATGCGTTGATTGCCGCAGCCCTGCACCGTGACCTGCAACCAAGCACCATCGGCCTCACAAACAGCTCGGTGGATCTCAGCACCCGCATCAGTGACCAAGCCTGGTTCGACAAGGGAGAGCACCCCGTCGCCGATATGCTGCACACCAAGACACGAGCCTTCCTCAAAACAATTCCACACGGCCTGCCTCGCACTGCGGTGTTTGAATCGCTGCAGGTTGCAAGGTACACATCTGGGGGCAAGTACGACCTGCATTATGATGGGGATGAGACGGCGCCACATGTCCCCCGCGACCAACGCCTGGCCAACATGCTGGTGTACCTGCAAGAGCCAGAGGGGGGCGGGGACACGCATTTTCCATTTTTGGACACACTTATCACGCCGACCAAAGGAAAAGCGGTGTTCTTTTGGGTCGCGGATCCCCGCACGCTCCAGCTGTACCGCAAGACCCAGCATGCCGGCCTGCCAGTCACCCGAGGAACCAAATGGATCGCCAATGCGTGGATCAAGGCAGACGTGGAAGACCCTGACCCCGCTAGGTAGACCCGCTAGGTAGACCCGCTAGGTAGACCCGCTAAGTAGACCCGCAAGGTAGACCCGCTAGGTCAATGCACGCGGGATGGTCGCCATGTACTCCTCCGAGCTCCTCGTGAGCCTCTCGCCTGCTCGGCCAAGCACATCTTCTCCACGGCGCATGGCCTCTGCAATGGCGGCTACATCCCGACTCCGTGGCGTATCGACTTCGCGGTGAGCAAAGGATTGAACCTTGCGTGAGATGTCTTCCGGAGACATGAAGTAAGAGCAGTGCCACCCAGCATCTGGCAACACGCTGCCCACCTCCCCGTGACGCACTTGGGTCAGGGACTCGCCCAAATGGCTGCCTGCGATCGCAAAGGCGCTGGTCCACCACCTCTCGGATTTGGTCCACTGGAAATNGTAATAATGGAATGCCATGGCGAGATGCACTGCAGGACGGCGGCACACATCATCGTAGCATTCCACCAGGGTCGAGATGGCCTCGAGGGATGGGATCTCATCGCCATCGCAGACCAGCGCCAATACGGGACCTGTGAGGTGCATGCCCCTGAGCAAGGGCAACGCAGCATCGCGCTGGACTCCTTCACGCCACCAATGCTCCTCGTTGGTGCCAACCCATGGACGCCTCAACTCGGTCCATTCGGGCTGCATGGCTGGGAAGGTGTCCAATATGAGGAAGCGGATCTTGTGCATGTAAGGCTGAAACACGGCTCGATTGGTCTCGACAAACAAGTGGGGTTTGCGGAGACCGGAATGCGTGAACCGCGCCTCGATGATCACGAAGCAATCGACGGCGGCGTTCAGGTACCGCAATCGCCGCTCGACTATGGGTTCTCCATTGTATGTAAACACGTCGACCACACAAGGCACCCCTGGCATGTGACTTGTGCATTGACATTATTTATGCGTTTCAAGCGCCACCAAAAGATATATGCTGCCCGCATGCGCCTCGCCCTTGTGACCAATCAACTTGGCCTGCGCGGCACCGAGGTGGTCTTGGCCTCCTATGCGCGCCACGCTCAAAACAGATGGGGCTGGACGGTGACCTTTGTGGTGCGCCATGCCCGCGAGAACCGCCCCGCCACCCCAGACACGGCCGACCTGTCCTATGCGCACTATGAGAGCCAGTTTGATGTTGTCTATTCGGGCAATGATGCGGCGACAAACGCATGGTTGGCCTCCAACGTCGACGTGGCCCTGGTGGAAATCGGTGGCTTTCCCGAGGACTGGTTGCCGACCACTGTGCCCGTCATAGCACATTGCGTCTTCACGGCCGCACATGCCCTGCGATGCACCCTGCACACAGCCATATCCGAATCTGTCCCGTCCCGTCTGGGGGTGACCGTCCTTCCATATGTGGTCGAGCACACAAAACCCAACGGCACATTGAGGACCGAGCTGGGCATCCCTCCCGATGCGTTGGTGTTTGGCAGGCATGGCGGATGGGACACCTTTGACATTCCCTGGGTGCACGAGGTGGTTACACGCGTCGCATCTCAGAACACAGGCATATATTTCATCTTCATGAACACGCGGCCGTTTTGCACCCCCACGCCGCCACACATCATCCATGTGCCCCCCACCACATGTGCGCAACGCAAAGCCAATTTCGTGGCGACATGCGATGCCATGCTGCACGCCCGTGTCATCGGCGAGACCTTCGGCATGGCCATCGCCGAGTTTGCCATGCAGCGCACGCCGGTGCTCACATATGCCCAGGCCAGAGACACAGAGCACCTCCGGTTGTTGGGCACACATGCCGTGGTGTACAAGGATGCCGCGCACTTGCAGGTCCTGTTAGAACGCTTCGAGCGTGGCGCCAAGACCGGGGCGACCGGGTACGGCCACTACGGCCCAGAGAGCGTCATGCCCTCCTTGAAGGTCATAGCGAAGATTGCGGTCAGTCTGGGTCGACCTCGGGAGCCAGCACAAACTTGAGTTCTCCCAGGCCCGCCACATTGTACCTCATGATGAGCGGGTAGGACTGCTTCATGTACATCTCCAGGGTGTTGCACAGACTGGACGCCTTGCAGAACCTGATGAGGTACTTGAGCGAGAAGCGGCCCTCCACCACCGCCGCGCCTCCCGATATGGCCATGCCCGCGTCTGCCTGCCCGATCACCGTCTCTTGACGCGCAAAGTCGCCGTGACAGGCCAGGGTCAGCTTGCCCCCTTCGCTGCGGACCGTGATGTGGTCGGCAATGTTCTCGGCGTCGCGACACAATCTGTGGAAATATACCGACGGCATGGTGATCACGGAATCAAACTCCACGTCGGGAATCGTTATTTCGTCGTTGTCCACGTCGAGCAACTTCAGACGGAAATCTGTCATCGAGTTCTTCTCCGAGTTCTGGATGGTGATGCCCAGCTCGTCGGTGCGTGAACTGACAATGTACAGCGTGACGGTGTCGTGACTGCCAGTAATCTTCAGCAGCTTGAACATGCTCGCCAGGCTCACGCCCACCTCCAGCGTTCCTGTGCACTTGTACTCCTCGAAGTTCTCGGCGCGCAGCTTCATGCTCACCAGAGCGCACTTGGTGGAATCCATTTGCAGCAACCGCACGCCGCCCGAGTCGAACTTGAGCAGCACATCATGCACCACTTCCTTGAGGACCTCGAACAGCGTCCGTATCGCGCCACCCTGGATCGATTTGAGGTACACGGCACACTCGCTCTTGTCGGGCAGCCCGGGCATGGTCTTGGGTGGGAGCGGTGGTGAGCAAGCCCCCCGGCCCCTTTAAATTCTTGGCTTGAGGCATCACATGAATCGCCGTCACGCCAAGGTGTTGCTGGTCATCTTGGTTGTCGCCGCGTGCCTGGCTCTGGTCCTTCGCCGCAACCAAGAGCCGTTTGATGATGCCAAGGACACCATCTTCGTGTCTGTGGCCTCGTACCGTGACGTCCAATGCGCGGACACGGTGCAAGACTTGTTCGACAAAGCCGACTACCCCTCTCGCATCTTCATCGGGCTGTGCGAGCAGAACTCGGGGGACGCCGCGGAGTCCTGCGTGGCCCCCATGCTGCCGAAAAACGTTCGCCGCATCCTCATCCCACACACAGACGCCAAGGGGCCAGTGTACGCCAGGTACCTTTGCTCCACGCTGTACCAAGGTGAGACCTGGTTCATGCAGATCGATTCGCACACCAAGATGGCCAAGGGATGGGACACGCTTGCCATCTCCAATGCCAAGCAATGCCCCTCTGAGAAAGCCATCCTCACGCATTACCCGCGTGTCCTGGAGGAGTTGGACCAGGGCCATGCGGGCGTCCCAGTGCTGTGTCGCAGCAGGTTTGACAGCAACGGCGTGCCCACCTTCGAATCAGTCATCATGGACCCTCGTGAGGATGGCACGGCCCGCCCGGTTCCCTTTGTCAGCGGAGGCTTCGTGTTTGGCCCGGGGTCCATGGTACACGAGGTGCCATACGACCCACACCTCCCCTACCTGTTCCAGGGCGAAGAGATCCTGCACTCGGCTCGGCTGTGGACGTCGGGGTACGATTTCTTCACGCCCATGGACAACATAGCATTCCATCAGTACGAGCGCCCCGGTCCCCGCTTCTGGGAAGACCTGCCAGATTTTGCGAAAGAACAGAAAGACACGCTGAGCAAGGTCCGTCGCCTCCTGGGATTCGAAGGCCCTGCCATGGACGACTACCGCTATGGCATGGGCTCGCATCGGTCCAAGGACGCGTACTGGAAATTCGCTGGCATCGATCACAAGAAGAAAACAAGCTCCTCCGAGCGCAAGTTCTGCGTGTAGTCATGGGATCAGGGGGTGGGGCTCTTGCTGGGACTGGGGCTCACGCTGGGCAGAGGGGTGGGAAGCCACGCCGCGATATTTGGCACGCGCCCGGTGCCCCACTGTTGCCATGCGAGCTGCACGAGATACACGGCGCCCAGCACCTGCAACGCCTGACCGACAAACGGCACGGTGGTCACAGTGCTCAAAGCCCCTCTCAGGGTGGACACGGCACATATGACGGCAATGGCCACCATGATCGTGGAGGTTGAATACGAGTTCATGATCTAGCATCTCTGAAACATTTTTTACTTGGCCACGCACCCACATTTAAAAATATCGGCGCACAGGTCATGGGATCCAGCTGGGCTCGAGGCTGGTCGCGAGGCTGGATTATGATCGTGCTGGTGGTCGCGGTGCTGCTGGTGCTCTGGCATCGACCCGAACCGTTTGCCGCGACAGGGTGGCTCGCCGACTACGGAGACTTTGCTTCTGAGACCGCGCCTCCCTTGACGCCAGAGGTCAGCACATTGTTGTTTGTCAACCCCACGCCTGCCTTGGTCACGATCGAAACCACTGGATCCGCACGCCTCGCACTCAAAGACGGAAAGCCGGTGGTCGGAGCCCCAGGGCAGAGCGTCGATGATGTATGGGCGCTCATCCCGACCCAACACAGGTATTGTCTCCGCAATGCTGGAGGGGAGGGGGCGTACTTGTCCGTCGACACCATTTCCGGGTGCACACTGGGTCTCTCGTCCAATCCTGAACCTCATTGGATCATCGAACCGGTCAAGCCGATGCAGCATGGGGTGTTTCACATATTTGCATCGACATGCAAGGATGGCAAACGGAGATACCTGACCCGCATCGATGGCACGCTCGCACTCACGACAGATGTAGTGACGCCCTGGAGCATCGCTGTCGTGGGCACGGCAGAGCACTCCGTGGTGCCCAGTACACCCCCACCTCTCAACTCAGCCCAGCCACTACCCAGTGCAACACCTCTCACCTCACCCAGTGCAACACCCCTCACCTCAGTCCAGCCACTACCAAGCGCAACACCTCGCAGCCAAACGTATGCCCCCACGCTCCCCACAGCCCGGCCACTACCCAGTGCAACACCTCGCAGCCAAACCTATGCCCCCACGCTCCCCACAGTCCAGCCACTACCCAGTGCAACACCTCGCAGCCCAACCTATGCCCCCACGCTCCCCACAGTCCGGCCACTACCCAGTGCAACTCCCCGCAGCCAGACCTATGCCCCCACGCTCACCACAGTCCAGCCTGTACCAAGCGCAACACCCCGCAGCCAAACGTATGCCCCAACGCTCACCTCAGCCCAGCCTCTACCCAGTGCAACACCTCGTAGTCAAACGTATGCCCCAACGCTCACCACAGTCCAGCCACTACCCAGTGCAACACCTCGCACTCCACTCTCCACAGCCCAGCCACTACCCAATGCAACTCCCCGAAGCCAGACCCCCAGTGCTACCTCTGTGACCCAATCGATTCCGCGTGCGCCTTTCACCTTGGCATCTTCACCAACAGGGCCACGCACGGTTGCCTTCCGCTGAATCCAGTGAAATTACACACCGCGGTACAGCTCATAGGTCTTGGTTCCCTTGATGCTCGTTTGTTCGCCGTACTTCAGGGGCGGGGGCAGGGAGCTGGCATCACGCAAATACGCCAAGTAACTCAGGACTCCCGACGCCACCATGGGCACCACAATGAACAGGACCAAATCGTTGAGCCGCGATACTTCTGCTGCGACGTCCGTGGCACCCACGTTGCTGTTCTCTCCATACACTCGGCGCATGATGACCAGCAAATCCGTGTCAGACTGGCGGTCGATGGCATACCCCGATGTGTTCTGGATTGTCGCGCGCAACCTGTTCTGCACCATATCCATGTTCACCGTGCTGAAAAACGAGTCGAACAATGGGGTCCGCATGTGACTCAGCGACCGACGCACGCTCTCGATGGTGTCGTCGAATTGAGAAGGCGCCGTGGTCAGTGCCGTCAGTGAAAATGGAACCTCGAAATTGTCGTAGGGGCTGCTCATCACCTCACTGTATGTAAGTTGCGAGTTTTTTTTTGTTGAGACAGCGTATCACACTTCAGCATGGATCCATACATGAATATGGGCATGGGCGGTGGCGGAGGGTATGGCCGCGGCCAAGGCACCGAAATTATGGTTGTCGTTCTGTGCTGCGTGTGTTGCTTCTGTCTGGTATCCGTCCTTGCGGGGTACTGGTTCAACCTATTCTGCGGCGTGAGCACTTCTCTCGGCAAGAGTTGCACACCCCAACCGACTCCACCGAATACAGGTAGCGGCGATACAGGCACACCCACACCAGGTCCTCAACCGGCGTCCTTTCCCACGTGCAATACTGCCTACGAAGGCCAGTTCCGTGCAGCCAACGACCCCCGTCCGGCCATAAATGCCCAAGCGTGTCAGGGGTATATGCCCTCCGATGGGTCGCTGGGCCTTACAGGCCGCGATTGTTTCTACTGGCAAGCGGTGACCGACCCCAAGACGCAATTGCTTCGATGGGTCCGCGTTCCCAATTCAACGACTGCCGATGCCAAGAATGCCGCATGCACCCCCGTCGTCAATTGCCCGATGATCATTGACTTCAATTCGCAAGGAATGGCAGCATACTCAGACAACAATGCCGCACCGCTCAGCGCCCTGTGCACGCCCGTGCAGCCCGTTGCCACCACCGCAGGCGTGATTACAAATACGATCACCCAAACTGCCACCACGTCCAAAATTGTGCACCAGGCCAGCACGGGCACAGTGCCGTGGACGCCTCGGCAATCGACCTTGTGGACCAATACCATGCTGACAAATCTGCAGGGCCGCAACATCACCGCGTATGTGTTCAACACCGGGTCGGCAGCCGTGGCTCTCGCCAACACGCTCAACCAGGCGTCCATCGAACCCGAGACATTCGCGGGCATGCTGGAGGCCGCCATCAAACCCACGACAAACTCGGCGAGCTGGATCAATGATACCGTGAATCTGTGGAAGGCAAACAGGGGGTCCTATCCAGGCGAGGCTGGCTTCATCAATTTCATGCAAACGCAAGGAGGTCAAGTCTTGCACAACTGGCCGCAGTTCATCAACAACCCCGCAACACTGGCGTTGGGGAAACCCATTGCGCAGAACAGTGGCCCTGTCATGTACCGCCCCATCTTGTACGTGCGCAATGTCAATATCATCAGGAAAGTGTTCCCAACTCAGCGCCCCAATAGCAACTATAAATATAGAATTCCCCCAAACCACGCAGGCATGCCCCAAAACATGGCAGGCATGCGGATGTGATGTGATGTGATATGCAGGTGCGCGTCAGGCGCAGGTAAGGCACAGGTCGCACCCACGAAGTCACGTCCCCCAAGTCACTTCCATAAAGTCACGTCCCCAAGGTCACGGCGCAGGTCACGGTGCATGTCACAGTGCAAGGTCACGATGCAGGTCACGAGGCAGGTCACAAGGCAGGTCACGGTGCAAGGTCACGAGGCAGGTCACGGTGCAAGGTCACGAGGCAGGTCACGGTGCAAGGTCACGATGCAAGGTCACGCACCCAAAGTCACGAGGCAGGTCACGCCCCCATGTCATGGTGCAGGTCAGGTTCGCGCCAGCTGCAGGTCCGCGTCGCTAAACATGCTTTGGAATTCGACTGTCGCATGTGGCTGCTCGCGCAAGTAGGTGTCCAGGTCGCGGGGCAAGTAGGTGTACTGGACTCGCGGCGGCTGGTTCTGGGTTTTGAAGAGCGCATTCACAACAACGAGCACCACGCCGGTGAAGAACAGGGCGATCAGAAACGCACGCATGTGTCTTCCTGATCACCGCATGGAAAATAATTGGCGGCGGATGCTGAAACCCAGCACGTAGGCACCGGGTGGCACAAGGGAGTTGTATGTGAGCTCCGTGCCATGTGCAAGCACCTCGGCACCGAGGAATCCGGCGACATAGGGCCATGTGGATGACGGTGCAAGGAGGCCAATTGCCAGGAAGAGCAGCACCCAGGTATTGATGCGGCAACCACCCACCTGTCCAATGGGGGTGTCCATGTAGTATGCTGCACACACGCCCTTGCGGTCCTTCCATTCCAAAAACGGCAACAACACTTTCGGGAAGTCAAAGCTGGCGATGGAGGAGGTGGACATGTCACTCTGTTTTGCAAGATCCGGAGAAGCTGCATACAGAACTATGTCTGGGTTGTTCATTTCAACGTCGACGTGATTCTTGACTCGAGGGATCACTCGCAGCAACTTGGCTGCCCCTGCGGCACTGATGATGTAGCAATGCGTCCCTGCAAATAACTCGGGTACAAACACAGTCGTTGAGCCCACTGTGGCTGTCCATGGGTCATCACGCGTGGCAAGAAATGCACCTGCGATGTCCAGAGCCCACGGGTAGTCACGGTTTGCATCAGACAACAAGAAGGATCCCAGGACCAAGACGTCGAAGGTGCGAGGGACGGCAACGAGCGCCTCCTGGACCCGATGCATGAAGTCGGGGCACAGCACGGCATCATCTTCCAACACCAGCGCGAGACCATGACCCTTGGCAAGCACATCGCGCCACACGGCCCTGTGAGATGCGCCGCACCCAATCATGGATGCCGTGGGCCGTATGATCCCAAGCGCAGGGTCGCTCAAGGCGCGTGTATGAGCAGCAGACAACGCACGACCGTCAATTGCCGGGAAGCGAGTGTATGGAACGCCGTGGCGCTGCATCTGGGCATCCATGTGTGCCATACGGTCTGTGGCCATGTCCATGTTGATCACATATGTGGCGATCTCGGGTGGCATGTCTAGCAGCAAGGAAATTTTCCTGCATCTCACGCACTTCGTCAAAAGGCAGGCACCAGGACATGAGGCGCGAAGGGTGCCAGGTACGCTCGACAAACTCTTGGCGTGACCTGTCCCAAAAGTCTGCGGTGCGCCTGACGACCACGGTCGGATCGGTGCGTCTGAAAACGATATGGTGCCATTCGCGGATCACGCCGTTCATGAACATCGAATGCTTGCACGTGATGTCCAGGACCACGCTCAACTCGCTGTCAGTGCCCAGAATGATCAGGCTGTCCGCGGTGCCGGGAGACGCACGCACGGCATCCACGCACCGTTGCGCTTCAACGTTTTCATGCTCGGCCAAAGACGCAGCGATGATCTTGGCGGAGAACGACGGAACCACCCTCGGGGGAGCGATGGCAACATGCACCGGCATCGCAAGCTTCCATTGCCTCACAAATTTCTGGGCAGCGCCGTTGATCAAAGAGTCATAGCTGGCGTACACCCCCATATTGGGCTCGCGGATACCCCCCCACCCAAACTCATCAATGTCAAAAGCCCACCGCGAGCCATCGGTATACACGACATGCTCGCAATGCGCCAGGCGGAATGAACGCACGGGCCTCCAAGTGGATCCGCGGTGCTCCACGCAGATGTCTGCCTTCATGGCAGGCTTGAGTCGATTTTTCAGGAAGACCAGCGCATCCCTCAAGCTGGCCCGGCAGTCATGGCTGTATTGCTCGTGAGGCCCCAGGCGCAACATGGTGGCAGTCGAGATATTACATTACTGTAACGCACGCAGGAAGGCAAAGGGTTTCTGGACCACACCGCTGTGGCCGTCGCTGGGCTTGGGGTCTGCACGCGTCCCGTTGTCGCGGTTGAGGCTCCAGAACCCGAGCGTGCCCACCCAGGGCGTCTTGACCGCAAAGGCCTTGACCGCCTCCGCATCTTTCAGGGTAAACACTTCGGGGACAGTGTCGTTCACTCCAATCATCGGCGTGATGCCCACCCGCGTGCTCTCGTTGCCAATCACGTGCAATTGAGCGTGTGTCGCCAAGGCTGCAGCGATCGCCGCGGCACCCATGTCCTTCGTGTGGCATCCATAGTCCATGGCCATGACGCGCACGCAATCGACGCGCACACCATGGGCCTTGGCACTCTTGAGAACCGACAGGCCGGTGGGGTCCAAACCACGGGGCATCACGGCCAGCGTGTACGACACCTTGACATTTGGCAGCTTCTGTTGGACCAAGAGGAGCGCGGCGTTGCGTCGATCGATGGCCACACGGTCGTTTGCGCTGCCTCCTTCCACGTCGAAATCCAGCGCCGCGGCATGATACGTTTTGGCGATGCTCACGTAGGCGTCGGCCAGGGCCGTGGCGTCCCGCATGCTGCCTGCCAGCTCGTTGGTGTTGGACCCGGCGCCCCCGAAGCTGATGGTGATGTGTTTGGAAGCGTCGGCGCACCACGCGGGGTCGGGAGCCAGGCCTCCATCCCACACCGCATGGCCGTTGCTGAAGCCGGTGACAAACGCCAGTGTGAACGCATTGTGTCCCGACGCTTTGGCCAGGCTTTGGTAATTGGGTGACAGGTAGAGGTATGGGCTCGTGGGAAAGCTCATGCCATGCCGCAACATTTTTTTTGGCTGGCAGGTACGGCGTCTGTTGAGGGCAGGGTGCCTTGAGCCGCCAGGGCGCCCAGAACCGCCTCGATCACCGCGGGAAGATCTGCAGGTCTCGTCTTGAGCTGTTCGGCGACCAGGACGATGCGTGCGGTGACATCAGAGACCTGTGTCGCGTCAAGAGACCCCTCCTTGATCATGATCTCAATTGCGTGAACGATTGAGGTGACTTGGCTGGGCGCACAGGAGGTCATCGAGTGCGTGCACTTGATCAATATATTTTTGGGCGACTGTCAGCTCTCCGCCAGGATGAGACACCACGTGCCAAGCAGATGCACCATGGTAAGGGCAGTGCAACTGGGTGTTCGGGGCCGGAGCCGCGTTCTCAAAACCCGGAAGGAGGCCGAATCGGTGACACCGAATGCAGAGCACCACGATCAAGACAGTTGCACTTGCAATGATAAAGCCAGCGACCAACGACGCACCATATGCATCCATAGTGTTATGAAAGGAGCGGGCCTGTAGCGGCTTAAAGTCACGTGCACCGACACGAGTCACCCCGCAATGTCACCCCGCAAGGCCCCCAAGCATCCCAAGTCACGTGAGGCGCGGTTGGCAGAGACGCAGAACATCGAGTCCCAATTGGCAGATCTCAGCTTGCCGCACGAATATCTGGTACGCGTGCGGCAAGCCCTGCATGATTTTGTAGAGACTGGCCATGGAGAGACATTCACCCAGAAGATGCCGCCTGTCGCGATGCATGTCCTCCTCAGCACCCAGGCGCACATCACCTCACACATCCGTGTCAGTCGTTTATGAAGCAGCTTGGGTTGCAGCAGGCGTGGGTGACACGACGGTGATCACCACGGGCTGCTGCACGGACCGCTTGACCTTGTGGCGAGACAGGTCGGCAAAGGCCATCATTATGCCAACAATGGTCATGGCGGCAGCGATGTAAAACAGGGTGGTCGTGGTCTTCATATCCCCTTGAGCAAGATAAATATTACCGAAGGACAGACCGCAGGCCCACGCATCCAAAGAACTCGGCGGGTCCAAAATTGGCGCACTGCTGTTCGACGTCTGCATAGATGGTGCGGCCCCATGCGCTCGGCACATCCTCGTCCGTCTTGGGCGCCTTGGCATGCACGGCGTCNATGGCCTCCCGGGTCAGGATGACTGCGCCCGGCTCGATGTCCGTGACCTCCATGATGCCCTTGNCCACAGAGGATGCCTTGCTNGCGTCCACGTTGTACACATTGCCGCGGAATTCAGGAGACTCGCCAGAACCCACCTTGGCCTTGACGCGCTCCCAATCAATCTTGGGCAGCGGGTAAATGCCGGCGGTGAAGGGTTTGCCCGACGACAGCGCACGCAAGACAAAGCCGACGGGGAATGTCAGGGTCGATCGGATGGCCACCACGGCCTTGATCTCGGCGTCCTTCTGTGCCAACGCGAGAGCAGCACGCAAGCTCGGAACGATTTCCATCATCGCCTGGATGGCCACCGGAGAGTTCTGCAGCGCCGATTGGAGACGCAACATGCTGACCGCAAACCCCAGGCTGCACGTGCCCAGGTCGCCCACGACAGCAAGGAGAACCTTCATTCATGTGGCACACGACGATTTTAAAGCCAGATGAACGCAGAAGACCCGAACACGTGGGTCTGCACCTCTCATGTCCTGGGGATCAGCTGTACAATTTGAACAAGGTAGGGAATTGCAGGTTATTGACCCGTGCGGCATCGGCGTCTTTGGGTTTCGAGGTCATTGGTACCCGCGGGCAAGATTTTATTCGGGTTGCCAAGTACTCTTCATCTACTTGGGCAAAAGCGCCGACGCCCGTCCCGACGCCTGTGTAATTGATTGGGTTTGTTGACCTTCGAATTTAATTTTAGTGCGAGTAGGTCATTTTGAAGCGCTCGCTGATGTCTCCCCCGAATGTGTAATTGCCTATGTGCGCCAAGGGAGCCGTGACGTCAGCCCACACTTCGAAGCCGAGGGCCTGTGCGCGCCGTGAAAACGCATAATCTTCAGAGAGGTAGCGACGCGACAATGGGTCTATCATGCAATCAAACAAGGCAACATACTCGGTGGGGTACCCGGGATCTGATCGATCGCCTGGCAAATCGTTGACGCACAGCAGGTCTTTGGAATAATGCTGTGCCATGGTCTCCAGCACCGATTTCTTGACCAGCATAAACCCCGTCGCAGAATCCAGGACCTTCACAAACCCATTTTCGATCGTGCCTGTCTCGCCGACCAAATTGATATTGTAATCCAGACCCATCATCTGCACAGGCTCCTTGCACTCGCTGTCCTTCAACTTGCTTTCGATCTCCGCCCAATTAAAAGCTTTTTTGGGGTACACGGCAGTGGCGATGTCCTTGTTCGACTCAAGCAAGCGGAAGACCGCCTCGGGATTGAATCCGATGTCGGCGTCGATAAACAACAAGTGCGTGGACTGAGATTTGAGGAATCGAGCCGAAAGCACGCACCGGGCCCTGGTGATCAGAGACTCGTTGCCGACAAAATCACAGAAACACTCGATGCCACGCTGGACACACTGTGCTTGCAACTGCATCAAACTGGTCATGAACACGGTGCTCATCTGACACCCGTAGCATGGAGTCGCAACATACAACCGTGCTGGCGGAGAACTTGCATTCGATTGGTGCACTTTGGGAGTCAGGGACAGAGGGGGCGGGGTAAGCTGCAGCGGGGAGGAGGGGGCCGGAGAGGCAGCGGGTGCGGGGGCGGG
>JGI24890J29729_1000482_pt1 | contig 24757 bp, 47 predicted proteins | sample FreactcultureFD7_FD_29729 | JGI IMG/M metagenome (IMG submission 29729)
CATCGTCTACGAACCACCCGGCCAGCACACCAACGGCGGATGCAAATGCAACCGCGACCCTATGCGGATGAGCCAGACGGTCTGGGCGTACAAGCAGGCCCTTGCTGGCTCTACCTCCCGCGAAGACGCTCTCCGGGCTGAGGTAGAGGCGTTGAGAGAGGCCGTGACAGAAGAACTTGAGATGTATAAGAAGGGCTACGAATCCTCTATGAAGATCATCAAGTCTATTTTCCCTGATAAGTTTCCTGGTACATATTTCATCACTGGTGAAGCCGGTGAGAAAGACGAAAATAACCTTCCGGAAACACTGCTAGTTTGCCCAGCACACGGGGTAGATTGGTTTCAACTTTATAAACGCACGGACAAGACACATGGACCGGAATACTGAAACAAAAAAGATCATCAAGGTAGTTGACCTCTGGAGCGAAGATGTCTATGGCATCTTCCATACCCGTGAGGAAGCAGAAAAGTTTGCAGCAGAGCATCTAAATAATTCCGGCGTCTATTATGTTGAGGGCAAAGATGAAGGTTAAGCTAGGCAAGTTTTACGACCGTGCTGAACGTCGGATAGACATCCAGATTGAACAGCATGATACATGGAACCTTGATAGCACTCTTGCTCTTATAATCCTACCTGCACTCATCCAACTCAAGCATACTAAACATGGTGTCCCCTCAGAATTCGTGGATGACATTGCTGAAAATTGGAATAGTCAAGGCGTATTTGATTTCATGAAGGAAGACAAGGACGAAGTGTTTGAAAAGGGCTGTGCTGCTTGGGAAACTGTATTAGACAAGATAATCTGGTCTTTTCAACAACTCGTCATTGAAGATTATGACTCAAAGTATCATCACGGTAAGATAGATATCAGTTGGGAGAAGACAGATAAGCAGCATCCAGATCCTATTACAGGAAAGATGGAAAGCACTTATCAAATTATTGACAAGAATCCCAGTGAACACTGGTACGATTCTGTCGGGCATCGTCTACACGAAGATCGCATCCAAGAAGGGCTGGTATTATTTGGCCGTTATTTCCGCTCACTTTGGGATTAAAAAAATGACACATGTGGTATTAGATAGTTGTATTAAATGTAAGCACACTGACTGTGTGACGGTATGTCCAGTGGATTGTTTCTACGAAGGTCCTAACTTCCTAGTGATCAATCCGGATGAATGTATTGACTGTGGCGTCTGTATTACAGAATGTCCGGTTGATGCTATCGTTCAAGATGATGACAAGTTAGTGACTGATATGCCTTTCTGGTTGGACCTCAATGCGAGATTATCTGCGAAGTGGCCAAATATCACTAAGGCTAAGGAACCGCTTCCTGATGCTGCTGAATGGAAGGACAAACCTAATAAAATCAACCTATTAGATGAAGGAGACTAAAATGAAAGCAATTCGTAACTCTATCAAGACAATAGAGACCAGAGAAGAAATTTGCTGGGCTATGGCTCGCGTGTTCCTTGAAAACAAAGACGCACATGGTCTGCATGATATGGGTGTTGAGATTCAGTCGTTGCAGCGAGCCAAGATTGAGTTAGAAAAGTTGTATGAAGCCTAACAAAACCAACCTATTGGAAAAAAGATGAGCGAGTCAATAGGACCAATTCATAAGATTGATTCTTATGAGATTGTTACCGCTAGTGGTGATATTTGGATTGTTACTCTTCTTGGTGACAAAACCACGAATGGGCAGCGATATTGTGAAGCACACATAAAGGATAAAAATAGTAGAGTTATGCTACAGGAACCATTGGAAAATATTCTAAAGCAAATGAGGGAGATGAGCAATGAACGATGAAAATGAACTTTGCATTATATGCGATGAACCAGCAGTCTGGATAAGGTATACTCAGTTTTCGGGTAATCATCCGTTTTGCCAAGAACATGCAGAAGAAGAATCCGATTTTGGTGAGGATGATTCGTATTTAGACTGGGCCAAGATAGTAAAAGAATCGTGAGACCTTTTCGGTTGACATCTGTTACCCGTTTTGATATACTGAGTCATAGACACAGGAAATAGATAAAGATGGCAACTTATTGGACTATGTATGAGGACGAATGGATTGAGATTGGCGATGATGTTGATCTTGAGAAATTTGCTCAAAAGAAGCTTGATGCAGAAGCTAATCAAGATTCTGACGGTGGATATTGGGCTAGTCTAGTTTTTTGGCGAGATGGCGTTTACACTTATGCTCTCGGAGAGTATGATGGATACAGTCAATACTATGGTCTGTGCGGCGAGATGAGCGAGTTTGTCTACGGAACTCTTGAAGAAGTCAACAACTGCGGATCATGGCACGCTAAATATGTTGAGGAGACGAAACTCCTTCCACCTCATCGTGATTGGATTAAGATATGATAGAAAATGTTACGAAGGAGATGAGCCATGAAACCTAAGTTTATCAAATACTTCATGGACTTTGCTGAGTTAACGGCCAGCCTTAGTTATGCCAAACGATTGAAGGTCGGAGCCGTCATCGTTAAAGGTGATAGTCAGATCATCGCTACTGGATATAATGGAATGCCTAGCGGATGGGATAACAACTGTGAACACAAAGAATATAAATTAGACAGCTTTCGAGGAGAGATAGACCCAATGTCTTTCCGCCCATGGACTGAAATATTTCCATTAATTGAAAGTGACGGTAGACAATATGCGTTAAAAACTCGTCCAGAGGTACTCCACTCCGAAAGCAACGCCATTCTCAAGGTCGCGAGAAGCACAGAGTCAAGCGAAGGTGCTACTATGTTCTGCACACATGCTCCTTGTATGGACTGTGCTAAACTTATTTTTCAGTCTGGAATCACGACTATATACTATAAGAACCAGTATCGTGATGACGCTGGAATAAAGTTTTTGATGATAAGCGGAGTTAATGTCCATCAATACCCAGACAGCCTTTAAGGCTACTGTCACTACGAAGTATGGTGAGTTACAATCTGTCGTAGATTGGTGCGTGAGGAATTGCCAGTCTGACTGGAAATACACAGAAGATCATCGTGATCAATGGAATAGTTTTGTGTTCCTCTTTGAGACTGAAAGAGATTATGTTAACTTTTTATTGTGGAAAACTTGATGAAATATCTACTCTTTAATCGCGAATCAAATAAGTTTGCTGATATCCTACAGGATGCGAAGAACAACAAGGTTCGCTTCAAGGTCGCTTTTCAGAAGCATCTCCTATTAGGGTTCTCTGATGATAAGGTCACATCACTGTTTACATTGCGTTATGGTAGCGATATCATAGAGTTCAGCCATATCGTGCCTGATCTTACTCCAATTCCGGGCCGTGACTATGAACCTGAACGAAGGCCCAAACATAAACAAGTTGACATTGAATAGTAGTCATGCTATGATTAGATTATGAGAATAGAAGAACTCCTTGAAGGCGTAGAGACCAAGAGTAAACCCAAGGTTTTCCTTGATATGGATGGGGTAATTGCTGATCTATACAACTATGCTGCTGAAATCTATGATGTAGATCACTACAAGAGTATGACCCCAGAGCAATGGGAAACATTCTTCAAGGACTCTAATGCGTATGAACTCTTCCGAGACATCAGTCCCTTCTCTTCAACTAACCAACTCGCGAGATTGATCAAAAAGGTTGCCGGTGGATTCACTATCCTTAGCAGCCCGCTAAACTTTGATAAAGAGGGCAGTATCAAGGGCAAGCGAGAGTGGCTAAAGAAACATCTGAATGTATCGCCGGACAGCGAGATATTTGACCACGAGAAGTATAAGTATGCTGTCCAACCAGACGGCACTCCTAATGTCCTGATTGACGATTACACTCCTAATATCACGAAGTGGCAAGAAGCAGGTGGCATCGGAATCAAGTATCAGGCTGACGAACAGCCGATCAGCGATGTCATCAACACTCTAAAGCGTGTATTCAAAGATAAATAGAAGCATATCGGAGACTATGATGGACACTAGAGACCTGTATAAACTCGTAAGAGCAATGGAAGATGACTGCAACGAGAATTATATCCAACTACATGATAGTTTTGGAATAGAACTCGGCGAGAACTTTGTCATTGAGACAGGGGTAGTCGGCTTTATGGAAGATGGCATCATCATTCACCTTGATGAAGATGCTATAGAGTTTCTTGACTTCAATGGTGTTCTAGTAGAGTCGGAAGACCTTGAAGAGTATATGAAACTCGGTGGCGGCGGAGATGCTGCCTCAAGCGGAACAGTAGATGAAGCCGAGTATCACGGTCGCAAAGTTCCTCTCGGTAAGAAGATGCAGGGTGATGTTAAAAAAAGTAAAGTCTATGTCCGAAAACCAAACGGCAAGGTCGTTAAGGTGAACTTCGGAGACAAGACGATGCGTATCAAGAAGTCTAATCCGGCTCGCCGTAAGTCTTATAGAGCCAGACATCACTGCGACAATCCAGGACCCCGTTGGAAAGCCAACTACTGGTCATGCAGGTCTTGGTAAAAAAATATCAACCATGACAGTGAATAAATACTAATATGAACACAACAGTTACCAGATCCGGTGCAAAGAATGTTTTGGCCCCGATGGATATCCCATTGCTCAAGCGAGCCTTGAAGGTATATCTTAGATACTGTAACGATATGGAAGGTTACAGTGATCGTGACGCACATCCTGACCTGCATCATATTGGTCTACTGCTTCACCGCTTAGGTCGCATAGAATAGCATATGGCTAAACAAGCAAAGCAACATGGCGTTCGCTATGAGGTAATCACACAAGAAGACCCAGATTCAGATGATATCATCATTCCTATACCTATTCCTCTGTTAAAGGATCTAGGATGGAAAGAAGGCGATGAAGTAGAGATCGGCATTGATGACAAGGGCAAATTATATTTAAAGAAAGCAAATAAATGATAGACGACGATTATCATGGTGTATCTATTACAGGTCTTGGTAACTTATCTGTTACAAACATACCGACAAGAGTAACTAGTATATCTACTACGGCGCCCGTGAACATGATTTTTTCAGGAGGCGGGAGCGGCACTAACATTAGCCATGGCGGCTCTGTGGGGTCAAGCGGTGTCGGAGGTGCGGCCGGAGGGACATATTACTCAATGACCTGGGCCGGAACAGTGACACCGTCACCTCAACCATTTAGTGTTAAAGGTGACGCTACTTTTGATGGTGATATCAGTATCAAGGGCAAGAGTTTAACAGATACACTTGAAAGGATTGAACAGCGATTAGGTATCCTTCATCCTAATGAGGAACTTGAAGAAATCTGGACAGAACTCAAAGAACTCGGGGATCGCTATCGCGAACTGGTGAAGAACATCCCAGAAGAAGTCCTTGAAAAGAAGTCAGTATGGGACTTATTAAAGAAATAAGCATGTCTAAAGAAGATATAGTCAAGTTTGAAGGAGAGGTTGTAGATGTGTTACCAAATGCGACCTTCAAGGTCAAACTTGATAATGGAATAGAAGTAATAAGTTATATCGCTGGCAAAATGCGGCAATATGAGATACGCATTCTAATGGGCGATAAGGTTGAGGTAGAGATCAGCCCATATGATATAACTCGCGGTAGGATTATTCGCCGCAAGTAAACGCATAAATAGATGATGCGTGATCTACTAAATCTTCTAGAATCAAAGTCAAAACCTGCTGACATTGAGATTATTCCGCTCAACTTTACTGAGCGAGAGGTCTCCCCGATCATGGGTAAGGATACCCTAGAATTGCATTACAACAAGCTAGCCAAAGGTTATGCTCAACGCTATAACGATAAAGAAGGTGACCTTGAGTTTAACTTTGCAGGAGCCTTTCTTCACAACATGTGGTTCCCTCAGTTCAGAGAAGTGAGAAATAACAACAAGCCAAATGGTCCAATGGTAGGATTCATTAATAAACACTTCGGTAGTTTTGACGCTTTCAAAGATGACGTAGAAGATATCGCTATGAAGATAGAAGGATCCGGCTGGGTATATCTAGCATACGATGGTAAGATCAAGACTATCAAGAATCATGAGGTTCGTGACGATATTCTGCTACTTGTTGATTGGTGGGAACATGCGTTTTTGTTGGATTATGGATCCGATAAGAAGAAGTATCTCAGAGAACTTTGGAAGATCATCAACTGGAATGTGATTTCCACTAGGTGGGGTAAGTCGCTATGAGAGCTAGAGAGTTCATCGTTGAGGGGTCTAACACTAGTTTAGATAACGCCCTGAACAAAATGATTGATGGATACCTACACGGTAGCTCCGCAGAAAAAAACACATGCTATTCTTATGTAGGACAGGAACTCTCCCGTCTCAATCCCGAACACGCTACCATTCGTTTCTGGGGCAGAAAGCCTAATATGATTGTTCACGGTGATGCAGTGCTAGATGACGGTAACATCATCTCATCTATTCCACCAGAGAAGTATGAGAAGTATGGGTATGAAGTGGTAGACTCTATTCCTCTAGCAGAACTAGTGAGCAAGTTACCTGACTCGCTTGATGAGAATGATGAACCTATCAGAATCAAACTATCTGACAACTCAGCAGCTAAAGCATGGATTAAAAAAGTATATGACATGTTCCCGCAACAGTTTCAAAACAATCATGTCATGCCGTTGGGCGGAACCGGTGATGATCAGCAGTTTGCACTTTTTGAACTTACTCCTAGCTTTAGCAAACGCGGTGCAGTAGAAATTAAATGGATTCAAGCCTATCCATTACGAGTAGGTGCAGGTACCAAGGCCATGAAGATACTACAGGACTTAGCACGAGAAGACGGCATCACACTAACACTATATCCATGGGATAAGGGTGCCGTGAAGCAAGGTAATCTAATCAAGTTCTACCGAAAACAAGGTTACAAGCCACTCAACAAAAGTAAAAATATGATCTGGGAACCAGAAGGGACTAAATAATATCATGTTGATGATCACAAAAGAAGCACAAGACAAGATAATAAGGGTACTCTCCACTGAGGGTCCGGGGGCTAAGTTGAGAATGTTCGTGTCTGGCAAAGGCTGTGCCGGAATGACATATGGTTTCGCTATTGATGACGAGATAGCAGAAGATGATATTCAGGTTCCAGCAGGAGAAACTACTGTTCTCGTAGATGCGATCTCGTTACCGTATCTTCAAGGTTCAATCGTTGACTTCAAAGAGGATCTAACTGGTTCTAAGTTTGTCATAAGCAACCCTAATGCAAAGTCATCTTGCGGTTGCGGCGACTCTTTCCAACCCAAAGACCAGTAACTCTCTACACTCTGTAATTCCCCCCAATATGATAAATACATCATAAGGAGTATATGCTCCGGTAAATTACAGCCAGCGGGAACTATAATATGAGTGCGACACCATCAAGCATTAAGATCACAGCATTAGCGGACATCGGCAACGCTATCTCTTATACAACACTATTTCCAGTAGTAAGTATGCAGGGCACTCCTACTACGGATAAAGCTAACTTGCAGATCATCGGCAATATAATCCTAAATGGAGCCGGTGGTTCATATTTTCCTCCAGTAGCACAAGCTTTTCTCGCACAGACTGTCACTAACGCTGCGCAACCAAACATCACATCAGTCGGCACACTCACTAGACTGAGTGTTCTAGGCAATATAAGTGCTGGAAATACTAATGGTGGAAACATCGTCAATGCCAACTTCTACTACGGTAGTGGACACTTTCTAACTAATCTCAATATAGCAAATATCTCTGGCTTAGGCAACATCGCTACTATCAATCTTAATGGCAACATCAATCAGGTGTTATCAGGAAACGGTACTTGGATAACCGCTGCTACCGGCAGCAGTAATACAGGAAATGTTACATTCAATAATATCAATGTCATTGGCACAGGCAACTTACATTTACAACCAAATCCTGCTAATAGTGGTTCGTACTTAGATATCTTCTTAACATCTGGACCAGACCTTCACCTCGTCGCTAGCGCCAATGCAAATCTTATATTAGGCAAAGACAATCAATCTAATGTAATGACAAGTTGGGACGGCAATGTTTATATACAGTCTTGGGACAATAATACTAATACTCAAGGTGGTGTTTGGACATTTAATGGTGATGGTAGCACAATATTCCCAACATTAACAGTTCAGCGTGGCGACAATCCTAGTGGTACAATCACAGGTCAAACATTGTTGTTTGGTGATAATTCGCAAGAAGCAATCATCAGCACTCCTGATGGTACTGTTAGCAATGAAAACAGTCAACGACTAGTAATCAATCCAGGGCAAGGTTATGATTACGGCGAAGGTGGTGACATTTATCTATGGGCCGGTCGAGGTGGCGATGGTAGTGGCTCAGGTGGCGACATCAAGATTCGTGGTGGTCAAGGTGGTGCTAACACTACAGGTGGTAGTGGTGGTGACGGCGGTTATATTCGCATTGAGGCAGGTGATTCAGCAACTACCGGTGGTGCTCCGGGTTATATTGATATCAACGCCGGTATTAATTATCTTGGCACGGGTGGATATGTAGATATACGAGGTGGCCAAGGACACACTATAGGCGGTGACACAAACATCACTGGTGGTTATGGTTATAACGTCCGTGGCGGCAATGTCAATATTTGGGGTGGTGGTTCAGCTAACGGTCAAATAAATGAAGGTTATGTCAACATTCAAACTGGTGGCAAGACTTGGGAATTTGACAGTGGCGGCAACTTAACTGCTCCTGGCAATTTGGACGTTAATGGAAATGTTATTACTCTTGGACCAGGCGCGAGTGAAATAGCAGCCAATATCGGTAATCCTACTATTGTAATAAGTAGCAACAGTGACACTTTCATTCAGACAGTTATTACCAATGTATCAGATATCGGATCCGCGGACGTAGTGGCACAAGGACATCACGGAGACGACAACGGTGGTTGGGTTGATCTGGGCTTCACGAGTTCATTCTTTAATGACCCTAATTATACTATCACAGGTACAGGAGACGGTTACGTAATAACTCAAGCATACCCTCCGGGGCAAGCACCTGCTACAGGTGGTGGAAATCTAGTCCTAGCAACAGGCATTGAAGGTACAACTAAAGACATCATCTTCGGTACCGGCGGATTCTTAACTGCTAACATTTTCGGTAGAATCAGTGATGCCAACAATGCATTAGAGTTGTCTCGTGCAGGTAGCAGCGTTGACCTTGTTGGTGGCGGCAACATCAGCAATGCCAATGTTGTGTCAGCAAATTCTTTTGTCGGTGACGGTAGTCAACTTACTAGTGTTGCTACGCAAGAGACAGGTAACTGGACACTGGCGGCGGGAACCAATACCGTAAATCTTTCAGTACCGTTAAACGGTACTTACTCAATATGGGTTAGAGGAAATATTCCAAATGGTATTGTTACATATACTGCTACAGCAGTTGTGACTAACAACAACGTACCAGTACTAGGTAGTAGTTATGGTTGGTATTACGCAGCCGGAAATGCATTAGTACTTACATCGATACCCACGCAGTTTGTTGGAACTGTAAACAATATTAGTAATGCTGTGGTTTCAACTACAACTGCTAATGTATTTACGTTTGGTATCACTAACAATAGCGGTAACGCAGCAGTTGTTAACTGGGGCTATACTAAACTTTAACAGTTATATCATAGACTAAATAAAATAAAGGAAATATAATATGGCAGCACCATTAACAATAGGACCAGGAATCAACATAGGCGGTGGCATTACATTTGGTGCAGTGCCAATCGTATCAACTAATTTACAATTATACTTAGACGCGGCGGATGCCGCTAGTTACTCTGGATCAGGTACTACCTGGTATGATCTTTCAGGCAACGGCAATAATGTTGCTATGCAGAACTCAGGTGATATTTCATATACCAATTCAGGCGGTGGTTACTTTAGCACCGGGGCTACTGGATACTTTGAAAAAACCAGCCCTACAAATATTCCCTTTGGCTCTAACCCTTATACTATCAGTACTTGGGTACAAATTCCTACAGGATGGCCCGGCGCCAACAATCTTACAATGGTAAACATAGGAAGCACTCCTACTTATCGCAACCTCAATGCATTTGGTGCATCATCAACAGGGTACTTGTTTAATGCTTGGTTTCGTGAACCTAGTGACCCTGCTGATTTAGTTACTACATCTTGGACCCCTAGCAGTCCTAGCACTAACTGGATGAACGTAGTAGTTGAATGGGATACTACAACTCGCAGTATTTGGTATAACGGAGTACAACAGATTAGTCAAACAATAGGCACAGGTTACTTAGGTAATAATTCTGATGTACTTATTGGCGTAGATTTTCCTGGCTTTGGAAATTACTTAAGGGGCAATATAGGACAAGTGTTAATATATAATCGTGCCCTTAACCCAGCTGAAATAAATCAAAACTTTGTTGCAGTAAAAGCAAGATACGGACTATAATTATTTTTAAGGAATAAAAACATGGTAGCACCACTAACAATAGGACCAGGAATACAAATAGGACCCGGTATCGGCATAGGGTCCGGCGGCGGACCAATTGCAAACTTAGTATTGAGTTTAGATGCTGGAAACCCTGCAAGCTATCCTGGATCAGGTGCAACATGGACTGACACGATTGGTTCAATGCCATTCACTCTCGTTAACAGCCCAACATATAATAGTGGCAACGGCGGTAGTTTGGTTTTTGATCCCGGAGCAGGACAATATGCACAATGTTCTTCTAGTTTGGCTAGCTTAAGTACATGGTCAGTTGAAGCATGGCATTATTATACTGGTACTAATACCGGAGCAAGCCCTTGCATCGTTACTGAATTATATCCTGGTAGTACCGGAGAAATCAATTACTTCTTGGGTGCTTTAGATAGTAGTACTACTAATTTAGAAGCAGGATACTTCAATGGAGGGTTTCAAATAACCCCCGGCGGATATACATTAACAGCAGGAAATTGGTATCAAATCGTAGGCACCTTTGATGGCACAACAGTTAAATTATATGTCAACAATACATTGGTTGGACAGACTACAGCAGTAGGAGGTGCACCGATATCAAGTCAAGGTGGAATCAACTTAATGAGGCGTTGGGATAATGCAGAATACTGGGGCGGTAACCTGTCCATTATACAAATATACCAAGGTGCTTTATCATCAACCGGTGTAACAACAAACTGGAATAACAATAAAGCACGATTCGGTCTATAATTAATATAAAGGAAATAACATGACTATTACAATCTCGGGTGGCGGACTAAACTTTTCGGGTGGTGGAATATCAATTGAAAGTGGTACCCCTGCAGTAACGGGTATCGTGCCTGTCGCTGACGCGGCCTATATAGTGCAAGGTTGGGCTACCGGCACCGATTACACTACTATAACGAACGGTGGAACTGGTGCATGGAACATGGTATATGGTGGAATCCAAGGCGGCAGCGACGGTGCAAGAACAATTGCTTTATCCGAAGGAAATAGTTTTTACTTTGAAGTAGAATACATAGGCGGCGGGTTACCGTATACATTATATGGAATGTGCAGAAGTAGTAGTCCAGGTGGATATGCAAATGTTCCTAGTATTTACCTAGCTAATGGCGACGGGTATGGTGGGATGACTGGCGGAGCCAGTCTCGGAGGCTTTGCGCCAGGCGACATCATGCGAGTTGCATACGATGCAACTGCTAACACATTTTGGTTAGGAAGAAATTCTAACTGGTATCTGGATCCTGTAAGTTCTGCTGGTACTGCTATCCCAGGTACCGGGTCGCTACAATTTATATTGATGTCTGCTTCAAGCGGTGGCTGTAGTTTGAACGGGATGTTCAGAAAGTTGTCACAGAACACATATTCTACACCAACCGGCTTCAACGCCTGTACATTATGATTAAAAAATAAATCATGATTTCAGCTATGCAACCATTTCCATACTAATCGTATATTTTAGTCTTCCCCTTCTCAATAAATAATAACGAGAAAATGGAGAAATAATATGATTGAACAACTAACTGAAGATATGCTAGTTGAGCTTAAGAGACCAAAATATCACTGGGTAAAAGACACCCCAGACAAGAGAGACTTGAAGTATACACTAGCCGGTAAACCACTCCCTCCCGTAGTTGATCTCCGTCAATGGGCTAGTCCAGTAGATGACCAAGGTAGCTTAGGTTCCTGCACCGGTAATGCAATCGCAGGTGCGATTGAACTAATGGACCGCAAGAATTACAAGACAAAGACGGAAATTAGCCGGCTCTTCATATATTACTACGAGAGATTGATGGAAGGAACCGTTAATAAAGATGCCGGAGCACAGATTCGTGACGGTATCAAAGTAGGATATACATACGGTGCACCACTAGAAAAGCTATGGCCATATCATATCAACAAATTCAAAACTGCTCCTTCAGCAGAAGCATTAGCAGATGCTGCTAAAAGAAAGATCACTAAGTATCAAAATGCAGCCGATTTTAATGCGGTGAAAGATGCACTTGCTTCGGGATATCCTGTTGTTATCGGGTTTAGCGTCTACAGCAGCTTTGAGAGCCCGGCCGTTTCTAGCATGGGAATCATGCCTATGCCCGATGTGCATAGAGAACAACTACTAGGCGGACACGCAGTATGCATCGTAGGATACAACGACTCTAAGCAGAGATTCATTGTTCGTAACAGCTGGGGTCCGTCTTGGGGAGATAACGGATACTTTTATATGCCATATGGAATTATCCAAAACCCACAACTGAGTAGCGACTTCTGGGTAATCCAGACAATCAGCAATCCGACCTAATATGGAAAAGAGCCCCAAAAGGGGCTCTTTTCTAATCATCCTTAGCTGTTGACGGTTTCCAGAATATCATTAACGGTGACATCCTTACGGGCACGAGCAGCGATATCAGCAAGAGAAGGCTTAACCTTCACTTCACCCTTACGAGATTCCTTTTCCTTCTCGTAAAGAGTTTCACTGATCGTCGCTTGATCATCAGGAGACTGGAAAGAAGGATGCGTTGTCATATAGTTGAGTGCATCAATCTTAGTCATCGCTGTCGGAAGGGTGATAAAATCAATCCGGGAAGCGCCACCCTTAGCAAATTGCTTCACACGCCGGACCATGTCATCCGTAAATCGGACCTTAGAATTACCGTTATGTAGTGTAATACCAACAACCGTAAAAGTTTGCGTAGTCATCCAGTTTCCTTAATTTGAGCCAATTAGCACTTATTTGCATTTTCAGTGATCAACCGATCACCGTAGATAGCCCTAGCTTGTTGATAAGCTAGGTATGCGTTATCTGCTTGCACAGTAATACGCATAGGAGAGCCAAAATCATTACGAATCAAAAGCCACCAAGTGTGCATAGTAAGTCCTCGAAAAATGAGCTAAGACAATTCTTGCTCTATTATTAATATAGCAAATAGGGTTATGGTTGTCAACCTTTTTTATCCATTTTCTTTAAAAAAGATGTGACCACCTATCTGTGCTACTTTTACTAATCTTTTCCAGTTAGGATTTATCCTTTTTTCATGGAAATAGATAGCTTCTTCCATTCCGTTGATTCTACTGCCATTAAGAAATTGTTGAGCAGTGGCTAGGCTCAACTCCCATTTGGTGCCGGTAGGAACATGTTGTCGTTTATTTTTTTCGGCTGTCCAGGAGAATTGATGCGGTGCCATCACAACCGAACAAATGGTTCCTTTAAATTTTGGATGTACCGTACGATTTAGTGTGACTTGGGCAACTGCGAGTCTGCCTGTTAGAGCCTCAGCACCGGCTTCATAGTATATATTTTTCGCCAGACACATCAAGTCTTTTTCATTGTATTCAATTTTTTCACCAATATCAATGATTGATAAAAATTTAGCATTTCTATATTCTACTGTCTGTGTGTCTTGTGCTTTAGTAGGTGTTTGCCATAGTAGTGTCACAAAAAGTGCGGCAATCAGCACTTTCCATGTTTTGGCCGAATTAACAGCCGATAGTTGAGAAACCATCCTATTTCCTTAATTGGGCCGCCCTGCGATCTGATAGGGGGTTAGTGTTCCGAAGAACTCCTATCCATCTTTAGAGTAGCTCTTCCGCTCAGATTGCTACAAATGGTAAAGCCGTATCTAGGATACGGCTTAAATACCTTTCTATAGGTAGCCGAGTGGCAATTAACTGAAAGTCAGCTAATTAAAGAATCAATATAACTTGCGAAATATTGGTTCTTTTGTCGGGTTTTCTCATGCCCAACATATTACTTATCTCATTGAACTTGTTATTAAATACTTATATTAAAGATCAAAAACTAGTCTCTTCACTGAACGAACCGTGAAGCTACGCCAGCCTTTTGATTCCAAATCATATACAGCCATGACATCTTCATTAGCAGCCTTCTGCCTCTTTGGCTCTACGTCTTCTGTCACTACGACAGGAGGCAATAGTTCAGGCTGCAATGTGCATTCCATAACACGCTCGGTGCCATCCTTCTTAGTAAAGGTAACAGTGACCGATCCCATCTTTAGCATCTCTTTTAGCCACGGACCGAAGTGCTTCAACTCATCATCAGTCATATCATCATAAACGTATTCTGCTACGTCAGTCATTGCTTTGTTCTTTCCAAGTTGTGAAAAAGTTCTTGAACTTAGTCTCTTCGTCCCAAGAAGCACCGTATGGATTGCGTTCATCACACAATGCTAATGCTTCTTCTTTAGTGACGATACGATGGTTGATGACGATATCAGTAGGTCGCAGGTGCTCTGAACTAAACTCTTTAGCATCTTCCATAGTTACTGTATCAAGTGCATATTCTGTTTTGCCTTTAGGCACTTCAACTAGATAGCTAGTCTTGAACTGCGAAAGAGTCTCAACAAGAACCCATTCGGTTTCGTCAGTCTTGCTCAATATGATTTCTCCTTCTTCCCCTATCTCCCAGACAAAGGTGTCGCCTTCTTTCCATCCCATGCTCTCTAGTAGTTCAGGAGGAAATTCTACGATAGACTCACCGGTCTCAGGATCTTCTTGTAATCTCAATGTCCAGGTCGTATCCATCGTCTGATCCTCTTAAATAGTTTTCTGTTTGTGATGAGCATTTTGTCTATCGCGAATAGAATTCGTGATACAAGCACCACAGTCAGAAAAAATATCCACAACAAAAAAGCGAACGTTAGAAACCATAGTAGTAGTATAATTTCTTTAGTGTTTCTACTCATTATCGTAATAATATACTACTTTTAACATAATGTCAAGTATGTTTTTACAATAACAATTTTCTTGTTATCCAATTTACGACAATACAGAATGGATTATAGCGATCATTCCAATTGATAAACGCATCTATGATTCTCATAACCACCTCATCAGAAACCAGGTAACATCCTTCTCGTTCTGAAGGAAAACCTCGTATCCGTGTTCGTCAATCAGTGTGTTCCAAAATTCATTTTCAAAATTCTTATTGCACCAATCGTATATTCCCACAAAGTCTTCTGGATCAACCTTAGAATAATATCCTGCACGGGGACATGAATTGTAGAGAAACTCTGGTTTAATTCTCTGGCGGATACTAGGTCTTAGCCCAAAGATTTGCCCAACTGGACCAGTCATGGGCTGCACACCTGCTATTTGTGCTGCAAGCGATGCAGCACTGGTCCGTTTGATTAACGATATAATGACTTTAGCGTTCGTGTTCATGACCATTTCAATAAAAACCAGGTTGCGTCCTTATCGTCCTCAAAAACTAGATAATATATCGGTGAACCATAGGGCCCCTCTATTTTTCCATTTGTGGTTGCGGCGAACTTGCTCACCACATATTTCCACTTAGCGTGATGGATATTGTGTGCGAGTGTCCAATTTTCTAGATATACCGGCATTCGTTCTCGCAGGTTGATACGAATTTTCACCATTACCACTTCAAAGCCAGATACACCCATGCCTTTTCAGCATCTTCTCGCTTGCGAAATGAAGCAGACCAGTACATTGAATGTATGAATGTTCCCTTTAAGGTTTTTATGGTCTTTCGTATTTCTGCTCTTTCACTAGATGCAACGCTGAATGATTTGAGTGAGATCACATACATGTTCCTGCAACCACCTTTGCGGCGTTGAACCCTTTTGCGTTCAAAAATAAACGAGTCGTTGTATGCGATTAGGGTGGTCATGACCACCTCAATCCAAACCATACCATGTCTTCATCGTCTTCAAACTCAACAAAGTATCCGGCCCAACTTGGACTAGTATAGCACCTACCTTTACAGTTTTCTTTACACCATCTATAAACGGCGGTCCAATCTTCCTTAGGTGAATAATATGCCCGATGAAGCACCGGAACAGTCATCATATATCCATTTGACTTAAAGGTTGTCATGACCACCTCAACAGAAACCAAGCGACATCTTTTTCATTTTTCAGAAATATAGAGTAGAAGCCGACCTGCCAGCAACCGTGCTTTAGATTCTGTGTACACCATTCTCGGATTGGTTCGACCTGGTGCAGCTGGATATTGGAAACCCACCCAGAAGACACTGCATCTACCCATTGGTTACGGTCCGCAATGATGCCAAGATCATCCGTGTATCCTGCAGGATGTCCATCACGCCACCTAAACTTTGGTGCGTCATGTTCTGCCAAGCGACCAAAGGTAGAGTTTAGTGCAATCTTTCTACTTAATGTCATACTCATGTCCACCTCATCAGAAACCAAACCAATTCTTTTTCATCACGAAAAGTGATAGTGTATGGATAAGAATAATCAACCGCCCCACAATTATTGTCTTTGCACCATTGTTTGACTTCTTTTGTATGATAGTCGCTTAATCCAGTAGGAGTAAAACAACCCGGATAATAAGCTAGTGCATACTCCAAAGCCAACGGGTGATTAGATGCTGGTCTAAATTCTAGCTTTGGTTCGCTATACCTATCCATAATCATTACTCTTCTTATTTTTGCATTTTTCACCTGTTATCGCCATTTCAAAATCATCCAAGATAACAATTCTTCGTTGATCGTATATGGTGCAATAAAACGTTTAGACTGCTTAGACCAAAGATGAGCCGGGTGTGTTTCTACCCACCTTGCAATTTCAGGCCTAAGCAGATACAAAACCTCACCAGTAGGCAAATGGGTGCCGACTTTGATCCAACCGACCAGGTCGGCGACCAATTGCATTCCAGAAGTGATGTAATAATCATCTAAGGATGTCTCTATCTCTTCCATGTATTTACCACCTGTGCTAGGATTTTCGGTCTATGCGTCAATCCCTAGGCGCGATCGGCTTTCGCAAACCGAGAGTCTTGCGATCCGCTTCGCTCAGGCGATTCCAAGCGTTGATCTTGGTAGCATACATTTCTCGTGCTTTCTTACGCCGTGCGACTGTAGTAGCAGCATTCTTAGCCAGCTTTGCCCAGTACTCGCGAACCTCATCATCCGCAAGGAATAAGAAGGAAGCATGGCCAGACTTAACCAAAGAAACTATAACCTTGCGGGTGATACGATCAACTGCTGCCATATAGTTCTTCTTGTCAGTGTTACGCAGGATTTCTGCGTAAACTTCAGGTTCAATGTTTAGTTCTTCGCTCACTTCTTTGCTCGCTTCTTGTTTAGGCCAAATGCCTCAATTTCTTCCGGCGTCATTTTTGCCATAACAGCAGCACGGGCTTCCTCTGCTAATCGCTTCTTTTCAGCAAACTTAGCTGCACGAGCAGCCTCTTTTATTGCGGCCTCTGATTGTGCTGCACGAGATTGGATATCTGCGTCATACCAGGTCCTGACCGTCTTGTTTTTCGCCAATAACTGATCAAGGGTAATGCCCTTTTCAAGGGCCCTGATCGCGTAATCTAGAACCTTTTCAAGGATTTCGGTCTTTGACCTTAGTTGTTTTAGTTGTTCATAGTTAGAGAGAGGATAATGCATGTCGTTTTTGCTCGGTTTGATATATTCAAAGAATTTGTTTAGTTCATCGCGGATATATTCCGCGTCTAGAATTTCTTCCATTACTCAACCCTTTACATTGCTGATGGACCGTTGCCGTTCTTAAAGCCGATTGTTCCACCTTCTGCTTCAATACGCTTGATAGCATTTTCAAACAGAATAGGGGCAAAGTCGGTATTCTCCACGCAGACACAGAAGTATCGCGGATCAATATCGTCACCGTACAGAACCTGACCTGTATCAACATTGACACCGGTAGCCTTCTTCACCCGACCGTCATGCAGATGGCCGTGAATGTTAGTTCCGAAACGACCCATACTCGCATCATGAATGGGTATGTGACTCAGGATCATGCCGTTCATCACATGATAAGACCTCAGTGATCGGAATCCAACATCGGTGTAATCCTTATCCTTGAAGATATCATGATTACCGCGGACCAGAACCTTGTCACCATTCAGACGCAGCACTGTAGCCAGAGCCTTACGATTGATAGCTACATCTCCTAAGAAATATACCTTATCGTTCGGCTTGACCGTGTCGTTGAATCGCCTGACCAGTTCATCATCCATCTCTTGGGTATCATCCCAAGGACGCAGCTTCGTCACACCATCCTTACCCATGAACCGGCAGATGCCAGCGTGGCCAAAGTGCGGATCTGAATAGAGGTAAACTGACGGCATTTTGATCTCCTTTGTAATATCATATTACAAAATATCTAGTGCAATGTCAAGCCTTTTTATGCTATTTCTTTAATATTCCTACCAGTCGGTATTGCTCTGCTAGCTTATCATAATTTTCATAAGGTAGTGCTTTTAGATCGGGATGTTTATTTTCTAGGCTATAATCTCTGCGATCTATCGTATATGCAACTTGACAAGATTCTTTTAGAAATGGATCAATGCGTGTATATGCATTTCCACGATAAGGAATTGTTGTTGACTCCCGCTCAGGCATGCTAACAATTTTGAAATGTTCTTGAATCAATATCATCCGCCCGTCACCTTCACAGGTGTCGCAGGTAAAGCGACCCGATTCAAATAATCTTTTATGATAATCTTTCTCTACTACCAACTCAATTGATCCGAGCCCACTGCACTTTTCACAGTTGACTACTGTGGCTTCTCTAACGCTCTCGCATATTAATGTTTTTGGAATAGATGCATCCGACATTTTTACATTATACAGTATTTGTAGGCAGAATCAATTATTTTTTGACCCGTAACATATCAATAATGTTTCCGGTTATATCTAATGAGGGATGCAACTTATACTCTCTCGGGTTCTCATGGTGGAACTTATGCCAACCTTCACCGAAGCTGTATAGAGCAAAGATAGGGTCATCGTGTGGTTTACCCCCGCGGTGTGAATATGTCGCTGCCATCGTCATAGCGATATGCACGAGCCCACAAGGGGCGAGCCACGCATAGACCAACGAGAAAGGATCAATAAGATAGAGGACCAAAACATAAATCGCAATGATATACCAATAGAAGTCTCGTTGAAAAAGGTAAAACTTGTCACGCAGGAGATGGGCATAATACTTGATCTGTATGCCATCTGAACAGGTTGGAATCATGAAGACTGCTTTAAAGAATCCATTTCTCTCTATGCTGTGTGGATCAGCGAGTGTATCTGCCTTTGCGTGATGTGCATTATGCTGGGCTACCCAATAGATTGCAGGAGATTTTAACATCAATCCTCCTATAGTCACTGACACGAGTTCTAACCAACGAGGACAGTTGAATAAGCGATGACTAGCAAGCCTATGATAACCTAAGTTTCCACCGAACGTTTGGTATATGAAATACATTGATACGCAGATAGCAAGTTGCCAATAGGTAGCATACATCAACATCGGAACAAATGCTACTACAGAAATCCATCCTAAAATTGTAAAAAGATACAGCACCTAATCTATCTCATGTTGCTTAAGCGTATTTAACAAAGTTTCTTTATAACTTGCATCATCACAGTAATATACCACTATCTGGTTCGTGTGATTTATGTTTACTTTTTTTGGGTATGTAATACTAGGTACAAATTTTCTACCGTGACGATTATAATATTCACCGTTTATTATAGTGTGGGTCCGTTCAGCAGAGTTATACCCGTTCAAAAGTTCTACGAGTCGGGCATTGTATTCATTGAAAGTGATCATTCCTGCTTTATACTGGTATGCTCTCATGTATTTGAGTTGTTCCCAGCTATATCTGCCTACTCTTTGTGCACCATTGTTTCTATGCTCAGTCAGCACGTATGTCCTAGAATATAAAAGACATACATTCTCATCTACATTCCATCTGCTGAATCCGGATCCAGATATTATCTGGCCATCCTTAATTTGAAGCAGATAGCCACCTTTGTTTTCCTTGTCGTATATCTTGTCAACGTAGAGTTTATAGAGGAAAGATCCTGGAGAATTTTTCCAATTAGGTATGATCATGTTCTGTGCAGCAGGGGAAGGATCATTCTCTGCTGCCTTGCAGAACGGTTCTATATAATCAAGTGCTACGTTACTATCAACCAACTGAAATGACATCAATTCCTCCTGAGGTGTCGTATTCATCTAAAGAACGTAATAGATTTCCGACGAACTCTTCTCCGTCAATCGTTTCCATAAACTTTCTATAGTTGCCTGGATCATTAGCATCGTATATATAGATGTCGCTAGCAGATAAGCCTTTGTAAACGATATCTTTGGTATAGTGCAAGAGTTTTATAGAAAGGTGATACTCAGACAACCCAATCAACGACTCATCAAATTGAAAATAAGATAGTGCTTTTTTAGATATGAGCAAGAATCTGTTATATGGCAGTATACGATACAATTCTTCTCTCATCTTCAACAACGGTCTTATATTCCGAACAGTCTTTCTTGTGGTGAATTTTCGTTTGTAATCATCAGTAGTAGACCATTCAAGGATTGACATTCGTTGATCACCGACTAATGCTTGTTCGCCATATACCAGTGTAAGCACATCACATGGATTCTCGTCAATGACTTTGGATAACTTGCTAATCGCGTTGTTCCCTAGAAAATCATCACCGTCTACGATGAATAGATACTCATAGTCGGTTCTAGTAAAATAATTTAGGACTGAGTTCTTGCCTTTAGCCGGGGTGCCATTTGATTCAGTGATGACAAAAGAAATATCATTAGATTCAGCAATATATCTGGCTCGGGGTATAAAATCTACGTCAAGCGTGTTGCAGACCACAACAATATCAGATGTCTGCGATTTCACAGAATCAATGCACCGTTCAAGTTTATCGGGGAAACGGTTAGTTAGTATGGCTACAAGAATGCTCATTACATTATTTAACTATTGAGTATAGGATAAAATTAATACCACTCGCCTTCATTACGCATCCTTCTGATGAAAGTCAGGTAGGTGCTGCATATGCCATAGCAACGCAGTTTTACGGTGCTGAATAACCCTCTATCTTCTAGTTCCGGGAGAACGACTATACTCGTGTTGTCTATCGGCACGGTTCCGAAGGTCCATAGTTTACCGCTCGTAGTCGTCACATACGCGGGCGGAGTATCATCATCATAGTAGAACCAGTTTGGATAAAGCTTAGGTGGCTGTGATGAGAGGAAAGTTACCATGTCAGCATTCCTAGCATTAATCCAGAATCTGCTTCCTTGTATGAATTTGTCATCAATCAGATATAATGGTTGATCATTTCCTAGATAAGTAGCACCATCTATTCTCCATGTATCTACTGACACAGAGAAGCCATGATTTAGTGCATCCCTTAATTGAGCAGGGCTATTTGCATCCTCGTAGTTCTGACCTTGATAGATGCCGCGGTATGAAATTAATAACATATAGTATTTATCTACCGGAAAAGGTATCTACATATGGTTACAGGAGCCGTTAGGCTCCTGTAGTCACTGTATATGATAGAATGTTACTTCTTTGGCTTTGTTGCTGTGGCAGTTGGAGCCGGGGCACTAACATTGATAGTGTTGAGTGCTGCTCTGAATGAGCCGATGCCGGCAGCAGAAAGCAATACATACACATATTCCGGAATATGATAACCTAGTGCTTGTGCGCCGGCTAAGAGGGCGGCGACGAGTGCTACGATATATGTCTTCTTTCCAGTTAGAAAAGTGATAATAGCTGACATGAATGTCTCCTTTGATGTCTCTAATAGATTAATAATCTACATAGTTATTTATGTGACATCTATGGATTTAAACTAAATATTGATTGCGTAATGTCAGCTTTTCATCAGATATACACCATACGCCGGCCCCGGAATGTTCCATATGGTGTGTCTAAACTTTGGAGCGGCCTACGGGAATTGAACCCGTGTCCTCAGCTTGGAAGGCTGTGATAATACCATTATACGAAAGCCGCATCTAATTGGGTGCAGGAGATGGATTTGAACCACCGATTTCCGGCTTATGAGACCAGCGGGGACGACCCGACTCCCCTATCCCGCTTTAAACTATTTTGAAGAATGCACTACAGAACAGAGACCAATCCATTCCTACTTTTGTTTTAGAACCGCTAAGTTCTCCCGGGAGCTACCCCGCTCATGTGGTCATAGTGCATTCATCAAACTAGTCTAATATTATTTATACTTTCTTTTCTGAAACTAATCCTGTTCTTTTTTACGAGCAATAGCAGCAAGCCTTGCGGCTCGTATTTTTTCTATATGCTCTTCCGTCAATGTTCTGCCTGTCAATGCTTTGGATATTGCCTCACAAGTTTCAGCAGTTGCTTTCTTTCCTAGCTGATTCTCGCTACGCTTCTTTCTTGTTTCATCCTTGCAAGGCTTAGTTAACGGTTTACCTTTAAGTGCGTTACTTAACGCTAAACAATGTTCTTTTGATCGGGGCGGCTTTTTTTTGCCCCGCAACTTATTTCCAATATCATCTTTGGTCTGTTGCGAGTGAGACAAATCCATTTTAGCTTTAGTAGCTTTAATTTTTTGAATTATTTCGTCTCGCTTAGGTCCCTCTTGCCACCTAGGAGGCCTAGAATCTAAACAGATATTAGTCAGTATGCCATTTGGGTCGTAACCCTTCCTACCATACTTAGTAATCAACTGTTCTTCAAACGCATATGCCTGTTCTTCATCATCAAACCAGTTGACAATTTTGTGGCCGACTACAAGTCCCGACTTAACTATCTTTTGAATGGTATAAAACTTCCGCTCATTAATAGTAGAATCAGCAGATTCTTTCAGATGGTCTTTCCATCTATCACCGATACCTTTTCCGATATAGAAAGGGATATTGTCTTTACGTGGGTCCAAAAGCATATACACATAATACATATTAAGTTTCCTTCAATGTATTTATGCCTTTAGCCTTGCGACCTACTTATTACTCCCTGCTACCCTAAAGAGGCTATGCCCCCAATTCTTATTCTCATTAGAAGAACACACTGTCGTCACCACCATTCTGCCCCGTGTTACGGGGGCTATGTCCGTCCTGTGTATTCATCTAATGAGAATATAAATTCTACAATTTCAAAGAGCGAAGATGATTTCTCATCTCTTATTTTCTTATTATATATAGTCCTCATACCAATGTCAAGAACTATTTTCAACTTTTTTAAAAATAATTACGAAAAAGAAAAGAGCAAGTGATAGACTGTGCAAACTGCATCGGTGTCTCGTACAAGAACAACCTACCAAACAATCAACAAAGAACAATCTACAATAAGCCAGTGTATTTCTCAACCACAATATGCAACAAAATACGGTTAGATCATACTAGCGAGAAGCTTTTCAAGAGCTTCGGATGCTGGTTCCAATTTAATTGGAACGGGTGTCTATTCTAATCTCTCTTTTCTCTTCCGGGCAATTTACCCCCACTGCGAGGGGTCTAACTACCAAACTTTAAAGGATGCCTTCCTTTGTGAGTGTCGCGACTGTAGCAGCCGAGAACTCAATCTCAGTGCGGACGTTCAACTCAAGGAGTTCATCCTGTAACTTCTGCTTTGCCTTCTTAGCAGCAACGACGATACCCTTAAAGGATTCAAGTAGTGCTGTTGTAAAGATTGAAGTGTCAATTGTAGCGTCTCGTCCGTAGCCATAAGATTCTTCCTTACGGTTACGAAGCTTATCCAGCTTGCCAGCGATCACATTAGAATCTGTCATTACAGACCCCTTTGCGTGGGTGCTATAGAACTGTAAGTCCTTCTCAAAACGAGCGACATCAGCTAGGCGAACATCAATCCCGTTGCTATCATTTGCCGATGCGACTGCCTTACGAATCTCGTAAAGGGCGTCAAGCAAACTATTCCGGCGAACAAGATTATCTGCAAACTTAGTTGCAAGTGCATTGATCTCTGCATCAGGAGTCTGAAACTCATTGATGTGAACAACAGAATTAAAGTCAAGACCCTTGATAGCATCGTTGACAGCTACTTGAATTGCGTTGGCCTTGCGTAGAGTGATCTTCATGTGATTTCCTTATCTCTGATTTTCTTATTATAGTACACTCTCTCATGAGAGTAAACTGTTTTGGGTATTAAAATTGGCGGCTCCTAGGGGTAACGATCCCCTCATCTCCCGCGTGACAGGCGGGTGTCTTCACCATGCAGACCCAGGAGCCATATAGTTTGGTGATGGGAGAAGGATTTGAACCTTCGACATCAGGCGTATGAGACCTGCGCTCTGACCAACTGAGCTATCCCATCATTAAGTAAACGTTTTTAGTGCCTTTAGATCGTCACCGATTTTATCTTCTCGTATTGGACCAATTCCAAGACAAGTAGTAGTCGGCTCAGCAAACACGGTGAAACCTGCATCCGTTACCAGACTGGTACCACAAATGTCTCGGTACTTTTCCTGGAGAGCTTTAAGCTCATCCACAGTGGATATCCTCAGCGTGATTTTGTATGCACGTTCACTGTGTTTATAAGCATACGCCTGTTTGATTTTACGAAACATTTTGATCAAGTTGAAACTTGGTGCGAA